>UMHM01017031.1_pt1 | contig 149826 bp, 107 predicted proteins | sample 1965501 | NCBI WGS metagenome assembly UMHM01 (sample SAMEA4836095, study PRJEB28245) | human gut metagenome | biome: gut microbiome; material: fecal sample | place: Denmark | collected 2008
CCCATTGGCAAAATAAAAATACTACTACTGAGAGAAAAACTAATTAAGTGGGTTGACCGTCTTATTTGTGGTCACAGTACGGGCACCCGTCACAACTGCCGCCACAGCCTCCGCCGCAACCGCCGTTCTTTTTGCGCTTATGCTTGCGGACGAGCGAGGTGACCACTACGCTTGAAACAATGGCTACGCACGCCACTATCAACAATATTTCTGTCCATCCCATAATACGCTCCTTTGACTTCGTACCGACTTTTTGCAACTTGTAATTCTTGATTATTTGTTACAAAAAGTCGCATACGTATCGATTTTTTTGTTACCGAATGCTCACGTTAAGCAAGCGTTGCGGTGCTGAGTTTCTTTGCCTTACGCTTGTTGTACAGGATTACACCGTAGGTTACGGCTGCAATTGCCGCTGCCCAGATGAAGCAAGTCCACCACCAACTGCCGATTGTGTAAACCATGCATGCAACTAAATAGCTTGCGGAAATCCAGAAAAGCAATGTCCACTTGTAACGACGGCTGTCCTGCAGTTCCGCCTTGGCAGTACCTACTGCGGCGAAGCAAGGAATTGTTGTCATGTTGAATGCGATGAATGCAATCAACGCCGGGATTGTGATACCGGTTGCTTTGATCATTGCAACAACGGCAGGGATACCGGTTTCGTCCGCAAGGTCAAGTCCGCTGAAATCGAATGCGCCCGTACCTGCAAGACATGCGCCCAATGTTGCGAATGTTGCAATAACGTTTTCCTTTGCGATAAGACCTGCAACGGCAGCAACGACAAACACCCAACCGTACTTGCCGAGTTGGCTACCGAAGCCGACAGGCGTAAACAGAGGTTGTACAAGCATGCTGACCTGAGCCAGAATACTGTCATTGATTTGTTCGTCCTCGAGGAACGCCCAGTTGAAACTGAAGTGAGTAAGCACCCAGATCACGATTGTAGAAGCAACGATGATTGTAAATGCTTTCTTTACAAAGTGTTTGGCCTTGTCCCACAGGTGCAACATCAGGTTTTTGAACTGAGGTGCGTGATATGCGGGCAATTCCATGATGAACGGAGGAGTTTCACCCTTAAGGCTGGTGTTACGCATAAGCAGTACGCTTACGATAGCCGTAACTACGCCAAGCAGGTACATTGAGTAAGTGATGAGGTCTGCATTACCTACGCTGAAGTAGCTTACGATTGCACCTGCAACTGCCGTCAGAATGGGCAACTTTGCACCGCAACTGAAGAACGGGATTACGCGGATTGTAGCCGTGCGTTCTTTTTCGTCCGCAAGGGTACGAGTGTTGATCATTGCGGGTACGCTGCAACCGAAGCCCATAATCATAGGCATGAATGCACGACCGCTAAGACCGAATTTACGGAACATACGGTCAAGAATGAACGCAATACGCGCCATGTAACCGCTGTCCTCAAGGATACTGAAGAACAGGAACAATACCAGTATCGGAGGCAGGAAGCTGAGCACCGCCGCAAGACCTTCGATGATACCGTCGTTGATAAGACCCTTCGCCCAGTCTGCCATGCCGGTAGAATCGATTCCGTTTTTGACAAGGCCGAACAGATCGCCGACAATCATGTCGTTCCAGATGTTGTTGATTACTACGCCCGGGCTGTTGAGCGTTCCGTCGTAAATCGTAGCCAGCCAGCGTGCGCCATAGGTATAGGCGGCGTCGCCTGCGTCCTCTACTATCTCGCCGTCTTCATTAAGCAGATTTCCGTTGGCGTCATGAACAAGGAACGCTTCGTTTTCCGACAGACTCGGCATCCAGTTCTGACTTTCGTTAAATCCGTTCAGGAAAAAGAGATTTTTACTGAATGTCAAGTGGAAGATAAGGAACAGAATTACAAGGAAGATGGGGATACCCCAAATCTTGTGGGTCAGCACCCTGTCCACTTTGTCGGACTTGGTCATCTTGGTACGGTCGTTGTTTTTGCGCTTGACCACTACCGAGAAGTGCTTGTTGATAAACTTGTAACGGCCGTCGGCAACCAACGCTTCGTAGTCGGTACCGAACACTTCGTCACTGTGGCTGGCCTTGAAGTCGTCAATCATGCCAAGCGTTTCTTTGTGCATGGCAACTTCGATTTCGTCGCCTTCCACAAGTTTGACTGCATGGAACAGCGGATTTTCAACGCCTTGTCCCTTGAGGGCAATACGAACGTCGTCGACAAGGTGAGCAATGCTTGTTTCACTGAGCACCGTCGTGCCTTTGCGTTGTTTCTTGCACTCGTTGTACGCCTTGTCCATAAGTTCCTTAAGACCGGTTTCCTTAAGTGCGGAGATTTTGACAACAGGTACACCCAGACGGCGTTCCAGTTCAGCAGCGTTGATTTCGTCGCCTTGTTGTTCCACCGCGTCCATCATGTTGAGGGCGATTACCATCGGCACGTCTATTTCCATCACCTGCGTTGTGAGGTACAGGTTACGTTCCAGGTTGGTTGCGTCAACGATGTTGATTACGCAGTCGGGCTTTTCGTCAAGAATGTAGTTACGGGCAATGACTTCTTCCGGGGTGTAGGGGCTGAGTGAATAAATACCGGGCAAGTCGATGATGGCAATGGGTTCGGCACACTTCTTGTATGTACCTTCGCGCTTGTCCACCGTTACGCCGGGCCAGTTACCTACGTGCGCCGTGCTGCCGGTAAGGCTGTTGAACAATGTCGTCTTACCACAGTTGGGGTTACCTGCCAAAGCAAATCTTTTCATATTACTTGGTTACCTCCATCAGCACGCAAACGGCTTCCGTCTTACGCAAGGTAAGTTCGTATCCGCGCAACGTCACTTCGATTGGGTCGCCGAGAGGTGCGCGCTTACGCATGTAAATTTCCGCACCGGGTGTAATACCCATATCGAACAGACGGCGTTTGATTTTGCTTTCGCCGGTAACAGACTTAACAACGCCCGTTTCACCGATTTGAAAAGCGTCAAGTGTCTTTTCCATACAGTTTCTCTCCTTATTCTCTTTTCTTTGTATAGATATCGCAGCGTAATATCCGCGAAATCAATCGATTTAACGCACTTAAACGTCTCGCACGCTACTTCATGTTTGACTATCTGCCACGGTTGAAAAACGTACTCGTATTTTTTCTACCACAAGTCCCTTAACGGGCGCAGACGGGTGCAGAGGACGGCAAGCACCTGACGTGCACACACTAAATTACGCCACGAAACATGGGCGTGTACCGGGCTAAATGCCCTCGCGCAGAATGTCAATGGTCAGGCACTCAAACTTATTTCTGCAGCAACAGCCCCACAGCTGCCGCACTTTCCGTCACAAGTCCCTTAACGGGCGCAGACGGGTGCAGAGGACGGCAACAGGACGAGAGTGGCGCAAGGAACGTACAAAGACGTACGTGACTGAGCACACTGCTCGACACGTAGCCGTCATATGTGCCCGTATGCGCCCGTTAAGCGGCTTTTACAAAAATCTTAGACGACAAATCACTATCCAACGCAATTCGTCCGTCCTTGATCTTTACCACTACACTGCCGCCGCTCGCACTGAGCACGACGATTTGTCCGTCAACAAGAATGCCGAGACTTTCAAGATGCTTCTTCAGCTTGTCGTCAGCCAGTATCTTGATGATTGTCAAATTGGTGTTAGTAGGCGCAAATACCAATGGCATGTTTACCTCCCGGATGTTTCCCAAATGCCGCAGAAATGCGCATAAATGTGAAACTTCTTTCAAATTCAGGTTAATTTTACCACTACGGTACGCGGTTGTCAAACAAAATACGAATGTTTTTTCATATTTTTTCAAAATTTTTTGGCTCAAGTGTTGATTTTTATTTGTCATGTGGTATAATTGATATATGAAAAATGATATCAGGCAGCCTCAGCAAGAGCGCAGCATCGAAAAAAAGAACAGAATAATACAAGCCGGATACGAGTTGTTCAGCGAAATCGGCTACTACGGCACCAACACGGTGGAAATTGCCAAGCGAGCAGGCGTAAGTACAGGCATTGTGTACGGCTACTTCCGCGACAAGCATGACATACTGTTGTGCGTGCTGGAAATTTACATTCACGAAGTTACCGAGCCGATAATCGCGCTGTTCAGACAACTTGACAACAACTTCGACCTTTCCGCCCTTGTTTCGCAGGTTCTGGACAAAACGATAGAGCTGCACGCAACGCATGCACAACTTCACAACACACTGCACAGCCTTGCATCCGGTGACGAAGAAGTCGACAAGCAGTTTCTTGCGCTTGAGGACAGCATAACGAAGGGGTTGACGGCACAGTTGCAGGAACTGGGCGTAAACGTTGCCAATGTAGCGGAACGCGTGCACCTCGCAATCAATCTGGTACAAAGTTTTGCGCACGAATACGTTTTTGACAAGCACAGCTACATCGACTACGACGCCATGCGCGACATTGTGTGCCGCACCATTGTAACCTTGTTTGAGTAAGGATAAAAAAGCAAACATTTACCCACGGGAACAACCCCGAAAGGGTTTCATTCGTCTATATACAAAACGCGGGCGGTAGCAATCCACTACCGCCCATTTTTTTATTTCCAATCACTTCTTCAATTCAAAAAATCTTGCCTGATTTTTTTGAGTGAAATGCACTGTCAATGTCCCGTCGAACAACTCAAAAGCCAATTTGTTGTTTTGCGGATAGGCGCATATTGCCGAAGTATATTGCCCGCCCACTTCAATTTTTCTTTTCAAATCATTGTCGGACAAGTTCCATACAGCCAGGTACAGTTTGTCCCCGACCGTAAAACCGCTTGCCACACAAGGCGCTTCAAATTGTGTAAAGCCACTCGGCAAACAGGGCAAAGCGGCTTTTTTTACAGCGGAAAGTGCGTCAAAATACTCTATTCCTTCTTTTACAAAAGCAAGTTGTCGCTCGGGCAACATTTCCAGATGGCTTGCAAGGTGCATGCGTCCCAAAAATGAGTTTACCATGTTCATCACAACTTGTTCGTCACCGACATTGTCCGCTATCCACTGCTTATCCGGAGTAAACACGCCGTTTATTACGTAGTCGCTACCCACAGGATAACTCCACACCGCCGCTTGCTCGGGCAAAACAGCCGAAAGCACGTTACCTGCAATATACGGATACTTGTCATAATGCGTTTGATCCGAAGTCGACACCACCGAAAAATGCGCAAGCGTCCGGTAATCCATACGCATGCCGCCCGAACTACACGTTTCAAACAGCGTCTGCGGAAAGCGCACACGCATCTCGTCCGTCCACGCAAGATAAGCGGCGGCACATTGTTCCAAGCCTTCGCCAAAGCTATCCGACATTACGTCAGTACCGATGCCGACATCCTCGTTGTAGTCCATTTTTATATAGTCCGCACCATAATCTTCCACCATTCGGCGTATGGTATCGGACATATATTTGACGACTTTTGCATTGCGGAAGTCCAAAAAGTATCGTCCCATCACACAAACCTTTTTGCCGTTACGACGGATAAAGCACTCGTCTTCGTAATAGGACAACATTTCGGCGCAATCTTTGCCGACAATTTCAGGCTCGATCCAAAGTCCCGCACGCATACCAAGTGAGCGGATATAGTCCGTTGTCACCCTTACTCCGTGCGGAAAACGCGCCTTACTTTCCTTCCACTGACCGACATACGGATAAACCGTTTTGCCGTCTTCTTCGTTGTGCCAACCGCAGTCGATTACATAGTACTTAACACCGAGTTTTGCCACCGTCGGCGCAATTCTGCGAGTATTCTCTTCCGTAGGGCAATCCCACGAAAGATGCATGTATTCGTTAAAAATTGTCGGTAAATTCTCGTCGGGGGCACACCTGTCAGCTATCGTACGACGATATTTCGTCATTTCGCCAAGCACATCGTCAAGACTATTGCCGAAACACACTGCCACTTTGTCGGTAACATATGTTTGCTCGGGCGCAAGATGTTTTTGCCACCCGTTAAACGCAAGGTTTTTGCCACCCAAATACAAATAGAACTTGCCGTCAAAGTCGCTTATTTCGTAATACCAACTGTTGTTGGACTCTATCTGAAACATCAGCCATTTGCCCTTTGCGTCGATAATGCCTTGCGGCAGCTGCTCTTTTGTCGACCAGCTGCCTACATTTGCAAACGCTACGCGATGTTGACTGTCAGGAGAATCATCGGTAAAGCCAAGCGCGGCAAGAGTATTTGCAACGGGTTGACACTCATGGTGATGGCTTTGGTTAAAGGTGTACAACGTCGTTTTTTCACTGTTACGCACAGCAGCGAAACCGCCAAGAACAAACGCCGACGTTTCTTCCAAAGTAAGCGTTTCATTGCCGATATTGGTGTATGCGGTTTGCACTGCATAACCATCGTACGCCCCGAAAGTAAATGTTGTCACCGCCTGCAAATTGTCGGAACGCTGTGTGATGACAAGTTTATCTCCGTCAAGCCGATGCGACACATAGCGGAGTTTTGCGCCTTGCGACGAACAAATCATTTTTGCGCCAAGGTGACTATCCTTGTTTTCTCCGCTTACTTGTGCCTCGACAAACGGAAAGCCGTTTATTGCGGCTTTTCCGCTCGCATCGATGCTTATGTTCAGATTCTTTACCTTTATATCCATATATCTTAATACCTGACGTAAAGTTTTTTACATTTATACTTCGTCAAATCAAGCCGACACTTCGTTGAAAAATCGAAAATATGTCGCTATTTACTTTCTGATGTTTCTGTACATCGGGCCGTAGGCGTTGCAGGCGCGGTAATCTTGTCCTTCCTTGTCCATGCCGAAAGCGTTCCATGCGGCGGGGCGGTAGATTTCGGATTCGTCCACGTTGTGCATGCACACGGGAATACGCAACATACTGCACATTGTAATAAGGTCCGCACCGATGTGACCGTAGCTGATTGCGCCGTGGTTTGCGCCCCAATTGTTCATTACGTCATATGCCGACTTAAACGCGCCTTTGCCGGTTGTGCGCGGAGCAAACCATGTGCAAGGCCATGTGTAGTCGGTGCGTTTCCACAGTTTGTCCGTCACTTCGTCGGGCAGAGCAACCGTCCAACCTTCCACGATTTGCATTACGGGGCCGAGTCCTTTTACAAGGTTAAGGCGTATCATGGTTGCAGGCATTTCGGCACGGGTAACAAAGCGACTTGAATATCCGCCTCCGCGGAAGTAACCAAGGTCGGCATACGGCCACGTTGTATGAGCCATCATGGTGTCGATGTCCTGTTCGGTGACGTTCCACCACTGTTTCATGGTCGGGTTGCCTTGTTCGTCCTTGACTTCGCCGCAAGCGTCAACGCAGCATGCGCCGCTGTTAATCAGGTGAATAAACCCGTCGGCTTCCTTTGCCTTGCCCGTGATGTCGTAACCGGTAACGCGTTTTACAGCATCGCCGCTCCAATAAGTGCGGACGTCGGCAAACATTTGTGCGCGACCGGTGAGCAACTTCATAAACAGCATGCTTACGCCGTTAAGAGTGTCGTTTTCGGTGGCAAGCACGTAGGGTTCGCGTGCGCCGTTCCAGTCAAATGACGAGTTGAGGATACTTTCGGGGAAGTCGCAGTTGGGGTAGAAGTCCGTCCACTGACGTTGACCCTGGAAACCGCCGACAATTGCGTTGTGACCGACCATTTCTTCCTCGTAACCCTTGGGCAAACGTTTGTTGCCGTTGTACAAGTCCTTAATTATACAAGCCATTTTGGCGGTAAACTCCCAGTCCTTTTGCTTTTGGGCGGGCGTTTTTTGCAAGTCTTGGGGGTTTTTGTCGAAGTCCTCGCGGCACTTTTCCTTTATCCAGGAGAGTGCCTTTTTGTATTCCGTTTTGTCGTAAATGCCAAGTGTCATGCGGCGGATAATTTCCACTTCGTCAACCGACTCCACACGCATGCCGAGATATTCTTCAAAAAATTCGGGGCTTATTATGCTGCCGCCGATACCCATTGTTACGCTACCGATTTGCAAGTAACTCTTTCCGCGCATTGTGGCAACGGCAACTGCCGCGCGGGCAAAACGCAGGATTTTGTCTTGCACGTCTTGCGGAATGGTCGTGTCGTCGGCATCCTGCACTTCGTGTCCGTAAATGCCGAACGCGGGCAAACCTTTTTGCGCATGCGTTGCAAGTACACTGGCAAGGTACACCGCACCCGGACGTTCCGTGCCGTTGAATCCCCACACCGCCTTGATTGTCATTGGGTCCATGTCCATGGTTTCCGCGCCATAGCACCAACAAGGCGTGACGGTAAGCGTGATGTCCACGTTGTTTTTGCGGAATTTGTCCGCACACGCCGCCGCTTCGGCAACACGCCCGATTGTTGTGTCGGCAATGATTACCTTGACCGGTTCGCCGTTACTGTAACGCACGTTGTTGCGGATAAGTTCCGCCGCCGCACGAGCCATGTTCATGGTCTGGTCTTCCAGACTTTCGCGCACCTTGATTTTGCCGCGACGTCCGTCGATTGTGGGACGAATACCTATTACGGGGTAGTCACCTATAAGTCTGCTTTTTGCCATTTTTCTACGCTCCTTTTGTTGAAAGTTTCCGTTTGCAGCCGCCTGTAGCGACGGCGAAAATTCAAAAATTGTTTATTTTTGTTGTGTTATTTGCTGGTTTGCGGCGGTCAAAACACCGCAAATTGTTGCCGAATTTCGCATACGTATGCAAAAATTTGTTACCTGCGGATTGTTTGACAAATTGTTGCCGTACCGTTTCCAAGCGGGACTGCGCCGCCGTCTTCGTCGAAGAATACGCAGTTGAACCCTTCTACGGTTATTACTATTTGCAACATTTTTTCGTTACGTTTCCAAGACACTGCCACGCTTTTGCCGTTGCGGGAATAGGTCATACTTGCGCTGTTTACGCCGTCAATAACGGTTGGCGTAATCTCGATCGTATCACTGTCAACGACGTCTATCCAACCTATGTATTTGTAGAACCATGTCAGCACGCCGCCCCAGAAGTGGTGATTGAACGAAGGCAAACGGGGTATACCGTCCTTGCGCATAAGTTTGCCTTGTTCATCGCGGTAGTATTCTTCAAAGCTTTCCCACAGCGTAGTTGCGCCCTGTTCCACCCAGTAGCCGTATGACGGAAAACTCTTTTACGTAATAAGATTAAAGCACAGGTCTTGATCGCCGTGAGCGACAAGGGTTTCAAACAAGTACTTGTACCCGACAACGCCGACGCGGAAGTGGTCGCTTTGTTCGTGAATCAGTTTCAACAAATCGCCGTACACAAGTGCGTCTTCTTCGGGAGAAAGCACTCCCGTTTGCAATGCCATTGCCAGTGCGGTTTGCGTTTTTGTCGTCATTTTTCCGTTACGTATGTATTTTTTGCGGAAATTCAATGTAAGTTTTCCGGCAAATTCAACAATGCTTTCCGTCGGCAAACCCACTGCGTCAAACATCGTAATTGCCTTGGCGGCAAGGTCGAGCATTGTAAGGCTGTCGGTAATTTCCACAGGCGTTTCAAAGTCGCCCTCCCACTTGGTGTAAGTTTGCACCCAGTCGCCAAGTCCGATATTGACAAGTCCGTCGTCATTCAGACGAGTGGCAATGTAGGCAAAGTACTTGCTTATCGCCTCAGCATTGTCGAACACAATCTTTTCGTCACCGTAAAAACGGTATAGTTCAAACGGCAATTCCACAAGCACACTGTCCCACGCAGGACCGTTGCCCCACTCGAAGCCCCAACCTGCCGTCGGGATAATGCCCGGCAACACGCCGCCCAACGTTTGTGCGTTACGTATTTGCAACAGCCACTGCTGCAAACTTTGCTTAGCGTCAAAGCTGTACAGCATTTGCTCGGCTGACAGTGCCGCATCGGCGGTCCAACCGTTCTTTTCGCGGTGCGGACAGTCGTAAGGATAGTACACAAAGTTGCTTTTGTCGCTTTGCAGTGTCAGTTCCACAAGTTTGTTTACCGTGTCGTTGTCGCACGTAAACTTGCATGTTTGCGGCAGGTCGGTACGCGTGGAAACAAACGTTACGGCATCGGCAGTTGCTTGTTCGTCGGTAAGTCCGCGCACTTCGCAGTAGCGGAAGCCGTGCCAGGTAAAACTCGGCATATATGTTTGCTCACCTCTTTTACAAACATACACGTCGTGTTGGTTGTACTCCGGGTTTGTCTGCGCAAATGATATATTGCGGTAGTCGATGCAGTTGTCGCCGTCAAGCACTTCGCCGAAGTACATGTCCACTTGTTGTCCACTTTCGACAGTTAAAAGGCTCAACTTGCACACTCCGACATCGTTTACGCCGAAGTCGTACAAGTATCCCGTTTTTGTTTTAACGATGTTCACCGCCTTTTTCGGTTCGCCCGCAACAATCGGTTGAGTGTTGTTTGGCACAGCTTTGCCTTTGGGCGGCTCTACAACGGTTACAGGTTCAAAACCATCGGTGTTTGCGCTTGTAAGCACGTCGACGGCAACCAGACGAGCGTCGTAGCGTTCGCCGCAACGAAAGTCGTCAAAGGTGATTGCACTGCCCGTCGCAACAAACTTTTCGTCCGTTTCCACCACCGTTTTGTCGTCGACTTGCAACGCAAGCGCAAACTTTGGCGCGGCACGGTATGGCGCAGTGTCGTTGCCCCAGATGTCGTAGTCATTGCAGTTAGCAAACCCGTTGCCCAGCAATACGCACAGCACATTGTTTGTTTTGTTTAGTTTGCCCGACAAGTCGTAAGCGTCGGCAAACACAACTTGATCGGGGTTGCTAAGCGTGGGCGCAAACAAACTTTTGTTGAGTTCCGCACCATTCAAAAACAGTCGATACAACCCGACCGCCGTGATTGTAAGCGTTGCGTTTGCACCGCAGTCGCAGTCAAACACACGCTTGAACAGCGGCGCATTGACGTGGTTTTCTATTGTGTTAAATTTCGTTCCGTGAGATATGTATTTCATAGTCGTTCCATATTCCGTCAGAGTCAACCTGACCATCACTGATAATTTTTGCGTACGTAGTCTGCAATCAACGCTGCAAGTAATTCGTGTCCCTTATTTGTTGGGTGTAAACCGTCTTGAAAATACTCCGTAGGCGTGTTTGTAACGGGTAGCGGAAAGGCGTTGCGAAAATCCAGATAACGCACATTCATATCGTCAAGCACGGCAATTTCCGCTTTGACATACTCTTTCAGAGACGGGCGCAGTTTTGTCTGCGAACCAAATTCTCCGCGCGGATTATCTTCGTCGTAGCGATGCAACGGCAAAATAAAACAAACATTCCGTTTGCCGTAACGGTTGCAAAGATAGTTTGCCAAATTACGCACCGCACCGCAAAAAGTATAACTGTCGCTGCTTGTCAATTCGCCAATTTCGCTGTCACCGTGACCGTAGTCGTTTGTCCCGCCAAACACAAAAACCAAGTCGGCACTGTCCATTTCCTTGGCACGAGTAAGAAAATCCTTGTCAAAAACGGGATTTGCCGACGGCACTGTTTGCATTGCTATCCGTGTACCGCTGATGCCGTAGTTGTTTGTTTTACAGCCGAGTTTTTCACCGACTCGCGACACATAGTTGTACTTCGGCTCGGTAGCCCAAGCACCTTCAGTAATACTGTCCCCGAGAAAATCGATTGTAATGCTCCTCAAGTCTTTCATGACTTTATCCAGCCTTCAAATTTGTTTGTTTTTTTGTTTATCGTAGCAAATAAATCGACACGTATGTAAAATTTTGCTACATCAACGCAACTTGAAGCGAACAACACGTGCGTACATACTGTTGCCGTAGGCAAACGGAGTAAGGTCAAATTCGTTGTTTGCCACAATCACCTTTTCGCCGTTGTCCAGCACGCTTGCGTTTGTCACCTTTTTGTCCGTATGCACCGCGATATGCTTACGTTCGACTGCCCTTGCCACGTTGATGTCACAACTCATCGCAACGTCATGCACAACAGCGTAGTACCACTTTCCGTCAAAAAGCACCACCGCATTGTCGGCAGTAACGTCGCATTTTTGCGCATTGTACACCACGGCTTTGTTAAGCCTTACCCACTTTCCGAGGTAACCAAGCATTTCGCGTTCGACAGGCGTAATTGTTCCGTCGCCGCGAAGCCCTGTGTTAAGCAGCAAGTTACAGTTATTTTCTCGACAAACGAGCAATGTATCGATCAAGCGTTCAATGGGTTTGTAGCGAAAATCATTTGCGGCATATCCCCAGTGGTCGTTCATGCCTTCGCACGTTTCGCCTGCACGCGGTCGGTCACTGTTGTCGACAAAACACGGTTTTCCGCGCTCGAAAGTTACGCTGTCAATTTCCTTGTGCGACACTTGCCCGAGTGCGTTTAGCCCGGTGTTGTTGATTATCATTGCCGAAGGCTGATACTTGCGGATCGTGCCGTACAAACGGTCAAACTGCCAGTAGTCACAGTCGGGCTTATCCCAAAATCCGTCAAACCAAAAGCCGCCGACTTTGCCGTAATGTGTACACAAGATTTCGATACTTTTGTTGAGATAATCGAGATACGCGGGAAAATCCGTTTTGTAAGTCTGTTCGTGCCAGTCGATCAGCGTATGATAGAAAAACGGCAAAATGTCCGCTTTGTGACATTCGTCCACAAGTTCGGCAATCAAATCACGTCCGCACGCGCTGTGCGGTGCATCGAAATCGGACAATCCGCGAGTATCGTACAAACTAAACCCGTCGTGATGCCGCGTAGTGATGTTTACGTACTTTGCGCCTGCGCGTTTCGCCGCTGTAACCAGTTGCTTTGCCCAGTTCTTTTTGACAGTAAATTTGCTCGGCAAAGCGTTGTACATGTTCCAATCGGCATCGAGACAGTTTTTGAGATACCACTCTCCGCGTCCGACCATACTGTACAATCCGAAGTGCACAAACAAGCCCATTCCAAGCCTTTCAAAATCCCTAATGTACGTGTAATCTGTCATAAAAATCCTTATACGTTGTGATTTTTTATCAGTTTGCAACTGTTTCACCGAGTGCAACTACGCCCAACGAACGAGCAAAAGCCTTGAACGAATCTATACTTTTGTCGTATCTTGTGTAGCCGTGCACTGAAACGAGAATATAGCGGAAAGGCAAACTTTCGATGTCAATACGAGCAAGTAACCTGTCGCGTTCGGCAACGGTAATATCGCCGTTTGAACAGGCGGCTTGAACCTTCGCTTTCGCATTGTCTATTCTCTTCATATATCCGTTTACCGTAGCAAGCGGAAAACATTTTTTGTTGAGCAGCAGTTCCGATCCGTTGATAAGTCCGTACCAATCGGCGTTACCGCTTGCATTACGATTTTTGTACAAATCATTGCGCTCGGTCGCCAGCAATTGTTTCATTTCGCCTGCAGCCACACCGAAATAAGCGTTGCAAAAGTCGTCAATCAGCCCGTCCACGCTTGCGTCTGCGTTTTTGGCAAGTTTACTTGCGACGTACAGTTTAAGCCGTTGCCAGTCACTTCCTACGGTAGTGCCTCCGTATGTCTGCAATTGGTAAAACAACAACTCGTTGCCGACAGACCGTGCCAATCTGACGTTCGCTTGCATTGCCGAAAGCGTGTCAAACGGCATCATATAATTGAAGTAATCCGTGCCGTACAACCAACTAAGTACAGTCGCGCCGGGCAATGCCGACCACTCGTTTAGTCGCTCGGCAATCGTTTCGGAGTCAAACTCACCCGTAGAAGTGTTCTTTTGTTTGTTGTCGGAACTGTCGTATGCTTTATTGTGCTTTCCGCCGACGGGAGCAAACATTACCGCTGCTTTAGCATTTGTCCCGACAAAAAAACTACCGTTTTGCGGCGGAACAAAAGTTCCGTTGTAAGCAAGCATCGCCACAATAATTTGTCTGTTCGGTTCGTTGGTTTGCAAATACACGTCGACATCGGCTGTTACCGCATTGACAAACGCAAGGTAGTCGGCAACATTCGGTCCGTACTGCGTGTCGGCTTGTCCGAATACGAATATTTCCTGTCCGGGTTTAGCTGCCAACACTTGCTTGAGCGAGTTTACCACAGCTCCGACCATTACGCTGTCCGTGGCGTCAGGATTCAACACATACGTACCTGCGTCGGACTTGTATGTGTACCATTGCGGATGCGCCGTTCCGTATGTTTCATACGGCAAAATGTCAAGATAGTTGTGGACATTCGAGCTTACGTTTACACCTGCCCCGCTGAATGCAAGCCAATCGGAAATCATACCGAGACGATAGGCATACAGTTTGTTGTAGGCTGCTTCCGCAGTGCCCGCCACGGAGTAGTTGAAGTCAAAATTTGCCGCCAATTCGTAGTCCGACATGACAGTAAGCGCACTTGAATTGTCGAAAGTGTACGTATCGGCTGCAAAAAACTCAAAGTCGGCAAGTTGAGCCAGCAACCCGTAAACGCCTTTTATCGTGCCGTAAGATGTGGGCGAGTAAACGTACAAATTTGCGTGTTTTTGCTTGATATTGTAGCCGTTTGTCTGAGTCAGTCCAAAGTTTTGCAGTCCGTTTCGCTTGGCAAGATTACCGCCCAATACGATGTAGTGCGAGTCCGGTTTCACCACCGAGCCGCCATAAGTGCCAAATACATTATAAAACAAACCGCTTACTTCTTCAAGCAAATTTGCCAAATCGCTTGCTACAATATTCATATCGTCGTCGGCATAGTCGTACACCACCGAATAACTTGCCAAATTGTCGGATGTTGATTGTCCGAGTTGCAATTGTTGACTTGCCGCTTCTTCTGCCGAAATATCCATACCCACCATGGATGACAAATACATCGACGTATATTGAATGCCTTGCACATACAATGTAACGCCGTTTGCTCCGCAAATTATATTGCCGTCAGTCAATTCCACGGTTTGCAACGTTTCGCCGCCGGCGTTCGACAATGCAGCGACAACTTTTGTGCCATCGGAAAGCAATGTAAGTATTGTGCCGTTTGCCGCAACATAGCCCCCGTCAAACAACGATACTCCTTGCGCATTGTTTGTAGACAACGTTGTCCTCACGACAATGTTTGTACGGAAGTCTATCCGAGGCAAAGTGATTGCGTATACACCGCTACCGCCCGACATAGGCTGCGTTTGAACTTCGAGGGTATCCGAATAACTTCCGCTTGTTACAACGCGTACAAATAGGTTTCGGGCAGGGTTTGCAAGGTCGTAGCCTTGGGTGTCGTAGGTGGACAGAGAAAAATCCCTGATAATATCGTCATATGTCGGCGTAATCCTCGGCGAAACAATACTTGGCAATTCCGCACCGTTGCCGTCAAAATGCTTTTTACAGCGGTTGCAATCCTTGTGTGCAACAACTCCGTCGGAAAAAATCGTCGCAGAAACCCCATCAACCCAAACGCCGAAATCGTGAGCATTCGGGTTCGTCAGAATTGCAATATCTGCAATTTCATTATCTTCGGCATCGAAGTGTTTACCACACGACAGGCAATCTTTGTGAGCAACCGTCCCCGAACTTGTACACGTTGCCGTCACTTCCGCTTGCCAGCTGCCGAAATTGTGTTCGTGCGGTTGCGGATCAGGCGTCGGATCGGGGTTTGGGTCGGGATCAGGGTCAACTTCCTCGGCAACGGAAAAGACTACGCTTGCAACATAATACTTACCGTCGGTAAGCGGATACTTTGCGGAAAAACAATGCTCTCCGACAGTCAATGGTTGTCCGTTGTACAATTCGTTGTCCAACTCGAACACGCACTTGTCGGCAACCTCGGCATAACGCCCGTCGGTATAAGTCAAATGCACGGACACTTTGTCCATGTCGATACTGTCACCCTGTTTCAGACCCGAAAACATTGACCGTTCAACCATCAATTTTTTCACTTCCGCAGTACCGCCGGTTTGCACGCAGGCGCACAACGTCAGACACACAGCGAAAATCACCGCCAATAAAAATAGGTAACGAGTTTTCTTCATAGCAGTATCTTTCCTTAATGTAATTTGTCAACAAAAAGTTGATACGATTGTAAAATTTGCGTCGTTTGCGGTATTTACCCACGCCCGACGATATGTGCGGAACGGCAGAAAGCCATTCCGCGTTTTGCGCGTTTAAGACAAGCGCACCTTAATTTGTTTACGGCAGTCGATCGCTCGACTGCCGTAAAAAACTGCATTACAGAACAATTGTCAATGCCGAAATTTTGAGAGATACATACTGATTCCAAACATGAGCGACATGCGCCAATACTGAGATTGCTTCAGTACCGTTAGCCTGAGCTTCCGTCAAAGTGTACACACTGTTATCACCAACGTATATTTTTACAGTGCCATTTTCATTACGGAATTCCAATTCAAAAGTATCGTTGGTCACGCTCGAAGGACTTATTGTTGTGCTACCGATAGAAAGCGTACCGCCCTCACCATTTATATTGTTGTAGTACACGCTTGTAGTAACTTTGCTTACGCTTGTAAAATCAAACTTCGGCATAGTAATCGTGTAATCCTGGCTGTTAAGTGTATCGCCCGTTTTGTCTTGGCACTCGACGATGAATGTTCCGTCTTCGACTCTCGCATTTTTGCAATTGTCGGACATTGTCAGTTTGTTTTTATCAGTCCAATTTACACTTGTCGTGTATTCATGATGGACAGACTTAACAGCAATGTCAAACCATGTATTTGCAGCCCAGTTCAATGCATTCATCACATTCAAGCCCTTTGTTCCGTTAATAACATCAGCATCTTCAACAAAAGTGCTGTGACGATAGTTATTAGGACCTGTAACCACTACGATAAGTTTTGCACCGTTAACAATCACTTCAACATTGCCCGCAATATCATCGCCCTGAGTCCAGCAATTATCGTTATAACCATGAGTGTTAAGAAGCACATAGCTACGAGTTCTCCAAGTGAAGTTTACCGCTTTGTACATTGTGTAATCGATTTTGGGGAATACAAGTTCGTACACAGCGTTGTTTGTAGGCAACCAATAACGCAAGCCGTTACTATCAGCAGCGTTAGTCATATCCAACGAACCTTGTTCTGCGCCATCGGTCGTGGTTGTTGCGGCTGCACCGTCGCTATTTTTCTTAAAGTCGTAACCTTCTTCAAAAATTGCCTCCAGCGTTGTGTCGACTTCGTATGTTTCGGGCAATGCACCCTCTGCTCCGTTCACCTTCCAGCCCTTGAATACGTATCCTTTCTTTGCAGGTTCCTCGATTGTTGTCGTCGTACCCTTGGCAATGCGGATGTCCGCACGGTCGATACCGACAAACTTGATCGTAACTGCTTCCAGCTTCGGAATAGTCACATCTGCAATCTCCTTGCCGTCATTGTCGAAATGCTTTTTGCAAACATTGCAGTCTTTGTATTCCACGTTGCCCGCTTCGTCGATGGTAGCGTCCTTGGCAGGTACGATGTCGCCGTAAACGTGGTCTGCCAACGTGCCGTATTCGGCGTTGCATTTGCCGCACTTGGCAAGTTTTTGGCAAGTTGCCGTGCCGCCTGCGTGAGCTTCGGTTGCGCTGTGGTGTTCACCGTTAAGTTTGCACTGTTGATAGTGACCTTCCGCACCGCCGTCAATGTACGGTTGACCTGCAAAGTCGTGCGCATTGGCGTCAATTGCAATTGTCAGGTCGTCCGTTTCCACGTAGTTGTCGCCGTCCTTGACAAACTTTTTACCGCAAGCGCACTCGTAGTAATCTTTTGTACCTGCTGTTGTGCAGGTTGCGGGCGTACCCGTGTGCACTTCGCCATAGTTGTGTACGTGACTCACGGTGATTTTTGCTTCCGCTGTAAGAGGATCGGCGTTTTCCGCAGGAACATAACTAACCTTGACGGTATGTTCGCCTTCGGTCAACGGTTCCTTGTTGTACGCTTTGCCGTCAAGGGTCAGCGTGACATCGCCGGCGGCAATATCCTTTTGCGTTTTGTCGGAGTAGCTGACGGTAATCTTGAGTTTGCTTACGTCAAGCGTAGCCCCTTCCTGCAATGTACCGAGCTTGCCGACGTCCAACGTTACGCCCGTTGCCTTTGCTTGTTCTTTCACTGTACAAGCGACAACTGCACAAACGCACAACACCATGACAAGCGCGAGTAGCACTACCAAAAATTTGCGTTGTTTCATTTTTTTGTTCTCCTTTTATTTTTTTACCACAAACAGCGTGGTTACTAACTTGTTTTGCGGTTACTTGCCGATTGACAAACCACAATTACATTTCCGCAGTGAAGTTGCTTATCGTCAGTTTACGATACAATGCCGCATCGTACATCAGTTGCATCTGAGCCGTGCCGTTTGCCACGTCTTGCGGCAACACAATGCTTACTTCCGCGCCCAGATTGTTGTCATGCAACACTGCCGTAGCAACGCCGTCGGTTACGGTTATCGTAATTGTCCCTTGCAAAATACCGCTGTCGTTAGCCAGCAACTTGCCTTGCTCGAAACCGATACCGCTGTAACTGTCGGAAGTCTTGTACGTAAAACTGACAGACTTGAACAACAGATAGTTTACCTTTGGCAAATACACCGTGTACAATCCGTTTGTCCCGCTCGGGTCTATTTCCAACTCGCCGGACTTGCAAGCAACAGAGTAAATAGTCGTGCCATCGGCTTTGCTTGCCGTCACCCCGTGCTTGTCGCCCGTAAAGTCGACCAGAGTAAACGTGCCGGATAACAATTGCTTTGCATGCGCCACACCTTCGGGAACAGCCATGTGTCGTTGTTCGTAAGGCGTAGCAACCGCAAGCGAACCGTAGTAACTTACGTAGTAGCCGAAATACTCGTTTTTGTCACTGTCGACCGTCATTTTTGCAAGCAAGTCCGCCTTGTCCGACAGCAATGCCTTGTAGTCATAGGTGCGCAGTGCCATCGGACTTACCACACATTGTGCATAGGTACTGCCTGCCGGGCGAACAAACCCGAAGGTAATGCCTTCTGTCCCGTTTGCCTGTGCTTGTGTAAGTTGCAGCGTGACGTTGCCGTTTGTCAGTTTTGCGCCACCGTCCGCCGTTGCGTACACAACGAAGTCGTACACACTGTGCCCGTCGGCATTTGTGGAAGTTACAACGAGTTGCGTATCGCCAAGCGTAACCGTCCACGGCGAATAGTTAAGCGCAAGACTGAACTGTGTTACGCCCTGACGAGCAAAGTTAAACAACGGGATTGTGACGGAGTAGTTGTACACGCCGTCCTTTTGCATGTTTACCTTAAACGAGCCGTCGTCCATTACCTGTTCGCCGCTACCGTCGTGCACAAAGCCGATATTGTCCAGGTACTTGTGCAATGTGGTTGCCGTGACGTACTCACCGCTGTTGTTTGTTGTCACCTTGTACCAGCTTGCCTCGACGACTATATCGTCGTCGACAACGCTGTCTGCAGAAAATGCTTTGCCGTTCAACGTCCACTCTTTGAATACATAACCGTCCAATAACGGCTTTTTAACGTCAGTATTTGTACACTTTGAGTTGAGTACTTGCTCGGTTGCGACAACGTTACCTTCCACAGTGTATTCCACCGTGCAATAACGCAACACGTCAAGTTGCACCGACGCAGACATTTGCCCGAGTCCCGTCGTGGTAGTTGCAGTCAGCGTAACTTTGCCCGGCGCAACGCCCGTAAGCACGTTGCCGCTGACGGACGCGACGTCGCTGTCAACGGTGTAAGTAACATTGGAGTTGTCCACCATGGTTGCTTTGCCGTCCTTGACCAGATACACGTTCAGTTCCGTCGTTTCGTCCTTGACGATATAGTCGTTTTTCAAATCAAACGAAAGCGTTTGTTGCTTTGGGGAAACGACAACGGCAACTTCCGCAGTGTACTTTACTCCGCCGTAGGTGCAGTCGGCATTGACCGTTGCATTTCCTTGCGCAACACCCGTAATTACGCCGTTTGCCGCAGTGCAAATCTTTGTATCGCTCGACGTCCAGGTAACGTCTGTCACACGCTCGCCGCCAAACTGCAAGTAAGCCTTCACAGTGTAACTTTCGCCGGCAAATATTGCCACATTTCCGTCTGACACAATCATTTGCCCGACGGCTTCTGCACCCTTTTCGGCAACGGTCACCCGGCAAAGTGCGCTTTGTGTTTGTTCCCCGACGGTGACGGTCAGTTTGATTACCGCACTGCCGATTGCTACCGCCGTAACATTGCCGTTGCCGTCCACCGTTGCTACTGCCTCGTTGCGACTTGTCCACTTGACGTCGGAGTAATCCTTTGGAAAGGTCGGCACGAGTTGCGCCGTTTGTCCGAGGTTTAGAGTAATTTTGTTTGTTTCAAATTTCAGTTGAGTTTCCTTTTCGCCCTTGTTGCATCCGACCAAACAAACTACCAAAACAACAAAACAGGCAATCAACACAATGATTTTTCGTTTAGTCATCAGTCAAATAGTCCCTCCAAACTGTCGTTTTCCGCATAGTTGGTAATCTGGAAATACGTTGTGTAATACTTGAAGTTTGCCTTCATCTCGGCAATTTGTGCGGAAGTGTAACTTGCCTGATAGTAGCTGAGTTTCAAAAAGATTACCGAAAGGTACTCCTTCATGATTCTGTCATGCAGTTTGGCGTACAATTCGTTGTCTGTCGTTTTGTACTTTTCCACTGCCGAAAGCGCGTCATCGAGAGCGTCACCGAGAGCGTTTACAAGGTTTTCCGTCCAGATGTCGCTGTCGCCGATAGAGTCGTAAATTCCACCGCCCAGACTTGTGTCGTCTACGGCGTAGTAACGCGCGTAACGATTGCGGATAAGTTCGTAAAACTTTCTTACAGCAGGCGCGGCGTCACGATAGTAGGCTTGCATAAACTCGTTGACAAGGTTGTCATAGCCTTGGTCAATGTCCCACATCAGTTGCGACTCGACAAACACGCGCATTTCCTGGAAGCACGGTACGCAAGTATCGATAGGCCCCTGCGAGTACATGTAGTACACTCCGTTGTCGAGGTAGTCGCGATACATGCCCGCCACCGTGCCGAAGTTGTTGAAGTTGATAAAGTAGTTGTGGAAATTGATGTCGTAGATGTACACCATTATTCTGCCGCTCGCAAGAGCGTTCCAGCCGTTTAACGCTTCCATAACCGACAAGTTACGCTGGTTGGACAGGTCCACTGCAAAGTCCGTTTCGATGGGCGTAAAATAGATGTACAATTTGTCGTGCGGCTTTACCTGATCGTTTATTGCGACCAGATTGCCGTTACCGTCCTTTTTGACAGGCGGTTGCAACGTACCGTTGTAAGCAAACGTAACGTACTTGACGTCTTGTTCGGGACGATTCTCCGCGCGCCATTGTTCGGCAATTTTGATTACGTTGTTCAAAAGCAAAATCTGCATACCGGCAGGATTGATGCCCAGTTCCGCCATTTTTGCCTTACATCTGTCGCAACTGCAGTAGTCGGTGTTGTCCATTTGCCCGAGCATGATATACTCGCCTTGCGGATAGTTTTCGATGTACCAAATCAATTTTTCGGCGGCAACTCGTTCCATTTCCGCACCTGCGCTCCAACAAAGCTGACCGCCGTCAAACCAATCGGGATGTGCTTGCCCGTAAGTCATACCTTCGTGTTCGGGGTGTAAGGTGTCGCTGAAGTCAGGATTGACAAAGTGACTTGCTTGCGTGTGCCCGTGCAACGTCCAGCGGACATCCGTGTCGTGCCACACAAGACGCATACGCTTTTTGTACGTTTCGTCGTTGGCAATGGACGCGTAACCGAGTTCCCTTTGGTCGAACGTCGGCTTGTACACCTTGTCGTAATTGTACAGAGGGATTGTGTCGTTGTTCGTATCGTAGCCGATTTCGTCTGCGGCATACACACGGAAGTTTACCGCGTCCTGCAAAATCTGATAAACGCCGTAAAGGCACGCTTCGCCGTCGCCGTTTTTGTCGGCAGTAACATACAGACTGTTACCGACGGTTTTCAATACAAACGACGATGTTGCAAGATTTTGCCCCGACACCGCATTTGCCGCTTGCGCCTGCTTGGTGTTGCCTATACTTATTATTGCATCGGAGGAAGAGTATTCCTCGTCGGTTACTATTTCCAATTCCGCGCCCGTTGCAAGGTTAAGGAAGTTTGCAAGTTCGTTGGCGGCAAACAGTTCGTTGGCGGTTGCCGTAGCCGACAGTACGATTTTGTACTCGCTCACCCCGTCTTGCACAAGATTGTAAGCCGTTTTGTCGGGTTTGTTGTCCGTCGGGGTGTCGTTTTTGTTGCATGCGGCAAGCGCAAACAGCATGACAGCACACAGCAGCAAAGAGATGACTTTCGTTAAGTTTTTCATATGCCACCTCACTCCACAACAATTGTTACGTCTACCGTAACGCAATTGTAAAACTCATCATAGGCGAAAAACCGCAATGTGTACACGCCGGACTTGTTAAGTCTGAAAGTTTTTTTGTCAACAAGCAATCCGCTTGGCAACTTGGCATTTTCCGCATTTAAGCAAGACGTAATCTCGCCGCTGTTGTCGTTTAACAGATACACAATGTAGTTGTCGGGGCAAATCAGCATTACGTCGAGATTGTAACCGCCGCTGTTATCCGACACCGTGTAAGACGGAATTTCGATTTTGTCGCCGACTTTGTAGGTTTTTCCGATTGCCTTAGTGTTTACTTCAAGCCTTGGGTTTTCCGTTTCCTTGACGGAAATTGTTTTGTAATACGGTGCACGCTTGCCAAAGTTGTCCGTTGCAGTGTAAGTCACCGCGTATGTGCCGTATTGTTCCAACTTGATCGGGTGTTCCGTTGTGCCGTCGGCATTGTTCAGCACGCGAGTGCCGTCGGGAGCAATCACCGTTACCTTGACCGACTGAATCGGGTTAAGCACGTCAAAGGCTTTTACGGCGGGGATTGTTGCCGTATCGCCGATATTATAGTTATTGTCCGCGTCGTCATCGACAACGATTTGCGGAGCGATAAGGTCGGTTGAACCGATTACACCCACCGAAGAACGGTGTCCCAATGTTTGGTTGACAATGTTTGTAAAGTTGATCGTCGCGCCGCTTTGCGTGTTGCATGCAACGCCGATGTACACAGCGTCACCGAAACCTTCAAACGCATTGCCGTTGTCGTAATAGGCAATTTTTCCGCAAACGGCATTGTCAACCCCGACAACAGAGTAATTGCCGTTGTTGTACGACACGCCGATACTTTTACCCTTCTGACCGAGATTGTACAAGTTGCCGTCATGAGGCAAAGCCACGAAATACTTGCCGTCCGCATAGGTGATTGTAAGGGTAACTACTTTGTTTACGTCGGTACTGTCGGACAATACCACTTGCACGCTGTCGAATGTTTTGTCGGCGCACACGAAAGTTAAGCCTGCCGCGCGTGCGTTAAGTTTGTTTGCAAAAACAAACTTGCCGCCTACGCCAAATACAACGGAAACAAAGTCCTTTTCCATTGTCGCCGTTGCGTTGCTTGTAACAAAGTACGCCGATTGGTCGATGTAAGTCGCTTCACCTTGCGTTACTACGGGAGCAACCACCTTTACCACGGTTTGGTATTCGGCTGTTCCGCTTGTACCTTGCGCAACATACCTGACGGCAACTTGCCCGTTTGTCGCCTGGGCTTCACTCGGCGTAAACGCGCCGTTTAGCTCGACATTGTCTACGTAGATTTTTGCCGGAATCGCAGTACCTTTGCCTTCGTATGCAAGAGCCACGGGCAAATCGTAATTAAAACCGTAAATAAACGCCACGGGCAAGTAGGGTTTTGTTACAAACACGGGCTTTGTAAGAGGTTGTACGGTAATATTAAACTGCCTTGTGTAGGCATTGCCTACGTAATCCGTTGCAGTATACGTAAGCATGTATTTACCCGTTTGGTCGGGGATAAAGGCATTGTCCTCTATCCGTACTTGTTTGCCGTCGGGCGCAACAAGCCTTGCCGATACGTTAAATACGCCTTCGCCGTTGACCTTGACGGACTTTACGTCGGCGACGGACACTTGCTCAAACAATCCGCACGTAACGTCGGTTTGCGCCACATCGATTGTAACGTCCGGTTTTACAACGTCGCAGTACACATCAACTTGTTTGTCTGACGTGTTGCCGCTGCGGTCGGTCGCAATGTAAGTTATCGTATATTTGCCTTGATAATTGGTTGTAAACTTACCGTCAACGACGTTCACATTGTATTCCGTACCGCCGTAAACGTATTTTACCGTTGTTTGCACGGCGATGTTGTCATCGAGGTCGTCCGCGGCAACTGCGTCGAATACTTTGTACGTTGCGCCTACCACCGAACGGGGAGGATTATCGGCATTGCCGTCAAGCAGAATTTGCGGAGCCGTAGTGTCTTCGTACATTTCTTCGGAAAGGTCGAAGCCGCACACCTTACCGACAAGCACCTTTGCGCTTGCCGAGGTCAAACCGCTGACGGAAAAACTAACTTTCATTTTTCCGCTTGTAAAACCGCGCCAAACGTCCGAGCCGTACAAAGCAACGTCATCGAGGTCACACACCTTGACGGTGTAATCGTGTCCCCAGTAACGTGAAACGTAAAACGCTTTGTCGGCGTAGTCAAGTCCGAGATTCATCGAAAAGTAACCGTCGTTGTCGCTGTCCTTTATGCCGCGAAAACTCATCCATGTAGGCGTGCCGAACTTAAAGAAAGTGTTGAATTTTGTTTCACCGGGAATATTGTTTACCCAATCCCAAAAATACTCGTAACCGCCGATAGTCTGGTTGTTTGCGCCGATTTTAAGGTAACTTCCGCGCCCGTTAAGGTTTTCCGCACCGCCGTCTTTGACGGAAATTTTAACTACGTTAGCAGAATTTTCCGCATCGGTCAGCGTGATTACCAGCTCTGCAAAGTCGTTTTTACCTTCCGCAGAGGGCACAACCATAAAGTCGAGAAACTCGTCCGCCCGCGTAAAGTCGGTTACGTCTATTACTTTGTCAAATGAAACTTCGGCGTTGTTTTTCATTGTAAGCAGTACACCGTTGTAGCGGAACTCGCCTGCCGTAAAGTTTCCTGTTTCCGCAGTTGCGTACTTGTTTGCGACAAACATATCTTTGGGACGGCGCAACGCCACAAACGACGCCTGTTCCGTCACAAATTGTCCGCCGATTGTCGCACTGTACGTAACGTTGTATTTGCCTGCCAGGCTTGCCACGATTCTGTTACCGCCAAACAGGCCGCCGTCGGGCGTAGTTACGGTCACCGTTGCCGCTTTACTTTCACCGTTCAGGTTAAGCGTTTTGTCGGGAATAGTTACCGAGTCGCCTACAAACACCTTTTCGGGCAAAGTCGGGCCGTTTGCGGCAAAGGCAAACAAGCACAGTACCGTTGCCAAAACAAGCATTGCCGCAGCAAGCGTAAGGGCGATTATTTTTGTTTTCTTTGTCATAGTTGTCTCCGTTGTCAGCCCTTGATTCCGCCGACGGACAGGTTGACCATCAGCTTTTTGTTGAATACGGCAAACATAATTATTATGGGTATTGCCATAAGCAAAATTCCCGCAAGTTTGACGGGTACAGACTGTATTGCCGTTTCGGTACTTTGGTAGAAACTGAACATACCGTACGCAAGCACGGGGTAGTCCTTGATGTAAATCATCGGGATTTGGTAGTCATTCCAATAGGTGATGAAGTTGAGCAGCAGTACAGCCGAAATCGTACTCCACGCAAGCGGCATGATTACGTTGGTCATGATGGCGAAATTGCTTGCGCCGTCGATTTGCGCCGCTTCGGTGTAGTCCATAGGTATTGCCTTAAACTGCGCATGGAACACAAGGAAGTACACTCCGAGGAAGTTCATCTTCATTATCCACTGTCCCCAGATATGTCCGTACAAACCCGTTGCCTTTGCCATCTGAATTTCGCTTGGCAAACTGCCTACAATTGGCAAAGCCATTGCAATGATTACGATTGTGTAAATCACTTTGCCGAACTTGTTGTGCAGTCTTGCAACGGCATACGCCACAATGCACGGCGTAAGCGTAGCCGCAATTGCGCAACCGCCGGCATACAACAGCGAGTACAAAAATTGTTCCGGCATAAACACTTGCCTGCCGTCCGTTTCGGTGCGCACGTTGAAGTACTTGTATGCAGCAACGTAGTTGTCGAAACTGAACTCATTGGGGAAGCCGAAGTAGTTGTTGTCCCAGTCCCACTCGTCCACCGACTTAAAGGACGACATAATTGTCCACACGGCAGGTACAAGCAAAAGTACTGCGTACAACACCAACACACAAAGGATTACTATGTGCACCCAATTGGTGGATTTTAGTTGTTTACCGAGTTTGTTCATAAACCTAATCCCCCACCAATTTGTCAAGACCTTTCTTTGCAAGCAAAGTCAAAGGCAATGCCACAAGCGTACAGCACAAACCGAGCGCGGCGGCATAAGGATAGTAGTAGCTTCCGAGATTGGGAATGTTTACCAGACGGAACAGATAGTAGCCTATTGTGGTAAAACGAGCGTCGCTGACGCCCACGCCGTAAAACTCGTAGATGTGCGCCTGATTGGTAAATATCGTTGCAATGCCGGCAATAAGAAACGTCGAAATAGTGCCCAGTATCTGAGGGACGACGATCTTGGTAAACTCCACTATCGGCGGAGCGCCGTCTATCTTTGCCGCTTCCAGCATGGATGGATCTATTTGCTCCATCGAGCCACTGTACAGCAACACTTGCGTTCCCAGCCCGATAAACAACGTGTACAACATTACCGCCGGCATACGAGTGACGTCGCTGTACAACAATGCGCTTTCCTCACCGGTAAACAGTTTTGCAACAGGCGGCCAGGCTACTTGTGCAAAAAACACAAACACCGTTGTCAGCAATACGGCAGGCAATACCGTCGGCAAAAACAACATAAACTTAAAGGTTTTGTGCGCAAAGCGTTTTTTGAAAATGTAGTAACTGAACACTACCGCTATCACCGTGCCGAGCACCGTTGTGAGTAGCCACACCAGCACCGAATTACCCAGCCTTATCAGCAACGTGCCGTCCGCAAGTTCTTTCCAGACGGAAACAAAGTTGTCAAACCACACCCACGTTTGCGTACCGTCGGTGGCGTTGTAACTTTTGAACGCAAGCAGAATACTGTTGAAATTGACGCCGATGTAGAACACCGCAAATTGCAACAGCGGCAATGCTACAAGCAGCCAAAAGAACAATTTCTCGCTTCTGTTCCGTTTGGATTTTTTCTTTTTAGAAGTCATATCCATACGCTTCCTTTGTTGTGTTTACATTGCGCCGTACAATGCGCAAAGCCGTTACCTCTGCCGACAATTACAATCACCTTGTCGGTATCGATGCGCTGACTTTTGTTTACTTTCCTTTCCAGCCGTTTGCACTGAAGTAAGTGGACAAGCCGTTGAAGTATTGTTGTGCCGTTTCGCCGTTGGCGAAGCGAGAAAGCACTTCGGTACTTTGCGTAGTACCGTTTTTGCTCATCCAGCACCAACTTGTTTCAAAGTCGAAGTAGCCGATGTTGTTGATTACAAATTCAACCGACGATACGGGATAGTAGATGTCTGTGTTCTTCTTCATACGGTAGATGCTTTGTCCGTAGTAGGAACATTTGGCAAGTTGCGTTTCGTCCATTGTGTAATTCAAAGAGCGCGTTACCGAAGTACCTGTCGTAAAGTTGGCAAGTTGTTTGTCGGTATGCACAAATTGCAGGAAGAGCTTGGCAACGTCAAGATGTTCGCTGTTGGCATTGACAAAGCAATAACTGTTGTTTTGCGACACAAGCGTTTGCTTGGTGTAGGTTTGGTTGTCGGTCGCTTTGGGTACGGGCATAAAGCCGAATTTACGAGTAGCCTTTGTTTGGTCGGGATTGCGCTTTGCAACAAGGTCAAAGTCGGTTGTGGCTTCGTTTTCCCACCACACGCCGTCCACAAGCATAGCGTATACCGTAGAGCCATTCTTGTACTTGCCCGTCACAAAGTTTGTCTGAGCCTGACGGAAGCCGTTGCCGTTGACAATGCTGCCGCTGTAGTTGTCGGTACTGCCAAGCATTACGTTTTGCAAGAAGTCCAACGCGTAGTATTTGCCCGCTTGTTTTTGCAACAAGTAACCGTTTGTGCCGTTAATTGCGGTAGCCTCGACGACGGGTTTGCCCTCACCGTCAAAAGACTTGACGATGCTGTTTGCCGTACCGCTGAATGTGTTGTTGAGCAGCATCTGGTCAAGTCCTTCGTAGTTGGACCACAAGTTGGCAAGCATACGTTGCACGTACTCTACTCCGCCCGCATACGAAAACGGAACAGTACCGGTACTTGCTATACCGTACAACATTTCGTTGAACTGCGCATATGTCGTGGGCAATCCGTCATCGTCCGTATTCGGAATACCGTCCAGACCCACACTTTTTTCTCCCGCGCCACCGAATACGCCCGTCTTGTTGAAATACCAATTGTTTTCTTCAAACAGGTCAACGTCGTAAAAAATGCCGTATATTCCGTCATAAAATGGGATGCCGTAGTATTTGCCGTCTTTCGCGGTAAGATATTGCTGCCAGGACGGTTGAAGTTTGCTTTCGATAGTACCTTCGTCGGCTCCCGCTCCGAACGCCGTCGGATACGCACCCTTGACAATGTCGGAAATGTCGGCAAGTTTGCCTTTGTTGACAAACGAATAGTAGTTGACCATTTCGGTAAAGTACACGTCGTACTTCAACGAATCGTTTTCGATCGTATTACCGCCCATTTGCTTGTTGCCGACGGTATTGACGTACACGCCCGTTTTGTCACCGAACTTGGTGTTTGCATACAATGCTTCGAACTCCGTCTTGGATTGCTTGATCCAGTCAGTACCGATGCCGCCGTCATAGGTAGCAACGTTAAGTATCAGTTTACCGCTTTTTATAGCGTCGTCCAGGTCCTTATCTCCGCTACTGCCGTCACATGCGACAAACACAGTCGTCAATGTCGCAAACAGCAATACAGTAAGCAAAACAAGTGCGATTCTTTTTGTTTTCATTTTGATGCCTCCGTTACAATGCTTAAACAGTCTTCTAAGCCGAGTGTGTAGTAATTGTTTTTGTTTTTTACAACGTTCGAGCGTTTCTGTACAGAATCTGTCTACTTTGTCGCTTTGGCAAAGTCATCGACAATCACGTCGTTTACGTCAAACGGCTCGTCGCTTGTCACGTGTATTACTTTTGTTTCCCCTGCCTGTACGTCTACATAGTTGTCGTCGTAACGATACTTGTAGTTGTCGACAAAATGTACAAATACGCCTTTTGCAAATTTTTTTGCGGTTATCGATATCGACCCATGCGTGTCGTCGAGTTGTTGCGTTGCAACCGTGTAATCGCTGTCAAACAAGTAACCGCTCCACATACTCGGCGAATAAACGTTTGTGTAAGTTTGCCCGTCGATTACGTAATCGACATACAGGTATTCATTTACCTTACAAGTTAAATCGGTAACGAATTTCTGCATACGGTTGCACAATTTGCTTACGTTTGCCGTTTTTGCACGCAACGTTTTTCCGCTCAACGTACGTACGCCGTATGTAATGTCAACGTCCACGGGAGTAAGTCCGTCGTTGACTACCGCAAGTTCCGTTTGTCCGGCTGCATTTTGCGTAAACGTAACAAGTACGGTTTGGTAACTACGCTTCATCTGGTAGTACACTTGCTTGGGTTCGCAGTAGTAGTCTACCGTCGCCCAGGTACCTTGCGGCCAGATGTCGCTGTACATCCAATTCATAAATCCCGACGAAATGCCTTTGTTGCTACGAGTGAACTCCGCTTCGGCACGCATACCTTCCGCATGCGCAGTCATGCCTTTGAACGTAAAGTCGACAAGACTTTTTACTTTGCCGTACAGTGTTTCGGCGTAGTACAATTCTCTGTCGGCAAATGTCATAGGGGACAGGCTATACGGGTTTTTCATCAGACGATCGTCCCAAATTTCGTTCATCGGCCACAATTTATCCGACGGATAAATTTTAGTGGTCGTTTCCACGCTGTTGGGACCCATCAATGCCGCTTCGGAAACAAACGGAACAATGTTTTGCGCAATAAGGTTGCGGTACTTGTCCATACCTTCCGACAAGGCGCGTTCAAACGAATTGTGATGCGTTTCACCACTGTTTACATCGTTGCCGAGGTCCGTCCAACTGCACGGAGATTGTTTGGCAAACGGACGCGTACGGTCGAGATTTGTAACAAACCCTCGCATGGTAACGTCGGTAAAAAACTCACCCTTTGTAATGCACAAACCGTAGCAACCGGTTTTTTCGTTGCCGCCGCACCAATATACAAGAGACGGGTGATTGCGTAAACGCCTTACCTGATAGTCTACTTCGGCAAGCATATTGTTTACCCAATCGGCATTGTCCTCGGGGATTTCGGCGCACGCCAGCATCATATCTTGCCACACCATAAGCCCCAGTTCGTCGCATAGGTCGTAAAAGATGTCCTTTTCGTAAATGCCGCCGCCCCACACGCGCAACATATTGAAGTTGCCGTCTTTGGCAAGCGATGTAAGTCTGCGGTATTTGTCATCGGTAACAACTCCCGTAAAACACTCTATTGGGATCCAGTTACTGCCCTTTACAAACACGTCGACGCCGTTTATTTGCAACTGGTAACCGTACAATGTGTCGCCCTTCGGCTCTTCCACAAGGCTTACGGTACGGTACGCAAAGCGTCCGCTTTTTACGGAGATTATTTTGCCGTCGCGCTCCAACTCGACGCGGTAATTGTACAAAGGTTGTTCCCCGTACCCGACAGGCCACCACAACTTTGCCGATTGATTGACAAAACAAGCAAAATTCTTTTTGCCGACAACTTCCACCGTTTTTTGCGTGTCGGCTTCGGCGAAAGGCTCGTCCGATACGTAAAAATGCAATTTATCGTCAAGCTTTTCTTCGTAACTACCCTTTACCATTACACCGAGCGTATCGTAAGTACTGTTGATATTGTAGTTCAGTTCTACAAAAAAAGCGGCGTTGCCTTTGTCATCGGCAACAACATACACGTCGTTGATTTTTTGCCTACTGCTGCACTCTATGTAGACATCGTTCCAAATGCCGTAAGCGCATATTTTCGGTGCCCAGTCCCAACCGAAATGACATTGAGCCTTGCGCACGAACATACGTTTTTCGTTAAAGATTGCGTAGTATCCGGTCGTGTCTATCTTGTCCATTGCGTTCAGCGTGCTGTGCATTTCCACTGTCAACGTATTGTTGCCTTCGTGTAACAAATTGCGTATTTCGTAGCGGTACTGCAAAAACATATTTTTAGTCGCACCCAAATGCGTACCGTTGAGGTACACGTCGGCAAAGACGTCGATGCCGTCGAACACCACCGTCACAGATTGGTTGTTCAGCAACTCCTTGTCTGCGCAAATTGTAGTTTGGTATGTAAAATCGCGACGCGCAACCCATTCTATGTCCTTGTAGTCCAAACCAAAGTAAGGATTCTTCACCAATCCCGCGCGATATAAATCCACCGTAATATCCCCGGGGACTTGTGCGGGAATTGTTTTGTTGTCAAAAGTCAATGTCCAATTGTTTAACTTGGCGTACATCTTTTCTCTTACTCCGTGCAAAGCTGTTACATTCTACAAGCATATTTTGCTCACTTTATCGGGCAAAAATCTACACTTCTCGATTGTCTGAAATCATTATACCATTTGCAAACGTCCCATTCAATATTGATTTGTTTCATTTTTATATGGTTTTGTTTCATTTTCGCGTGATTTCGGTTGACTTCATACGTTTTTCGTAGCATAATCGTTACGTAGGACTTTTGCGTATCGACAATCGGAACAAGATCAGCCACCACCCTGTCGGCAACCATCCGCACTCAAAACAAACGAAAATTTTACGACGGTAAAACATGATAAAAAAATACTTCATCGAAAATCTGAATCCCTACCAAAAAGAAAACGGTAACGTAACAAGTCAGTTTTGTATAAACACCGGCGACTACACATTGTTGCACAGCCACGTGGACTACTGGGAGTTTTACGTAGTGACCGACGGTATCGTGGAAAACCACGTCAATGGCGAAGTGCGCACATACGCTTCCGGCGCCATGTTCTACTGCACGACTAAGGATGTACACTACCTGACCACGCGCGGAAAAAACTCTGCACGATACATCAACTTTACGGTAGCGGAACAAACCCTGTTGCAAATGCTTACGCCGCTTTCGGACAGCGTACTTGAAAGGCTGTACAAAAACGACCGCAGTTACACTCTTAGCGCAGAGACAATCTCGGAAATAGAAACGACATTACACCTACTAAACATGCTACCGCCCGACGAATGTGAAAAAACCAACGATATATTGCTTACCAAAATAATGTTTTTTGTACAGGTTGCGGCAAGCAATATACAAAAAGACGAACCCGAGGATGACCCCTTGTGGGTACAAACATTAAACGAGCTGAAACTCTCGGAAGAATTTTTGACATACACGGTACAAGACTTGTGCCGCAAGTTAAACTACTCCCGCGTACAACTAAACAGATTGTTTAACGCAAGATACGGCATGTCACCGCACGAATATCTACTTTCCAACAGATTGCTCTATGCGCAAAACTTACTGAACAACACCGATATGAACACCACCGAAATTGCAAACGTGGTCGGGTACTCCAACCTGGCTCAATTCAACGTGGTATTCAAAAACAAGTTCGGCGTAACACCGGGGCAATACCGGAAGTAAGCCCTGCCACAAAGCCCTCGTCATTGAACATTAACCTGAAAACGCACCGTAGCGACAAACTCTACGATGCGTTTTATTTTTACTTAAGTGCAAAACTTTTGAATACGTATCAACTTTTCAACAACATAAACATATTTATTTACAACCGCCAAATGCCCTTGTCGACTATTTCGGGATAGGATTGTTTGTTGATAAACTTGTCGAAATACGAGTAACAGACAAGTTGCCACAACATTACAAAAGCAGGCAACAACACAACAATAAACACCGCAAGGAATATACAGCGCAGCGCAACAAATCCTATCAAGCCCGGTATTGCCACACTTGCAAACAGAGCAACAAACAGCCAGGTGACAAACGGCGTTTTTATGTACAGCACAAAAGAATTTGTGATGTTTTTTCCTATCCCGATATTGTATACGGATGTCGCAGCCATCATCCATAGTGCCGTAGGCAACACAACGATTGTCACCACTCCGAGTGGCAAATAAGCCGGCAACCCACCACCGGAAGACTCGGCAAATGCAAGGTAAACATTAAGCAAACTTACTAAAAATCCGCACAGGCAAAAGGTAAGCCAGTTTTGTTTGATTCCGTCAGCGAAGTCATTGGCGAAAAATAGCGATTCTGCCCAGATCATTTGTCGTGTAACACGCACCATGCCGGACAACCCGACGCAAACAATTACGTAGCACGGTATATCGATCAACGCTTCGGCAAACCTTAGCCATGCCGTTTGTCCGTTGTATGCGACCTTGTCGATTACACCGTCCTCCAGCTGTCGCGAAAGTCCTTGCTGTACCGTATCGCACACGGCTGACACCGTAAGTAAAGGCACGGCACAGGCAAGCATTATCAAGCCAAGCAAAAGCAATTTTTGCCAATACAGTTTTACGCAATCGAAAAACACTTCCTTTCTGTTGTGCGGAAGATTTTGTTCGGAAAAGTCCGTTTTTGCGACCTTTTGTTTCATCACTTCACCAATTCTTTCAACAGTTTAATTGCAATTTCGTCTGTCGATTTTTCGTTAAATCTGCCTGCGTGAACAGAGTTTTTGCACAGAAAAACGTAATACGTATCGCTTTTTTCGTTACCTGACATTGCTTGCGACAACGCAATACCGCAACTCACCCCGCCCGACTCGAAATATGTTGTCGCGGCAACATCAACGGAAGAAAGGTCACAAAAATTGTTACCGAATGCAGAGATAACCATTTGCGCCTGCTCCGCCGTAAGTATGCACAAGTCACAGGCATTGCGTCCGAAAGCATCATAATAAGTGACAAGATAGTTTTCGTCGGGCAGGTTTTGCACATCCACCTTGCGAATGTCGGCAGACACCGCTTGCGAAACGACATCTTTTATGCTGCTTACACTATCGGTCCAAGCGACAAACACGGAAACGGTTTCTTTTTCAGTCGGTGCAACGACAGCCGACACCGCCCACACCCACACAAAAACCGCAGCGGCCGCCCACGCAAGATATATATACCATTTGTCAAGAGTGTGAGTAAATTTATTGTTCATTCTGCACCTCGACTTTGCATACAAACCCGTCCACAACGTACAATACTACCGATGTACCTTCGGACAAACAATAATCGCCTACAAAATAGTATTTGCGCGGGTCGCCAACAAGCGTAAGCACATCGGCAACAATATTTTTGCGTACGGTAACGTTTTTTTGTACACTTTTCACCATGCCGTTAACCACAGTCTTTGGTTTTGCAAGCAGTCGGGAGAACAAATTGACATGCGCGTTCAGCACAAGTACATCGGCAAGCAACTTGTATATTACAAACCATCCGCCGCCCACGCTCAGCACGCTGTTAACTGCAATAATCCATACGTAGTTTTGCGGAGTTGCAGTCAGGCACAAACATATACAAATCGCCACGATAACAACGGCTACGACGGCTATCACAATTATTTGATTTTTCAACCTGCGCCCGACAGTGTCAAGTTTTGTGCGGTCAATCAATGTCGTAGTCATTTGCGCTCCTTGCAGATGTTATCAACGGGTGTCCGCTTACGGCAACTTCATCCGGGGTGCCGGACAGCGCTATTTTGCCGTTGTCCAACACAAAAATTTTGTCGGCAATGGCAAACGCTTCGGAAATGTCATGCGTAACGTACACCACCGTACATCCCACCTGGCGTAACGTATCAACAATCAACTTACGTACTTCTGGACGTTTTTGCGCGTCAACATTACTCAAAGGCTCGTCAAGCAAACACACCGAAGGATTTTTTACAATTGCTCTCGCCAGTGCAACCAACTGCTGTTGACCGCCCGACAATTCCTTGGGACGACGCACCAGGTAGTTACCAAGTCCCAGTTTTACACAAACATCCTTTACGCGAGCCGTGATTTCGTCGCGCCGAGCGCCCATTGCTTTCAACGGAAACGCGATATTGTCAAATACCGACAGATGCGGATACAACAAATACTTTTGCGACACAAGCGAGATGTTTTTGTCGGCTACGGACAAATCCACGGAGTCTGCACCGTCAAACAAAATGTCCCCGTCGTAGTCGACTGCATCACAAATTGCCGAAAGCAGTGTGGTTTTTCCGCTACCGGAAGCTCCGACCACGACATTGAACGTTCCCGTATCGAACTGAACGGATACGTCGTCAAGCGCAACAGTCGTTTGCTTTTTGCCGACATACTCTACCGTAAGATTTTTTATACTTATAGTACCCATTTGCTGTATTCCTTGCGTCTTTTGCGATTCGGACGTAACACTTCAACTGCAAACAGATTTGACGTGTTTGTCAGTATCGCTAATGAGATTATACCAAATATGCGGATTTTTTTCAACTAAACACCAAACGGGACTATCGTTTTTTGCGACAGCCCCGTTTTTGCTATTCCTGAAATATTTATTTTAATCTCAAATTGAAACTTTTACTCGGATTAAATTGCCCTGCGGGTTTTGCGAAACGTCCGCAGTACAACAAAAAATCGTGTCAGATCAACACCGCTGCTGTATTATCCGACAAATTGGTTTATTTTGTCTGCAATCGGCAATACGCCCATGGCAAGCAGCCGTCGTTTTGCCGTTGCCGCGCTACTGCAAACTACTTTTCAACGCTGGTGGCAATGTATTCGCCGTTGCCGCTTACGCTGACTTTCTCTCCCGCAGTGGCAAAAATCGTGTCGCCTTTTTGCAAATCAAGAGTGCCGTTTACCGTAATATTGCCTTCAACCACCGTCAGCGACAGGAAACTGTCCGCAAGGCAAAAATCCTGCGCGCCCGTGTAGCGATACGCCGCAAAGTACTTGCATTTGCCCAGCAACTCGTCGCGCGCGGGGTCGGGTACAATGTATTTGTTCAGGTTGGCAACCTTTTTCGCCTTTTCCACGTGCAGTTCGCGCGGGTTGCCGTTGGCGTCGCGGCGGTCGTAGTCGTACACGCGGTAGGTAAGCGAACTGTTTTGCTGCGTTTCAAACAGCGTAATGCCGCCACCGATTGCGTGCAGTGTGCCGCTTGGAATAAAGTAAGTTTCGCCGGGGTGCACCTCTACGGCGTTGAGACAGTCGCAAATGGTTTTGTCGTCGATGGCCTTGGCAAATTGCGCCGCCGTCATGTCGCGGTTAAGTCCCAGATACAGTTTTGCACCGGGCTCGGCGGCAAGTATGTGCCACATTTCCGTCTTGCCGTACTGCCCTTCGTGGGCGAGCGCATACTCGTCGTCGGGGTGTACCTGCACCGAAAGGTCGCTTTTTGCGTCGATAATTTTGTTGAGCACGGGGAAAAACTCAAAATCCGCACAGTTTGCGCCCCACTCACTTTGCTTGACGATGTCCGCAAGCACCTTGCCGTCATCCGCGCCGCCAACTATCGTGCAGGGACCAACGGGGTGGAAGGACAACTCCCAACTTTCCGCAATTGTCGGCTCGTCGGACACCTTGTGCCATTCTGTCTTGAGATTTGTGCCGCCCCAGATGTAACTTTTAAGCGCAGATTTAAGTTTGTAAATCATTTTTTCCTCCGTTTAATGCTTTTTGTCGCGTTGCTACGCGCCGTGTCGACATCAGCCCGACGGACAGCAAAACAAAACCGACAAAAAAAGCTTCTTCTCTTGCACAGTATTATGCGACGAAACGCGCCAAAAGTCAACCAAAACCGCACCGCCACCGCGACTTGCCAAATCAACTTTCAAAAGCATTATACCATATTTCTTAGTTCAATTGTACAAAAATAAAAAACGCCCTTTGCATTTTGCGTTTGTTACAAAGAGCGTTGTTTATATTAAGCATACGGCACTGCCGAAGCGCGTCGCCAAACTTACCACTGCGCAAGATATTCTTCAACCCGGCGTTCGGTAAAATCAACATCCGGGTTAAACTTTATGCTTTCGACAAGGTTGCATTTGTAAACCAGTTTCATTGTCGTACTATCGTAAATGCCGACGGACATTTTGTAAACCGCATAGCCTGCCACTCTGCCGCCATTCCAAAAGACAAACTTGAGGTACTACGATTTACGAGTGTCCGCCCGAGAAAGCATAAAAAATCTATTAGTTTCCACAACAAAAAATCAACGATGCAAACAAAACTGTTCTTCGTTCTTTTTGCAAGATAATTGTACAGAAAAATTTGCCGAATGTCAATAGTGTTTTTTCTCGCACTATTTTACGCACAAAAGTCGATTTACGTTACAAAAAAAAGCTACCGTATACGAAATTTCGTTACAGTAGCCCTGAAAATCATTAAATTGTAACCGCCTTGTAAATGCGCCCTGTCGCATTACGCCATGTACTGCGAAGCAAGCACGTTGTGGTCGACAAGCGCAAGACCGTGTTCTCGCGCGTAATCGACGGCGGAACTGTCGTAGTAGGAATTGGTAAGCACCATTGCGTTATTGGCAGGGTAATGTCTGCGCCCTTCGCACACGCACGCAACGTCGTTTTTGCCAAGAAGTCCGGTCGACTGCACCACGCTGACGGCGGTAATAGTGCCTTGCTTTTCCACAAGCATGTCTATGCAGTAGTTGTCGGCAACGGGTGTAAGTTTGACGGCGTACCCCTTGCGGCTGAACAGCCTTGCCACGTACACTACAAACTGCGTTTTGCCCATGCGTGCAATCTGCGCAAACTTTTCGTCGATGGGTTGCTTGTCGCCGATTACCACAACCTGCGGTGCTTCCATTGCAGGCACATACATGATGGGACCATAATCGGAAGCCGTCAGTTGTTCGATGGGTTGCACCGCCCGAACATCCGCTTCGGCGGCGGTCTCGGCGTTTTTCGCATCTGCGGCGGCTTTTTCTTCCGCTTTGATTTGCTTTTCAACCTTGCTCAGCTTGACCGCGCAAACTATGATCGCCACAAAACCGAGCACTGCACACAATGCGCCGATTTCCAGCAAAACAAGCGACAGTGTTGTCGCAAGGTCCTCTTCCATGCCTGCGGCGATACCGAATAATTTGTAACGTATCAAAAAATAACATGCAATGCCTGCCAGCCCGAGCAAAAACAAAACTATGCTAAGAAAGGCTTTGAAACGAAGTGCCGCTTGAGTCTTTTTCATAGACGTTCCCCTCATAAAATTTTTCGTCCCTGACGGACGTCACTTTTTGTTTAGGACAGTATAACACATTTTTTGTGTTGTGTAAATACTTTGGTAAATTTTTACGTTACGTTGCCGCTTGCCGACGTACTGTTTTCGTCGCAAAAAGTCGTAAAACTTTTGTACAGACGTTGTCGCAGTTCAGGACAATACCGCCGTCCGCTTCGCACCTGACGGGCAAACATTAACCAAGCGTATCCGACAACAGTTGATACAGTTGCACGTCAAACGCGCCGTACAACCCTGCTTTGTGCAAAATGTCCGCGTAAGTTGCGTCCACGATGATGTCGCCTTTGTCATCCTTGTGCGCAAGCGAAGCATTGTCGCTGAAGGTAAACAGTTTGAGATAAGCCGTCTTTGCGCTGTCGAAGCCGTCCTTTTGCGCCTTGGCGTAGATGCCGAGCGAAGGCAGCGCGCTCATTGCGTAACTGATGTAGTAGCATGGCGAATCCACCGCCACGTAACGCCAGTAGTCGGTGTTAAACAGGTCGGCAATGCCGTAACCTTTCATAATGTTGACAAAAAGTTGTTGCAGGTCGGCATTTTTGAGGGTGGCTTCGTCCATGGCGTACACGGTTTGTTCAAACTCGTCCACCGCCGTTGACATAAGCACGGTCGAGGCGATGTTGAACAGTTGGTTTGCCTCCACCGCGCCGAACACCTTGCCGAGATTGTTTTGTGACAGGTTGTTTTGCAAGTAGGCAAGGAACATCATTTCGTCTCCCTGCGACTGCGTTTCGTCGTGGTCCATGCTGAGGTTTACGCCGCCGTTGTAGATTGTGTTGTAGTAGTGACCGAACTCGTGTACGAAGGTAAACGCACCGCTGTAACTGTCCGGTCCGAAGTACAGAATGGTTGCCTTTTGCGCAGGAATGTAGTAACTGAACGCGCCTTCGTACTCGCCCGTGTAGTAGTTGCCGTTTTTCAGCAGGTCGTTTGCCGTGGAATAGAAGTTGATTTCCTTGCTGCCGAGAGTTGCGGTTTTCATTTCGGCAAAATACTTGCCAACGTAGTCCAGCGTAAGGTCGTTGTCAAAAATCGAATCGTCGCACAACGCCTTGTACACCTTGGAAGCGTTGCCCACAAAAGATTTGCTGCTTGAAAAATAGTACTTACGAAGCAACTTGTTGAACACGGGCACAAAGTAATTTTTGACGTAGTTGCGCATTTCGGCAACGTCGCTTGGGGTGTAACTGCGTTCATACACGTTGGCGTAGGCGTATTCGACGTAGTTTGCGTACTTGTTACCGTTGTCGCTTGCCAGCGCGGCAAGCGCGTTTTGCTCCGTCACAAACTGTTTGTACAGGTTGCACATAGCCTCGCCTGCCAGTTCGCTGTCGGAAAAATCACGATACGTAGTAGAAAGTTTGTCGATTTTGTTGTTGATTGCAACGTATCTGTCGTCCCCGTAGCTGGCGGACATGTTGAGCGCGACAGTAATGTCGTCGGCAGTCCAGCCGTCCTCTTCGCTGAAGAAATACTCGCGATATTGCGTGTCGTAGATTGACGCAAACAACTTGTAGTAGTCGGCAATCACCTCGTTGCGCACCTCGGAAATGGTTTCGTAGTCCGCCTTGGTGCCGTTGCCGCCGTCGTACTTGCAGTAAAATACGTAAGCGTACTGATACTGCTCGGTGACGTATTCCACCATGTCGGAAAACGGATTGTAGTACTTCTCCTCAAAGGTTTTGTTTGCTTTGTAGTAGTCGCTGTCGGCTGCAAACGCGTGCTTTGCCCCGTCGTAAGGCTCGGCCTGTGCAAGGGCATTTTCGACGGCATTGAAGGAAGCGACGACTTCGGCATGCTTTGCCTCGGTGAAGTCGTATACGAATTTGTTGTCATAGATGCGTTCCGAGGCAGGACGTTTGCTTGCGCCGCACCCCTTTGCGCAGTACACGTTGAGGTAGTCGCACTTACTGAAATCGTGATCGCAAAACAACTGCTGCGCATCGCCGGTACAAGCTACGCTAAGCACCGCCACCGCGACAAGAACAACGACAAGAATCAGAGAATTTAATTTTTTCATAGCAACTCCAAAGTAATGAAGATTGTAATGTGACCGTTTATACCGCTACACACATATTCCTACACACGCCCGTTTTGACGGCGCAGATTGGTGCAGATTGTGGGGACGGTTGGCTGAAACGCGAAGGCGCGTACTAAGCGTACGTAACTGAGCGAGGCAGACAATTGTCGCCGCAAGATGCGCCGATATGCGCCGTCAAAACCAGGTGGATGGCGAGAAGGTAAGAAGTATCGGGTAAATTTCCAATCTTCCGATCAGCATCGCAAATGTAAGAACCAACTTGCTGAAGTCGGAATACATGTAGTAACCGCCCGCAACCGCTCCGTAGGCAGGTCCGACGTTGTTCATGCAGGACACAGTCGCCGAGAAGTTGGCTTCCACGCCGAGCGACGACGGGTCGAAACTGATTACGACAAACACGACGGCAAGTATCGCCATGTACAACGCAAAGTAGTTTGTCACGCCTGCCATTGTTTCGACGGTAAGCACCTTGCCTTCGTACTTGACGGCGTTTGCCGAGCGCGGATGCGTAACCTTGCTCAATTCCTTGCGGATTACCTTGCACATGATTGCCACACGCGACACCTTAAGTCCGCCTGCCGTACTGCCTGCGCAGCCGCCGATAAACATAAGCACCAGCAGCACCGCCTTGGAATAGGACGGAAATGCGTTGATGTCGTAGCCCGACGGAATGGTACTGCTGCCCGTCGTGGTGATAAACGAGGCAACCTGAAAGACGGAGTGGCGAAGCGCGTCGGGGAAACTCATAGTAAATGACAGTTTGCCGAACACGTCAATGCACACCGTTGTCGAAGCAAAGATTACAATGCCGAGATACAGCCACAATTCGCGACTGGAGAACGCCATGCGGAACTTCCGCACCAGCATAAGGAAGTACAGGTTGAAGTTTACGCCGTACAACAGCATAAACACTGCCACCACCCACTGACAAAATGCGTTGTAACTTGCAACGCTGTCGCTGCGGTTGGCGAAGCCGCCTGTGCCTGCCGTGGAAAATGACGTAACGAGTGCGTCGAACAACGACATACCGCCGCAAACAAGAAAAATTATTTGCAGCAGCGTCATGCCCATGTAAATAAGATACAGTATTTTTGCCGTAGTAGAAGCGCGCGGCACTATTTTGTCTACGCTGGGTCCGGGCATTTCCGCACGCAGGATGTGCATACTTCTGTCCGCCGCACCGCCGACGATTGCCATGACAAACACGATTATGCCCATGCCGCCGATCCAGTGAGTGAACGCACGCCACAGGTGCAGACTGCGCATGGTCGCGTTGATTGCGTCTATTCTGTCGGCGGAAAGTATCGTAGCGCCGGTCGTGGTAAAACCGCTGACCATTTCAAACAGCGCGTCCACAAAGGACGGAATTGCACCGCTGAGCATAAGCGGAACAGTACTTATTACGGAAGCGTAAATCCAGGCAAGGGACACCACCACAAGACCTTCGCGCGAGTAAATCGCCTTGTTGTCAGGCTTGACAAACAGCGTAACGGGCAAACCAACCGCCAGCGCAATGCCTGAGGTTGCAAGGTACGTCCACCAGATTGCCTCGCCGTAGATGAGTGCGGCAACAAGCGGCAACACCATAAGCGCGGCGAGAATGACGGAAACCTTGCCCAGCAGATTGAGGATAACTTTGTAGTTCATGCTTTACCTCACGATGTCGGACAGGTCCAGTACACGCAAACCTGCGGACACAACGACAACGCGGTCGCCCTCGCGGATGCAGTCGTCGCCGCCCGGGAGGAAGGTTTCCTTGTCACGGATAATGCCTGCCACAATGCAGTTGGGTTTCAGACGCAAATCCTTGAAGGGAACACCCTTAAACGAGCAGTCGCCCAGCACCTGAAATTCCAATGCTTCGGCATTGCCGTCCATGATGCGGTACATCGTTTCCACCTTGCTTTGCATGCTGTCGTTAAGTGCGCGTGCGTAACGCGTAAGAACTTCGGCAACGATTTTTGTAGGGGAAATCAGACAGTCCAACCCCAACTTTTCCGCAAGCACGTTAAGCGCGCCGTGACTTACCTTGGACACGACCTTGCGCACCTTGCGACTTTGCGCATAAAAGCCGATAAGGATGTTTTCCTCGTCTTTGCCCGTCAGCGCGACAAAGGCGTCGGCACCGTTGATACCTTCCTCGTCAAGCAAATCCTGATTGCTGCCGTCGCCCAGTATCATGTTTGCGCCGCTTGGCAACTTTGCCGCCATTTCGGCACAGCGGACGGGGTCTTTTTCGATGATTTTTACGCTGTAGCCGTTTGCGCACAGCAATTTTGTAAGGTAGTATGCCGTTTCGCTTGCTCCAAGCAGCATTACGAAACGTCCGGTGCGTTGCGCCATACCGATTGTTTTCAAAAAGCGATAGGTATCTTCACTTTTCACCATTACCGCAACCTTGTCCCCCTCGAGGAAGGCAAATTCGCCGCGCGGAACAAGCACTTCGTTGTTACGCAACACGCAGCACGCCAAAAATTGCACGGGGGACTTCTTTCTGAGGTCGGCAAGCGTTCCTTCCAGCAAACCGCTGTCGGCGCGGACAATCATTTCCAGCATCTGTATTTTTTTGCCGGCAAACGGTTCAACCACCACAGCCGACGGCAAACGCAAGGTGTTGAAAATGCTTTCCGCCGTCATAAATTCGGGGTTGACGGACATGGAAAGGTCCAGTTGCTTCTGCAAAAAGTCCAGTCCGTCCTCGTTGTAATCGCTTGTGCGGATACGTGCGACGGTGTATTTTGCACCAAGGCGTCTGGCAAGGAAGCATGCCAGCATGTTAACCTCATCGCTTGTTGTGACTGCGACAAACAAATCGGCATTTGCAACGCCTGCCTGCACAAGCAGTTCGCGGCTGGTGGCGTTGCCGCACACCGCCATTACGTCAAAGGTGTTGGTAATGTCGGAAATCACTTCGGGATCGTTGTCGATTGCCATGACGTTGTGATTGTCGCCGACCATGCTGTCGATGACTGCACGACCCGCCTTGCCGCAACCTACGATAATTACGTTCATTTTTCCTCTCTTTCGGCAAAACGCCGTATCGGAGTACAACTTTACCGCACAATTGCGACCGAATATTGTCGCCGCGCCAAAAATACGCAAAGTTGTACTGATATATTATACCACAAGTATTGCCCGTAAGCAACGGTTTGACAAAAAAGTACCTTTTGCGCACAACAACGGTTTTGTCGTGTGTTTCAAGCCTGCTTTTGCATAGATTTTCTTGCGGTACACTGACAGAGCGTCCACTCGAAAGAACGGAAAAGGACACCCCCAAGGTTGTTAGTAATGACGAAATTAACCATACGTATCGATTTTTTGCCGACAAAAACAAGAAAAGCTGCGACTCGGGTAAAATCGAGCCACAGCCTTTTTTGCAACAATTCCGTCAGCGCAGTACAGTTGTCGCAACCGCTTATTTCATTTTGTAGTAGTTTGTGTAAATTCCGTTATGTGATGAGTCCGCGCTTTCAACAAACAGTTTGAATTTGTATCCGTCGGAAGCGGTATCGAATTCATAGCGAATTTCAAAAATCCAGACAGAGCCTTTTGCAAAATAGCCGTTGTCCAAAGTGTTAGTCTTTACGTAATAGAACTTGTACAGTTTGCTCGGATTATCATCGAAGTAGTCGGACAAATCATTCTTTTGTTCTATGATATACCAATTTTCGTTTGTATCCATGCTGTATTTTTCGTTTCTCGGTTTGCCGAACGCACCGTCATAATGTGTTTTCAAATACGAAAAATATGTTTCCGCATTCGTCCTGAACGTTTCTTCGTCCGGGCAAGCCTGCGAAAACGAATATCCGTCGTTAAACCATGCGTCGCTTGAGTTCATCTCTCCGGACAACCCCGTCGGAGCAGTCAACCCCGCAAGTCCTTTTGCCGACAGTTCTTCTTCTGTAAACCATTTCGTGCTGTCGTGGAGTGTCTTTTTGTTATCTTCGTCATCCCCGCCACTTCCGCATGCGACAAATCCGACGCAAGTTATCGCTAACAATACCGCGCAAACAATCGTGAAGAATTTTTTACCGAACATATTATTTTTACCTCTCTATTTAATTTTTGTTATTTATTCAACGGCTTTCAGACTCTCGTTCATCTTAGTTTTCACTATCTTTGGTCTTAGCATAAGCGTCACAAGCACAGTGACCCCAAAAACGACAACGGGAATCAACAGCCACATAAACCAACTGACGTTTTCCACCGCTCCGAATCCTATCGTCCTGAACACAAGCGTTGCAAGTCCTGTTCCGACAGGATAGCCCAGCAAAATGCCAAATAATGTACTGATGTATATTTCACGATAGATATACCCGCATATTTCTGCGTCGTGATAGCCGAGAACCATTAGAGTCGCTATTTCTCTTTCTCTTTCGCTGATATTTATCGTCGTAAGCGTATTTATTACAACCGCAGTCAAAAGCCCCGCGAAAACAACGACAACCACCGCTATCCCGACAATCGCAGGCGAGCCGAAGTCACCGAACAGGCACATATCGAGAAGAGCAAGCCCTGCAAGTACGAGTCCCGTTGAAACGGCTACCGATACAAGCATCATGAAAAACCGCGTTTTATATCTGAAAACGTTTCTCATTGAAGATTTATACTTAAACGAAAGACGTTTCCAAATAAAAGGAATTCGCTCGAGCAGTATTCTCTTACCGCTTTTCGGCGGTTTCGGGCGTAAAAGGGTGGCGGGAGCGTTGTTCGCAAGTCGCATGCCGACGAAAAATACCGCAATCAGCGTAACCGCTACAATTGAGCCGAGCGATACAAAGTAATAACTCGGATTGACCACCACGGATATGGGCGGCATAACATGTCCGTAGCCGAAAACGACACATATCAGCCACGAAACACCGTAGCCGACAAAAAAGCCGACGCCTCCGCCGACGGCAAGCGCGACGAGCGCGAATAAAACATATCTCAGCACGATACTTGTCGAACCGTATCCGAGCGTTTTCAGACAGGCAATTTGCGAACGCTCTTCATCCATAAGCCGCATCATGGACGACAACACGACGAGTAGCGTTACGGCAATAAAAATAACCATTAAAATGTTGCCTATTCCTCTGACCTTGTCTGCACTTGCGACAATCGATTTGAAGCTGTAATTGTCGTAAAGCGTGATTATGCGTATGTCTTCGCCCAGAAGTTTCGTAAGTTCGGCTTTTTCTTCGTCAACATATTTTTCGTAATCGGCAGAAAAAGAATGAAACAACTCCCTGTCCCCTGCTTTTACATACAAATCGCCTTTCGGCATGATTGCGCATACGTCCGTCGGACAGTATAAAATATTTTCAAGCAGGTCAAGTTTGTTTATGTCGGACACGTTGTCGGGAATTTCGGTATCTTCAGGGTTATTAAAACTCGGTTCTCCGTCCTTGCCGAACGTAAGAGGACTTCTTACTATTCCCTTAATCGTAACGTTGATTTTGTCAAACGGTAAGTTCAGTGCGGAAATATCAATTTCGACTTTTTCGCCGACGGAATATCCTTTTAGGACATTGTCTTTTTCTTCGGCATAAACGCAGTTTTCGTCTTCGCTCGTTATTTCTTCGCCCTCAACAAGTTCAAACTTGTTGATTTTTGTTTTTCCAAGGTCAAGAAAGTACAGTCGCAGGGATCTTTTTTCACCCGTCCGAACATCGATCGACATTCCCTGCTCGACATTGTTTTCACCGTAACGGTTTTTTACTGCAGAAATCTGTTCGTCGGTAAATGCACCGGTTTTGCTCTTCACGATAAAATCGCTTACGTTCTGCTTTTTATAATAATTTTCTATACCGTCCTTAATCATATCTGTCGGCGAGCCGATTCCCGATATGAAACCTACGGATATAAGAACGATACCGATAAGAGAAAATAACCGCATAAGATGTTTTTTGAACATTCGGCGGACTGTTTTCAGATACGTTTTCACCATTCTATCTCCTCGATCGCTTTAGGATTGTCGTTCGTTTCGATACTTTCTATTCTTCCGCTCTTTATCCTGATTACTTTATCTGCCATATCTTTAAGCGCAGCATTGTGCGTCACGACAATAACGAGTTTCTGTCGTTCGCGTGACAAATCCTGTAAAATTTTCAATATTTTTTTGCCTGTAATGTAATCCAGTGCGCCCGTGGGCTCGTCGCACAATATCAGCTTCGGATTTTTTGCAATCGCTCGTGCTATGGAAACTCTTTGTTGTTCTCCTCCCGAAAGTTCTGCGGGAAAGTTATTTAATCTATCCGAAAGCCCTACCGATTCCAGCACCGTTTTGGGATCGAGGTGATTGTCGCATATTTCAACGGCAATCTCTACATTTTCAAGTGCGGTAAGGTTGGGCATAAGATTGTAAAACTGAAACACAAACCCCACGTCGTGACGACGATAGTCCGTCAGTTGTTTTTTGTTGAATGCGGCTATATTTTCCCCGTCGAGATCAATCTCCCCGCTCGTCGCCGTGTCCATTCCGCCCAAAAGATTTAGCAGAGTAGTTTTCCCCGCACCGGACTCACCGAGAATTACAACCAATTCGCCTTCGTTCAAATCGAAGGAGACATCCTCTACGGCAGGAACTGTCAAAGAGCCGGTATGATATTCTTTTCTTACGTTTTTCAGTGATAATACACTCATAACTCGCTCCTTATTTTTACAATTGTCGGGATTTATTAAAGGAATTTCTTCCACTGTACCGACAAAGACGGCTTGCATGTTTTTTGTTCGGATGATTCCGGCAGAAGTTTTAATGATATTCCAATAAAAATACAGTCTCAGATTGATTTGTTTTTACCATTTTCTTTCCGTTTTGTCAATACTTTTATCGTCTTTTTTACTTGTCTAAATATAAACTGAAAGTGTAACATCTGAGGAATCACACCGCTATTTCAACACTTTTTTTTCGATTTTCGACCACTTTCTCAGAAAAGTAAAAAAACAGCCGGCCTCAAGCGAGAATGGCTGTTTTATTTGGTTTTACAACTGTTTTATTTGGTTCTATAAAGGTTCTATAATAAATGTTGAGGTACAGGCAAAAAAATAGAACAAAAACAGTCATCCGGGATGTCCGGGATGACCGGCAAAAAGTAAATATGCAAATTATAATATTGCAGTGCGAGAATTTGCACCCCTACATTTGACACAGAACCAAAATAAATACGCAAATTATGTTACAGTGCGAGAATTTGCACCTCGACATTTGACACAGAACATTGCAAAAAGCAAAACAGGTCTCAAAGATGAGGCCTGTTTTGCATAAATATTATTAGAATAGCAATTATTAAACAATCGTCAATAGAATTTTTCCATGATAACAGGAACCAATTCTTCGGTTAATCCCAAATCATGAACAAGAGTCAAAATCGTGTACCTATCTCGCACGGTGTATGCTTTGTTTAGCATTTCTATCATAGTTTCTTCTCTGACGCCTATCTCCGAAAATCTCACCGGGCATCCGATTTGCTTCAATCTCTGCATCAAAACATCACTCTTCGGCAAAAAATCACATAGCTTGTACACTTCATTAGCATGCTCAAAACAAATACGATGCTCTTTGATATAATTATAAATTTCAATTGAAATCAGCGTTCCGATGGCAACCTTGACACCGTGAGGAGGAACTTTCTCTCCGCGAGAAATAAAATCCATTTCTAAAAAATGGGACATATGATGTTCTCCACCGCTTGCCGGGCGGGAATTACCGCAAATAGCCATAGACAAACCTGCTACGACCAATGCATTCATCAATTTTTCTATTGCGACTTTATCGTATGATAAAAGCTCTTCAAAGCTATTCCAACAATCGTCTCGTGCTTTTTCCATCAATTCAAACGCTTCGGCGTTTATTGTTTCACCATTGATTATGTGCGACAATCTCCAATCGTTTAAGCAGGTATATTTCCCCATAATATCGCCAAAACCGGCTGCCGTCATTATTTTGGGGGCGGTAACTAAGATATTCGGATTTATTAAGACGTCGGAAGGAGTGTGAACCGATTCGGTAACTTTAAACTTGTTTTTTATCAGCGCAGAGCCTTTCGAAACATATCCGTCCATTGAACATGCCGTTGCCAACACTCCGCAAGGGATATCCAATTTCGTAGAAACGTATTTGCAAATATCATTTATCGAACCGCTTCCGACAGCGAGAATATAGTTTGCGTTATTACTTCTTGCAACTTTTTCCACTTCGCCATAAGCATGTTCGTCCGGAATCAATTCTTCTTCATCAAAATTAGCATGAAAAACCACACCACCGTTTTCTTCTATCTTTTTTGCTATGTCAAAAGCAAAAACTCTTGTGTTTTTATCGGACACAATACATATTCGTTTATCTTTTATTTTTCCCAAAAAAACAGGATAGTTTTTGTTTTCATCGACATATTCGATGTTTATATTTAATCTGTCGGCTATTACACTCAAATCGTTCATAATATTTCCTCTGTGGCATTTTATTGCGACTAATTATGTCTTATCACTTTCCCGCCATCTTGTCCAATATCGTTTTGTATCTGATTATTTGCTTTTTTTCTTAAAAAAACGGACACATTCGTTTTTACTCGCTTTCGTCGTTTGAAAAATGCTTTTCGTAAATGCACACTTCATTTCCTTTGGCGTTAACAAACGGTGTTCCGACAATTTCAAAACCGAGCGACCTATGCAAGGCAACGCTTGCCACATTGTCCGTTCTGATTTGCTGAGAAATCGTACAAAAGCCCATTTTTTTTGCCACATCGAAAGCCAAAGTCATTGCGGCCTTTGCAAAACCCTTTTTTCTGAACTCGGGGAAAATCACCGGACCTATATGCAACGTTTTTTCTTTGATTTTGTAGAGCGACAGCATTCCGACGATTACGTCGCTCGTCACTACTGCAAACATATCGAAGTATTTGCCGTCGTATTGCTTTGTATTCCACTGGCGAATCATGTCCTCAATTTGCTCGACGGACAAATTACCGTACATTTTGTCTGCCAGAATCGAAGCGTCCTGTTTTTCAAAGTTTCTCAATTGCATAATAATATTTTCCTTTGTGCGGTTCGCGGATATTGTATAAAATTGCCAGATTAAATTCTATTTCCAAGCAACATATCTATTATTTTTTCTTTACATTCGATAGTTGTTGTGGAAAGGCGCAGAATTTTTATTCCCGCGTCAGTAAGCAACCTGTCCTTTCTTCTGTCACGTTTTGCCTGTATTTCTTCCTTATGCTGACTTCCGTCAACTTCCACCACCATTTCAATTTCCTTGTTCAGTTTATTATAAATTACAAAATCGCAGTGCGTGTTTACGTTAGAAACAAACTTCATGTCTTCCGAGTCATTTAAAGAAGCAGTTTTAATAACATACCTCAACGGATAATTAAACTTGTAACCCAACGTTCCGTAATCTCCGCTTTGGCAAATTTCGTTTATTACCGTGGCTATTATATTCTCGCTGGTAAATTCAGATATTTTCAGAAGGTTCTTTCTTGTTTTTTCCAATATTGGTGCGTAATCGTCATACATCATGTCGAAAACCGAAAACACCTTCGTTTTCAATATCTTTGTTTCGCAACAATAGTATTCATAATATTTTGACAAATCCCTCAGAATAGAGCCTTCCTGACCGAGAACTGCTTCGCTTGCAAGAATATATAATCTTTTTTTAGCCCTCGAAACTGCAACGTTTATCAAATTCGGATTGTTCAAAAAGTCAATTTGTTCTTCATCCTCGTAAAACTTGATTTTATTCGCCACAGTTGACAGCACAATGTAATCTTTCTCTTTTCCCTGAAATTTATGTATCGTATCGATTACACAATCCGTGCTGCCAAAACGTTCGGTCAATAAATCAATCTGATTGTTGTACGGGGCAATAATTCCTGTTTTATCCTCGGGCAAATCTTTTATAATCTCTTTCTCGATAATATCGACTTCTCTCTCATTAGATCTGTTCCGTTCAAAGTGAGAGCCATGCGAAATAATCGTTACTCCGTTGCCGTCGATATGCGGTGTACGAATTACCAATTCGCCGTTGTAAAACCTTTTGTTACAAAATCCTATAATCTGAGGGTCACAACGATAATGTTCGTTCAACAAAGTCGAAACTATATGTGTTTCTTTTTTCAGTACACAATGTAAAATGCTGTTTTTAGCATAATCGAAGTGGCTCGGTAACTTGTATCCGGCAAAAATACTGTTTAATACCGGTAACAATTGTGTCTTTACTACATGTGGTAGCTGTTTTTCATCACCTACAAGAACAACTTTTTTTGCCACAGAAAAAGCGATTACCGCGCTGATAATGTCCACCTGACTTGATTCGTCGATAATAACACAATCATACAAAAAATTATCTGCGGTACAACTTCTTAACGCATGTGTAGTGCTGTATACGACAGGATACCTTTTTATAAAATCATTGAATCGTAATTTATAATCTCTTACCGAATACGAACACATTTCCATACTATCGTATCTTTTCGCAAGGCAAGATTCAAAAATACGTTTCGACAAATCTTTCTGTTCTTCCAGAAGTTCACTTAAATTGTTTGTATCGATGAAGTTTTGTTTTTTATCTTTTTCGCCGTTGAGTTCCGAAATTTTAATGTCGTAATACTTATTTTTCAAATACTCTACACAGTCTTCTCTGTTTTCGGCGATTTCCTTTAATCTTAGAATACCAAACTTGAACAAAAGTCTTACTCTGTTGGAAAATCCTGTTATTTTGTTTTTCGGTAATGTTTCGAGAATAGATGCCAGTTCAAGAGTTTCTGCGGAATTGTATTTTTTATCGGATAACGACTTAGGAATAGCCCTCGTTTGGGTTTTATATTCCGCATCGTTTATTTCTTTTTCCGTTTTTAACTCTGCTATAGATTGAACTATTTCGGCGATTTCCAGGCTATAAGTCAAATACGTTTCCGCACTATCGTTTATTTCACGCAAACGTCTAATACTGCTGGCTATATCCGTTTTTTCTAATTCTTTAACCTCTTCACCGCAATCGGTTTCAAAAAATCTTATTACATTTTTAGAATTACCTAAAAAGGCATTTATGTACCCGAAACCGCTCGATTCGAATTTATCTTTTACGTTTCGTGTTGCTTCGTTGTTTCCTGAAACTACCGCTACATTGCCGCCTCTTGCTACATAATTTGCCACAATATTACGTATCGTTTCTGTTTTTCCCGTGCCTGGCGGACCTTGTATTACAGACAAATCTTCTTCCAGTGCTCTTTTTACGGCGATTCTCTGGGCCGAATTCGTGTCAAACGGGAAAATTATTGCTTTGTTATTTTCTTTTCTGCTAAGATTTCCTTGTAAAAACTTTCCGAGAACAGAGTCTTCTAAAACGACTAATTTTTGTAGTTGATTTATTAAAAAATCTTTTTGCTCGTCCTTACCTGGCAACGTAGACAGAAACGTAGCGACTTTCTTCAAATAGTCGATAAATTCTTTTATTTCTGCAGTTTCCGTGATATCGGCAACGATTCTCACGCGACTTTTATCAACCAACTGAGTTTTTGCGCCGCAAAACAGTTTTACATAAGAATCAAATTGAATTACTTCAGTCACACCGTACACAGGTACTTTATCGCAATAAACAACTTTTCTCGTTATTTCTATATTTCTTGGGCAGTTAAGAATCTTGATTTCACGCCAACTTTTCCAATAGAAATTACTATTACCGACATATTTTATTCTGCACGCATTACCACTATCATCAAACCATTGAACACGCTTAGTGACGTCTTCCCATTTATTTGTTTCATGATTGAATTGAACAATTAGTGTTTTTCTTTCATCTATATTCATTTATGGTTTTCTCCGAAAATTATTTACATTCAAAGCAGACTCATACCGTTTTTCAGTCTTATCGATGACAGTAAAACAAAAGATTCGTTCAATGATTAACTCTGCAAGCATATTCGCCTGATTAAATTCAATCTTTTGATACGGTGCGACTAATGTGACAGCAAACACTCTCATCATTTTTTCAAAAATCGCATGAGCCGTTTTTTTATTTCACCATTCATTTTATCGGATAAAATTATGATTAAAAATATCACAACAAACGCCGTATGTTTTTAATTATACACTATTTTTGTCCGGCTTGCAATAGTGAATTTAGTAAAGTAAATTAGTAATAACCTGTTAAAAAAAACTAAACACACTAACCATAGGGGTTAATTCAACTTTTTATAAACAAAAAAAAACAGCCAGACTCAAGCGAGAATGGCTGTTTATTTTGTATTCAAGTGCTACTTAAAGCAGCGATTTTCAACCCGAAATTACTTTCTGGGGTTCTTGATATTAGCCTGCGCTGCTGCCAAACGTGCGATGGGTACGCGGTAGGGGCTGCAGGATACGTAGTTGAATCCGATGTTGTGAGCAAACTCGATACTGCTGGGGTCACCGCCGTGTTCGCCGCAGATACCGCATTGCAGTTCCGGACGGGTTTCACGGCCGAGAGTAACAGCCATCTTCATAAGTTTGCCTACGCCAACCTGGTCAAGACGAGCAAACGGGTCGGATTCGTAAATCTTTGCAGCATAGTAACTGGGCAGGAACTTGCTTGCGTCGTCACGGCTGAAACCGAATGTCATCTGAGTGAGGTCATTGGTACCGAAGCTGAAGAATTCCGCTTCCTTGGCAATTTCGTCTGCGGTAAGCGCAGCGCGAGGAATTTCGATCATGGTACCTACCATGTACTTCAATTCTACGCCTGCTTCGGCAATAACTGCGTCGGCGGTAGCAACAACGGTCTTTTTGACATATGCCAATTCCTTAACTTCACCCACAAGCGGGATCATGATTTCGGGAACAACGTGCCAGTCGGGGTGACGCTTTTGTACGTTCAAAGCAGCCTTGATGACAGCCTTGGTCTGCATTTCGGCGATTTCCGGATAGGTAACTGCAAGACGGCATCCGCGGTGACCCATCATGGGGTTGAATTCGTGCAGGCTGTTGCAAAGTTGCTTGATGTATTCAACGCTCTTGCCCTTAGCCTTTGCAAGCAATTGAATGTCCTTTTCGTCGGTGGGTACAAACTCGTGAAGCGGCGGGTCAAGGAAACGGATAATAACCGGTTGTCCTTTAAGAGCTTCCATCAAACCTTCGAAGTCTGCCTGTTGCATGGGTTCGATGTTGGCAAGTGCAGCCTTACGTTCTTCAACGGTTTCGCTGCAAATCATCTCGCGGAACTTGTCGATACGACCGGGTCCGAAGAACATGTGCTCGGTACGAGTAAGACCGATACCTTGTGCGCCCAGTTCGAATGCGCGTTGAGCGTCTGCAGGCGTGTCGGCGTTGGTACGAACTTCGATTGCCTTGTACTTGTCGGCAAGTTTCATGATACGTCCGAAGTATCCGCTGTTGGGATCTGCGGGAACGGTCTTGATTGCGATGTCGTAAATCTTACCGGTGGAACCGTCCAAGGATATAGCGTCGCCTTCGTGGAACACTTTGCCGCCAAGTTCAAACTTCTTGTTGGCTTCGTCCATCTTGATGTCGCCGCAACCGCTTACGCAGCAAGTACCCATACCGCGTGCAACTACTGCAGCGTGGCTGGTTTGTCCGCCGCGAACGGTCAGGATACCCTGGCTGTACTTCATACCTTCGATGTCTTCGGGGCTGGTTTCAAGACGAACAAGGATAACCTTCTTGCCTGCCTTGCCTTCCTTGACGGCGTCTTCCGGAGTAAACACTACGGTACCTGCGGCAGCACCCGGGCTGGCTGCGATACCCTTGCCTACAACGTTGTTTTTGTCGGCGTCTGCAAGAGCCTTGGTTTCGAACGTGGGGTGCAGCAACATATCCAGCGACTTAGCGTCGATTTGCATCAATGCTTCCTGTTCCGTAATAAGACCTTCGTCGATAAGGTCGCATGCAATCTTGATTGCGGCCGCTGCCGTACGCTTGCCGTTACGAGTCTGAAGCATGTACAGCTTGTTGTGTTCTACCGTAAATTCCATGTCCTGCATGTCGCGGTAGTGATTTTCAAGCGTAGCGCAAACTTGCTGGAATTGCTTGAACGCTTCGGGGAACTTTTCTGCCATTTCGGCGATGGGCATCGGGGTACGAACGCCTGCAACGACGTCTTCGCCCTGTGCGTTGGTCAGGAATTCACCCATAAGACCCTTTTCGCCGGTTGCGGGGTTACGTGTGAACGCAACGCCGGTACCGCAATCGTCACCCATGTTACCGAAAGCCATCATCTGTACGTTTACTGCGGTACCCCAGCTGTACGGGATGTCGTGGTCCATACGGTAGATGTTGGCGCGGGGGTTGTCCCAGCTGCGGAACACTGCCTTGATTGCTTCGAAAAGTTGTTCCTTCGGATCGGAGGGGAAGTCCTTGCCGATCTTAGCCTTGTATTCGGCTTTGAACTGATTTGCCAGTTCCTTAAGATCTTCAGCGGAAAGTTCGACGTCCAGTTTAACGCCTTTCTTTTCCTTCATTTTGTCGATAAGCGCTTCGAAGTACTTTTTGCCGACTTCCATAACAACGTCGGAGAACATCTGAATAAATCTTCTGTAGCAGTCGTATGCCCAACGAGGATTACCGGATTTCTTTGCAAGCACTTCCACCACTTCGTCGTTAAGACCGAGGTTAAGAATGGTGTCCATCATACCGGGCATGGATGCGCGTGCGCCGGAACGTACGGAAACAAGCAAGGGATTTTCGAGATCGCCGAACTTTTTGCCGGTGATTTCTTCCATTTTGGAAATGTATTCCATGATTTGCGCCTGGATCTCGTCGTTGATTTTGCGACCGTCCTCGTAGTACTGCGTGCAGGCTTCGGTAGAAATCGTGAAACCTTGAGGTACCGGCAGACCGATGTTGGTCATTTCGGCAAGGTTTGCGCCTTTACCACCCAAAAGGTCACGCATTTTGGCATTACCTTCGCTAAAAAGATAAGTATACTTTTTTGCCACTGTTGTTTTCCTCCTGAAAAATTTGTCATGTAACGGCAGGATTGAACCGACAAACCGGTCAAACCCACTTAAACATCTATATTCTACATTATTTGTCTGTTTTAGACAAGTGTTTTTGCCACACTTTTTGTCACTCGGGCGTCATTCATTGCCAAAATCAACGCAACTACAAGAACCCTTACGGCGTACCGCTCGCGACACTGCGTCACATATTACGCGCTTTTTCCGCGCAAGTGCGACCGCAAGCGGGGTTTATCGCGCCGGAATGTAAACACTTACGGCAGATTTGTTCACATTTTCGGTCGTAACGACTTTTTTTTTCAAAAACTTGCAATAAAAGGCAATTACAAAAAATTTACAATATGAATCGACGGCGACGGACGACACGACAAGTGTTGACAACGGAAACAGGTCGTAACCTTACCGATACTCATTTTTGCGTAGCGACAGGGCAACGACAAACGCACCGTAAACGTCGGCGCACATCGAATACGAAAAGGAGAACGCAAAATGAAAAAACTTATATCTGCTCTTTGTGCGGTTGTATTGTGCGTATGCATGATAATTCCGCTTGCGGCATGCAACCAGACGGACAACACCGCCCCGCAAAAGGTAATGACAATGGAACTTAACCCCTCGGTTGAGTTTATTCTGGACGGCAACGACAAGGTTGTGTCGGTAAACGCCCTCAACGAGGACGGCAACCTGGTGCTTTGCGCGCAAACCGAAAACAAAAAGTTTGAGGGCAGCACAAGCGAACAAGCCGCCGAACTGTACATTTCCATCTGCAAAGAAAACGGCTTCCTTGTGAAGGCAAACGTCAAGAGCGGCGAAAACGAACTTAAAATTTCCTTCAGCGGCGAACAGGCACAGGCCGACTACGAAGCGTTGAAGGCGAAGGTTGAAGGTTACCTCAGCAAGGAAAACATCGACGCTACCGTAAAAAAAGGCATGGAACTTGCCGAAAAATACCTCAACGAACAACTGAAAAAATGCGCACCCTACATAAACGACGCTAAACTTGCCGCACTCGGTTACATGGAAAAAATCGAAGAACTGGCAAAGTCCCGTCAGGAAACAGCCGAAATGCACAGCCAGGCGCTGAAAGACGCTTACTACTCCGCAAAGGAAAATGCATTTAATCAGGCACGTTTCGACGCGGTGAAAGCGTCCATGAGCGACTTGCAGAAGGCTGCACTCAAGGCAAGCGAAGCCACATACAAGGCATTGACGGCAGGCATCGAAAGCACACGCAAAAACGTGTTTACCGACGCAGACAGCGCGTATCAACAGGCACTTGTAATCTTCCAGGAACAAAAAACGGCGTTCCTCAACTACCGCAACTACCTGCGCGAAAACAACATCACCGACCACGACGAACAACTTGACAAACTGCAAGCCGCTTACGAAAAAGCGGAAAAGAACCTTGTCGCCGCATACGACAGCGCAATTGCACTGCTTGACTCGGCGCAGGAAGCGATAGACAACGCATATGCAAGCGTCGTAGAAGCCATCAAGAAGATGGGCATCGACTTCGACAAGGCGGTGGACGACGCGCAGACCACCATCAATGACAGCCTGACGGCGTTTGAGACCAAGTTTGCAAGCGATTACGACGCGGCAATCAATGCTGCAAACAAAGGTTGGAACGACATGAAAGACTGGCTGAAAAAGGGATACCAACCCGAAGAAGAACAAGCCTGACAACAGACTTCGAATAACTTTCATTTTTCTTCCTCAAACACAAAAAACTCGCATACGTATGCGAGTTTTTTGTGTTTTTTATTGAATTTTTTGAAAGAATTTCTATTAACCGATTAGTAAAAAATTTGTAATTCCGAGCTGTGTAATCAGGTCGTTACGTTTCACAATAAACTATCCGCTACTCCTCGTCCTTTATTACCGTGGTTGCGGCAGCCTGCGTCTCCGTTTCGGCATCGCTTGCAACGTTTTTCGCGTCTTTTTTGTTTTTCTTGTCCTTTTTATTCTTTTTGAGTTTACGCTTTTTGTCGCCGTCCTTGGCAATGCCGTTTACCGACGAATACTGCGCAAGGTCAATCGGTTCCAGCAACTGTTCGGGGTTCATAAGCAACTTTTTAATAAGGCGCATGCTGTTGACGTAGTACAGTCCGTCGCAGAAACGCTCATCACACACCACGCCGAGAGTCAAAACCTTACCTACCTTTACTTCGCCGTTTTCCACTACCGGCGTTTCTTTTTCGCGCCCCATGCCGATAAACATGCTGGTGGTACCGAAGTCGTAACAATGGTGATACAGGTAGTCGCCGTGAATGGACTTCATGAAAGTAATGAAGAAACTGTTGTGGAACGGGCTTGTTTCGATAAGGCTTGCAGGCAACATGTTGTGGTGGTCCAGCCAGTTGAGCAGTTTTACCACCAACTTTATCATAAAGTGCGGCGCATTGGTCAACATTTTTGCCGTATCGTCCACCGAGTTGTACGCCTTGATGCCGGTATTTGCGGCAATGACCTCTTCCATCTGCTTACTTACTTCGTCAATGGTTTCGTCGCCCTTGAAGTGCACCTTTACCGTCGTGTCCTCGCTGTTGTCCTTAAGTATCTTTTTGACGGCGAAACTTGCCGTAATGTCATTGTGCTGGTAAATTTTGCGGTTCATTACAAACCTGTTGAGGCTGGGACGCATCGCAAACGTGCGCACCAGTGCCGCCATTACCACATTGTAGTAACTGTAACGTTTGCCGAGTTTGTGCTGCTCGGCAATAAAGCGGTCAATGCCGTCGCAGGAAACTTCCACCTTGCACCAGTTCATTGCGTCGTAACGATGCGGCATGATGTGCGGCATTATCTTGGTGTAAGGGTTGATGTTGTCGATATAAACTCCGTCGGGTCTTTTCTTTCCCATATTGTCCTCCGTAGCTGCCTCCTAAGGGCGGAACCGACGACAAAACGACAAACGAATTTACTAAACCTGCAACAAAAATGTTTGCGCTTTGCCGACAAATATTAACAAAAATGCGCATGTGTGCACAAAGTACCCACATACGCAAAAATTGTAACACATATTTTTACACAAGTAAACCGTTTGACAAAACAATACTTAACTTTTGTTAACTATTACCGTTTTCGTCGGTTTTCGTCGGTTCGGACGCGGCGTTGTCACATTCTTCGACGATTGCGATGTCATCTGCGGCATCACTTTGCGAGCCGACTGCAACTTCACCTTGCGAAATTTCGCCGTTTGACGCACTAAGGGCAGCGTGTTCCGCCGAAAGCACCTTTTTGCGATCGTCCTCAAGGTGCCGCTCCACAGTGAAAAACAACATCATTACTGCAAGCAGCGCGTACAGTATACCTTCCACCCAGATGTAGCAGAAGTTGGACATTGTCTGGTTGATGCCTGCCGCCGACAGTGCATTGAACAAACCCTGCGCAAGCGGCTGACTGACAATCATTACCGAAGCGTAAATACTCATCGTCAAACCGTCGCAACGGAAGCCGTTCCGCGCTTCGTTGTGGTCCAGGGCGTCGGCAAGCATTGCAAGCATAAGGTAACTGCCCGGTGCCGCGCCGAGGTTTTTCAGAGCAACGCCAACGCACACGCCGACAACGTTGTCCCCCTGCAGGAAACACAACGTACTGCCGACAACGTCTATAAGCAGCCCGACAATCACAAGCGGACGTTTGCCCACCTTCATCGAAAGGGGCACCACCAGCAACGCTGCAATTGTCATCGGGATACTGCCGACAAACGTGTACAGCGATTGCATGGAACCGCTGCCGCCGAGTTTTTCGACAAAGTCGCCGTGGAAGATGTTGACGTAATACGGAAGGGACAGATTGCGCATCGTGCAGCCGAACTGGAACAGCGCGCAAAAGATGATGGACATCCACCAGAAACCGTCGTGACCGACCGCCGAAAACTGCTGATGCACGGTGGGTTTGACGACAAATTCCGTAGGCAATCCGGCAATTTCTTCGTTTACGCGCTCACGCGTGCAGTAAAATTGCACCACCAACGCGACAAAGCACATCGCGCCGATGACAAGAAAAATCCAGAACCAACTAAGGCGTTGTTCAAACAGGGTTTCCGTATCGGGAATAAGCCACTTGCGTACATACGGAAACAGCATTCCGCCGATACCGATACCCGTGGACAAAGCCATGTTGGACACCGAAGCCAGTACGCCGCGCTGTTTGCCGTTGCGCGTGGACACCGGCACAAGAGAACTGTTTGCCGTGTAATAAAGAGGATACGCTACGGCAAAAAACAGGTTGTAGGCAAGTGCCGTAAGCACCATTGTAAGTACGGGGTTGCTTGCGGGGTCGGAGACCAAGGGAATTGCGAAAATGGACACTACTGCAAGCGGCATTACCAGACCCGAAGCCAGTATCCACGGGCGCGACTTGCCGCAGGAAGTGTAGGTGTGCTGTATCAGTTGCCCGACAAACAGATTGCCGAGCACTATCGGCACGCAGGAAGCCATGGGAAGTACCGCCAGAAACACGTTTACTGCCGTTTGCCAGGTGCCGCCTTCCGCCAGAAGTTCCACAAACAGATACTGCGTAAAGTAAATATTCAAAAAACCGCTTGTAAACAATCCGCTTGCAAGAAGAGCCAATGTAGGACTAAGCCAATAGCCGAACAAAACCTCGCCTAAGCGAACTTTTTCCGACTTTATTCTGCTTGCAAACAGAGTTTTACTCCAAAATCCGTTTTTCAATCGGAAACCTCCGAGCCATGCCCGACTGTCGGACAACGGCACATATCAGCAGCCACACGAGACTGTTTCTTTGCATAGGGTTAATTTCGCCATCACTAACAACCTTGGTTATGTCCTTTTCCGCGGCGAAGCCGTAAATAGGGTAAGCGACAGTGACCGTACAACCCCCACCACGTGGGTACACTTTCGCTCGCTATCACCCGAAATAATCGAAAAAATCCAATCCCCAAGGCGCGAAGCGTTTTTGCGCGCGTGATGGCGAGATAATTAAAGGCAAACGCCCGAAACTGTACTGGACGTACAGTGAGCGTCGTTTAACGCATAATTAGCCGCCGTCACACTCGCAAAAATTATTAGTGATGGCGAAATTAACCCTAAGTTACACACATTTGCGACTGCCGAAGCAATCCGCGCAAAACGACGTCAAATTTTGCTTTGACGTCGGGTTTTATCTCTTTCGGCGCACTGCCGCTTTTTCGCCGACGGCAGGCAACCGTTACGTTAGGATCGATGTTTAATTGTTTTGCATCTGATTATTTTCGTTTTCTGCGTTTTGGGTTTCGATGTTTTCAGCCGACAAGCCGCCGTTTGCCGCTTCGTTTTTGCCGAATGCGACAAGCGTAAAAACCGCCCACACGGCGCACAAAGTACCGCACACCGCCGTTGCAATCCAGAACGGCACATCCCACACGTTGCCGCTGCCGAGAGTTGCAACCAGTTTGCCGCCGACGTCGAACAGGGCGTGCACAAGCACGCACCACCATATGTTGTTCGTGACAAGATACAACGTGCTTAGCATTGCACCGATAAGAAACGAGTACCCTGCCTGCAGCAATGTCGCCGCAAAGCCCTGCCCGAAAAACAGATTGACCAGATGCCACAGCGCAAATACGGCAGAACACGCGACAACGCGCCACACAACGTGTTTGCCACGCATTTTTTCGTCTGCAAAACGCCACACGATAAGGCGAAAAAACAACTCCTCTATCACACCGATAAGCAGACATTGTAGGCAAAAAAGCCATACGTATTGATTTTTTTGCACAGTTGCCCCTCCGCCGAGCAGCGCGGAAAACGGAAAGTTTGCCAGCGCGACAAGCAAGCAAGGTACAAGCGCAAACAGCCTTACGGCAGGCGTCACTGTAAAGCGCAAGCCGCTTTTAAGGTCGGTTGTCAGGCACAAAACCAGCAAAAACAATGCAATAGGCACACGCTGTATTACGTCCTTTGCAAGGGCGTCGATTTGTCGGTCGGTGCTAAACGAAACGCCGCTTGCAAAGGTGAAAAACAGCACTGTGCCGACAGAGACAAGCCCGATTGTCAACAGTAAAAAATCACTCGCCAAGCGGGTTTTGTTGTGAGTCACAGACATTGCGTATCACCTTTTGCAGCCAATATTTGTACAGGAAAATCAAGCCCACTCCGACAAGCACAAGCACTATCGCCGTAAGCTGCGACGGGGTAAGCCAACTGATGCCGGAACTGCCGCGTTCGCCGTCGTCACGCACGTACTCGATGACAAAACGCCACACACCATACCCGATAAGGTACACCGACGGCGTGTACAGGCTTTTTTTACCGACAAGCATGTACACCAATGCGACAAACAACAACGCAAGAAAAATCGCCTCGAACAGTTGCGTAGGAAGCCGCTTTTGCCACTCGCCGTGCACAAGCATTGTCACTCCAAGCCAACTGTCCGTCAACTTGCCGTAGCAGCACCCCGCAAACAGACACCCTATGCGCCCGAAAGAATGTGCCAGTACGATTGACGGAAAAGCGCACGCCGCCACTTTGTCCAGTTCGGCAATGTGGCGTTTGTCTTTTTTGAACAGAAAATGTCCGATACCGAAGTACGCCGCAAGAAAAACCACAGCCGCGCCGATAAGACCGCCGTAAAAGGTTGCGCCTGCGTCCCACACCCACTCGCCGGTGTCCTTCCAATGGTAGTACGCCTGAAACAACACTGCCGAGCCGTAACCGACCACCACGCAACACACGGCAACGGCAAGCGCGAAGTTGAACACTTTTGCCGAAATGCCGACCTTGTCGCCCAGCAGGCGAAACGCCACCACCGCGGCGACCACGCCAAGTATTATCATCCATGTGTACAAATCGACCGACAGGAATGTTACATCGGGAAGCATTTTGACCTCTTTGTTTGCGTTTATTGCCCGTTTTGGCGGCATTTTTGTCGCCTTGGCAACTTTTACCGATTAGATTGTAACACAAAACGCAGCACAATACAACCCAATAGCCGCCCAAATAATCAAAAATTAGTTTTGCGGCGCAAGAAGTACGGATTTTTCGTATACAGCAAAAAAAATAGCGGTCTGCAAAAACTTACAGACCGCCGTGTGGCTAGGGTAGCAGGATTTGAACCTGCGAGTGACGGAGTCAGAATCCGTTGCCTTACCGCTTGGCGATACCCCAATAACGCATATATTATATACCCTTCGTTTGCAATTGTCAAACAAAATTTATATGGTAATTTTCAGGGTTAATTTGCCACTAAATATTTTTCGCGCAGATATTGCAAACAGGCAGAATTTGTAATATAATAAGGATAGGGTTAATTTAGCCATCACTAATCAATTTTGCAATAGTGTCGGCAAACAGAAACCGAAATCTCGGATTGGCACATTCATGTTGCCTTGCCGAGGAAGGAGAGAAATTTATGAAAAGCAAAAAATTACTAGCAGCCGTGCTTGCGACAATGATCGTGGTAACCGCAGTTTTGTTTGTCGCATGCAACAACACGGATGACATGTCCAAAAACATCTACGAAGGCAACTACACCACGCTTGCCGACGAAAAAGCCGTAGCGCAACTTCAGACCGACGTACAAAAACTTGCAACAGACAACACAACCACTGACGGCAAAACAGCCGCTCTCGGTTACCGCATGGCAGTAGTTGTAAAGGGCACGACGCAAATGCAGGGCGCAAAAGTCAACGTTGACGGCAGCGCGGAAGGACTTGTAACGACCGACGGCAAAAACGCCTCAATGCAACTTACCGCAAAAGTAAACGTAACAATGCTCAACCCGGAAACCAACAAGGACGAAACGCTGTTTGACCTCAACGGTACCGCCTGGGCAGACTCAGCGACAAACAAAGCATACGCCGACATCGCCGTGGAATCAAGCGGAACGAAAATGAGCGGCAAGTACTACACAGACCTGTCCCAGCTGCAGGGTTCCGGATCTACCGACGTGTCGATTGACCTGAACGAAATCAATTTCGACGATCTCGTAAAAGAGTTGCAGACTGCGCTTGCCGACACCAACACCAAGGTGTACGTTGACGGCGACAACAAGTACAAAATAGAAGCGACCATAGACGGCACCTCGTTCACAGTGTATCTGTACAAAACAAACGACGGTAAACTTTGCTTCAAACTGGAAAGCACCATTGAAAAAACGCTGAACGTGTCGCTGGATCTCCGTCCCACACAGGACAAAGTCAAACTGCCCGAAAACACCGACGAATACAAGAAGTTTGACGGTTCCATGCTTGGCTGAAATACAAAAAAAATACGTAAGGTCCATTGACATCACAATCAATGTCCGACATATCCTTTCCCGCGGCGAAGCCGTAAGTACGGGCAAGTGACGCTAACCGCACAAGCCTCGCTCCGTGGGTACACTTTCGCTTGCCGACGCACGAAATAAGCGAAAAATCCGATTCCCCGGGGGGGGGCGCGAAGCATTTTGGGTGCCACGGCGTGCGCGCCACGATAAGAGTTACAGCCGCAGACTGCTTCTGACTGTAAAGCGGTAGCGGTCAAGCCTCGGTGTGTGACGATTGACGCAATTAAGTGCGACAACAGCAGATAACAAAAAAAACGCGAATTTCCGCATACGTATACGGATTTTCGCGTTTTTATTTCTATGTCAATTCAACACGTGAACAGTGCACTACTTGCCGAAATAATGAGTTTCAAGGAAGTTTTTCACCATGGTGGCAATACGGCGATAACCCTTGTCGTTGGGGTGCAGTCCATCCACGGTGTAAGCGTCCTTGGACACTTCAATGTCGGGGTAAATACCGGACTCGGCGTACAAATCCAACACGGGCAACGAATACTTGCGGGCAACTTCTTTGATTATGTCAACATAACCCGACAGCGGCAACATCGGCGGCTTGTAACCGTCGCCCGTCACTCTGTCCTCATTTGTGCGATGAATGGGCGTCATGACAAAAATGTACGCCTCGGGGTAATTTTCGATAAGGTACCTGAACAGACAATTGAGCGCACCGTAAAATGTCCACTCGGTGTCGTCGTCGGCTGTACCGATCGGCGCAAAGCCGTGACCGTAGTCGTTTGTTCCGCCGAACACGCCGACGATATCCGCGTCCTTGTCCATATCTTTTGCACGCAAGTTGAAGTCAAGTTTCCACTCGGGTGCATAGCCTTCCTGTTCCTGGCGTGCAATTCTGGTGCCGCTAACGCCGTAACCGACGGTGCTCATACCCGTCATTTCCGCAAGTTGCTTCCAGTAAACCTTGTCGATGCTGCTTGCGCCGACGCCTTCCGTAATGCTGTCGCCCAAAAATATTGCTTTCAATCCATCCAATTTCATTTTTTTCTATCCTTTATTCGGGGTTTACCCGTCGCCGTTTTCGGTATTGTCAAAAGTTTTAGTATTTCAAACAGCACAGACCGTCAGTTTTTGTTGTTGTCAAACATATTTTCGTTACACGAAAAATACAGGCTGTATACGTCTTACTTCACGCATTTTCAAACTTAAACTCAAACGTCATTTCCAACATGGCAAACAACTTTTTCATTACCGAGTTTGCCATATTCACCAAGTCGATGCCCGACAGCTTTGCAAAAATCGATTGTTGCGTCTCATGCGGCACGTGGTACATGTCCAGCGACATTTGCAGAAAACGCTCGATTTTTTTGCGCAAGGTAAAGTACTTGTCGCACGGGCGGGCCATATACGCGCGCATCATGCCTGCACTGCCGATTTCCGCTTCGTAAAAGTCGCTTTCCGACCAATCAGGGTTAAAATGTCCGAACAACACGGCAAGTTCCGTCGAAGTGCGCTGATAAATGTACTCGGCAAGGGTCGGTTGCGTGTACGCTTCTACATAAATTTCGCGCAGGTTTTCGTTAAGTTCCGTAATGGCAATCTGCAAAGCCGTTTCGACGGCATACACCACCACAGGGTTTACGTTTTCGCCGCTGCCGACAGTCGACCGCGCCATTGCAAATTGATTGTCGAACATAAACTTGACCAACTCGTACAGCACGCCGTCCTTGGTGCGAAAAATATTCTGAAACGTGCCCGACGAAACGTCCGCGGCATGAATAATGTCCATCATCGTGGTTGTCTTGAAACCGCGCTCGATAAACATCTGTACGCACACCATAAGAATACGTTTTTTAGGGTCTTTTACTTGCTGTCTGGTAATCATTTTTTTACACCGTTGTTGTTTTTTTGTTACAAAATCGTCCGTTAGTGTTTAATTATAAAAACCGTATTGTCAGGCTTTATGTTGTCAATGCCGACAACACTGCCGCAACAATTTTACCCTGCGACAAACACATGCCGCGCCGCCATTTAATTTTTGCCGACAACGCAGTTGGCAATATCGTTTCAAGCCTGCGCTAAACCGTCGCCTATCGTCGTTTTCAATCGACCGGCGGTCGCGGTTACGACGGCTTGCATCGAAGTACTTTAATTATAGCATGTACGGCAAAGTTTTTCAAGTGTTTTGCCTGCCGTCGTGCGTTTTTGTCGCAATCGGCAACAGTTTGATTTTTACGCGGAATGCTCGGAATGCTAACACTATTCTGCCACAAAAGCAAATAATTTCAAAAACTTGTCGAAAATCCTTGCTCGAACAAAAACTTTTTGATATAATCGACAAAAAAAATCCGCGATGCGGCTGTAAGGAGGACAGAATGGATCACAGCGACAAAATCATCGCCGAAGGTCTTACCTTTGACGACGTGTTACTTATTCCGCAACACTCTGACGTACTTCCTGCAAACGTCAGTCTGAAAACAAATCTTACCCCGACAATCACGCTTAACGTACCGATTGTCTCTGCGGCAATGGACACCGTTACCGAAGCGGAAATGGCAATCGCACTTGCACGACAGGGCGGCATCGGTTTCATTCACAAAAATATGTCCGTCGAATGTCAGGCCGCGCAGGTAGACAAGGTAAAACGCAACGAAAGCGGAATGATTTCCGACCCGATAACGCTGGATCCCAACGCCACAATAGCACATGCGGAAGAACTGCTGGCACGCTACAAGATAAGCGGCTTGCCCGTCGTTGACAAAAACGGCATACTTAAGGGCATAATCACCAACCGCGACCTGAAGTATCTTGTAGGGCAGGGCGACACCCTTGTAAAAGAAGTGATGACCAAGTGCAATCTTGTAACCGCACCGCAGGGCACGTCGCTTGCCGAAGCCAAACGCATACTGTGGCAACACCGCATCGAAAAGTTGCCCATCGTGGACGAGCATGGACACCTCAAGGGACTGATTACAAGCAAAGACATCGACAACGCCGTCAACTACCCCAACGCATGCAAGGACGAGCAGGGTCGCCTGCGTGTCGGCGCGGCGGTAGGTGTGTCGGCAAACACGTCGGAACGCGTTGACGCGCTTGTGAAGGCCGGCGTTGACGTAATCGTCGTGGACAGCGCACACGGACACAGCCAGGGCATACTGAACACCGTTGCAAAAATCCGCGCGGCACACCCCGATTTGCAGATAATCGCAGGCAACATCGTGACGGCGGAAGCGGCGAAAGACCTTATCAAAGCAGGTGCAAACACCGTCAAAGTAGGCGTAGGACCGGGCAGTATTTGCACCACGCGTGTGGTTGCAGGCGTAGGCGTACCTCAGATAACCGCCGTAATGGACTGCGCAGAGGTCGCCCACAAACTGGGCGCATGCGTGATTGCCGACGGCGGAATCAAGTTCAGCGGCGACATAGTAAAGGCACTTGCGGCAGGCGGCGATTGCGTAATGCTGGGCAGTTTACTGGCAGGTTGCAAGGAAGCCCCCGGCGAGGAAGTGATTTACCAGGGACGCCGATTTAAGGTGTACGTAGGTATGGGCTCGCTTGCCGCAATGAACCGCGGCTCATCCGACCGCTACTTCCAGGGCGGCGTGACGGAAAACAAAAAACTCGTCCCCGAAGGAATAGAAGGACGCATTGCATACAAAGGCGAAGTTGCCGACACCGTCTACCAGTTGTGCGGCGGACTGCGCTCGGGCATGGGCTACTGCGGTTGCGGCGACATCCCGACGTTGCAAAAAAACGGCAAGTTTGTACGCATTACCGGCGCGGGACTTGCGGAAAGCCATCCACACGACGTGGAAATCACCAAGGAAGCGCCCAACTACTCCAAGTGACACTAACGCGTGTACAATTGTACAATTGCGCATATTTAACGGCGTTAACTGCACACTTTGTGAAAAATACATAAAAAACGAGGTACCCTTCCGGGGAATGTTTCGACTACGCCTGCGACTATGCTCAACCTGACGTAAAAGAAAGTACTTATCCGATGTAATTCTGTAAAGGGTATTTGGCAATAACACACAACCACAAAAACATTTTTGAATACAAGAAAGAGAGATACAAAAAACGTATCTCTTTTTCTTTTGCAAAAACAAATATACAAAAACACTACGCCTAGGGTTAATTTAGCCATCACTAATAATTTTTGCGAGTATGACGGCGGCTAATTATGCGTTAAGCGGCACTCACTGCACGTCTGGTACAGTTTCGGTCGTTTGCCTTTAATTATCTCGCCGTCACAAGCCGAGGCTTGACCACTATTAGTTTATTGCCTAAAATAGTTTATGACTGTAACTCTGATCGTGCACGCTCGGGTGCCAAAAACGCTTCGCGCCTTGGGGATTGGATTTTTTCGATTATTTCGGGGGATAGTGAGTGAAAGTGTACTTGCGGTACACTGAGCGAACGTCCACCCGAAAGAACGGAAAAGGACATCCCCAAGGTTGTTAGTGATGACGAAATTAACCATATGCAACAACCCGACATCTTCGTCACTTCAGATACTTGCCGGTTTGTCGGGGTTTGCCGCCGCAAAGTCAACGATAAACGCCGCGCCGCCAAAATATGCCAAAATTGTCGCAAATTACCTCTTGAAAAGGCATTTTTGTTGTGTTATAATATAAAAACAAAACTAATACATCAGGAGAAAAAGTGATGACCGAAGCACAAAAAATACTGTACGCCAAAAACTACATCGACAAAATGGCTAACGGACAAAACCCGCTTACCGACGAAGCGTTGCCCGACGACGATCTGCTGAACAACGTAAAAATTACGCGTTGTCTGTTTTTCGTGTCGTCGCTTTTGCAGGAACTTGTGGAACTTAAGAGTGAACCTCAGACAACCGAACAGAAACACACCTACAACAAGCCGAAAACGACATTTGAAGCGACCAAAGAGATGATTGACGGTTTCCCGTATGACAACACACACGAAATGTATATCAAACAGGTTGTGGACTACTTCAACGCATTTGCCGAAGCAAACGGAATGCGCAAGGTGTACACCACAGCGGTGCTGGATTGGCTTACCAAAAACGAATACCTGCTGGACGTAACCACCGACGGCGAAAAACACAAGGCGGTAAGCGGACTGGGAAAGCAATACGGCGTATTTTCACAATTGCGCAAGGACAGCGAAGGCAAGTGCTACAGCCTGATTACGCTGAACGAAAACGCACAACGCCTTGTGGCGGAGCACATCAACGAAATCGCCGCCGAACAGAAATTTGACAAAAAATATCTCTCTTACGGCCACAGAACGCCTTACAACAGAACGCCTTACAAATACTAAACCGTTTCGGCAAGCGACCGCCGCCGAACAAGGAGAACACAATGATTGACTACAAATTGCTTGTAAAGGAAGCCTACGAAGCGCAAAAAATGGCATATGTGCCCTACTCTCACTGGAAAGTGGGCGCGGCACTGCTGACCGCCGAGGGCAAACTGTACAGGGGATGCAACATCGAGAGTTCCACGTTTACGCCCACAAGTTGCGCCGAACGCACGGCGTTTTTCAAGGCAGTAAGCGAGGGCGATCGCAACTTTGTTGCCATTGCCATCGTGGGCAACGACGAAAACACGCCGATAGGACAGGGCAACTTCTGTCCGCCGTGCGGTGTATGCCGCCAGGTAATGCTGGAATTTTGCGACCTCGACTTCAAAATAATACTGGCAAGAGATTACGACGATTACCACGTATACACTCTTGGCGAACTTATGCCGGAACCCAGCATGCCGCTGAAAAAGTAACAGTATTATTTGTCGGAACAAAAAATGTACAAAATAAGCCGTTAAACGCGACAGTTACGTCGGTTTAACGGCTTTTTCACTCAAAACTATGTTTTATTTATCTTCGGCAGGTGCCTCTTTGCCATCGTCCGTAGCCGTCGCATTGGTTGCAGCTGTCGGGACGTTGCCGATGCCCACCACGTCGTCAATAGGCAAAGCAAAGGCAATGCCGCCGCACTCGGAATTGACGCCGACGGTTTTGTACAGCGCGTGAAGTACGTTGTCTTTGATTGCTTTTTCAACCACAATCATAACTATTTCCTTTTCGGGTTGCACCACAATACCAAAGATTTTTGCCGCTTCGGGGTTGCTTGTGCCGCGTGCGTGTATCACGGTGCCACCCGTCGCGCCTGCCGCGCGTGCGCATTCCATTACCGTTTCGTGACTGCCTGCGTTTACTATGCTGAATATTACTTCGTATTTACCCATGATTTTTCCCTCGCTATTTGCCTCTGTTGTCGTCAAAATTACTGTACGTTTGTCAAAAAACGATACACAGACACGCCGATTGTGCTTGTAAACGGCACTGTAAACGCAATGCCCTTGCCGCCCCTTATTGTTGCAAACTTTTCTTCAAGCGTTGCCAGTGCGGCTTTGACGTTGTCCTCACGCATCACGGTAAAAATTACCTGTTTTTCGGGGTCTGCGGACACCAACTGCATGTTTGCAGGTGCAGTGCCGAACGCCGAAACGTCCAGTTGCAGATTAACTTCGAATTGTTGCAACAAATCTACGTAAAACTCTGCCTTGGGGCGATTGACTACGGTGACAAGCAACACTAATTTGTTAGGCGCAACAGGCGGCTTGTTTACCCTGCGCTTGGGCGGCTTGATTACGGTCTTTATTAAGTCTTTACTTTTTACACTTGCCATAACTTATCTCCCGAAACATTAGTGGCGGCAGCTTTCGACAATTGCACATATGTGCAATTTCCATTGTTTGCAAAACTGCCGTACAATCCCGTTTACGAACATCTGCGCATATGCACATTCGTGCGTCTTTACGCATTTCGCGCAAAAATTCAGTATACGTATACGTTTTTCAGTTACGAAACTCGGCGTCAGCGGAAATAGATAATCTGTTCGTCGTCGGCGGACACGATACGTTTCTGCGCATAGTTGTCGCGCATACGTTTTGCCACAACCGCGCGGAAACCGAGAAGTTGAATTGTGATAAGCGGCGTCATTGCCACCATTGCCACAATGCCAAACGCGTCGGTAAGCACGCGGCTTACGTCACCGCCGTTAAGCCCGACGCACACGCCGATTGCCATAGGCAAAATGAAACTGCTGGTCAGCGGACCGCTTGCGACACCGCCGCTGTCGAATGCGATTGCCGTGTACATGCCCGGCACAAAGAAACTGAGTCCGATTGAAATGATGTAACCGGGTATGAGATAATACAAAATGCTGAAGCCGAGTATCATGCGAAGCATTGACAGCCCGATACTCAATCCCACACCGACGGACAGCGCGATAAGCATACTGCGCTTACTTACCGTGCGGTTGGTCACTTCCTCAACCTGCTTGTTGAGTACGTGTATGGCAGGTTCGGCAAGCACTACCACCATGCCGATGACAAAGCCGACAAGCACTATCAACCAGTGTGACTCGGAAGAAAGTTCCTGTCCCAGTTTGTAACCGATCGGCATAAAGCCGACGGATACCGCCGTAAGAAAAATTACCAGTCCCAAAAATGTATACAGCAAACCCATTGCGATACGTTTGAGTTTGCGCGTAGGAATTTTGAGGTAAGTCACCTGTAATACGACAAAAAACACCACAATCAAGCCTAATGCGATCGCAACTTCCTTGACAACCTTCCACGACGTCGTGCCCAGCGCAAGCCAGATGTTTTCCGCAACGGAATAGTCGGCAAGGGTGTAGTTGACGTCACCGGCGGACAGCAAACCGAGTAGCATTACGGCAAGCACAGGGCCGATTGAACAAAGCGCAACCAAGCCGAAACTGTTTTCGTCGGCATTTCTGCCACCGATTGTCTGCGAAATGCCCACGCCGAATGCCATAATAAACGGCACCGTTATGGGACCCGTGGTTACGCCGCCACTGTCGAAACTCATTGCAAGGAAGTCGGCATTGCCCGTTTCCACAAGTACTGCCACAACGGAAAAAAGCACCATGTAAAAGAACGCCAACAGGTTTGACAGCGACTTTTTAGACACTATTTTGAGTACGGCAACAACCAAAAACAGTCCTACACCCGCGCCTACGGTAATTATAAGCGCGGTGCGGCCGATTTTGCCGGCAACCTGTTCGGCAAGCACCGACAGGTCGGGTTCCGCAACGGTAATAAACACGCCCATTGCAAAACTCACACCGAGAATCAGCCACATCTTCTTTGACTTGGTAAGACCGCTGCCGATGTAGTCGCCGATCGGGGTCATAAACATATCCGCGCCGAGGCTGAACAGTCCTATACCCAGCACCATAAGCACAGCCGAGCCTCCGAAAACGCCCAACTCGCGCCCGGTAAAGTTTGCAAGCGGCGTTACGGCAAGCAAAAATACTATGGCGACGACAGGCATTACGGAAAACAACGCCTCTTTAATTTTGTCTTTAAGCAAATTCATTGTAACACTCTTTTCGTACTGTATTTGCGCACAAAAAAACAGCGCAAAAGATTGAAGATCGTCGGCGAAACAAAGCGTTTGGTCGATTGCAGCATCTTTTACGCCGACTAAGGGTCGATAACAGTATAATATTAACATATCGGGCGAAAAATTGCAACCATTGCAAAACGCCAGACACGCACTTTTGACGGTATTTTAACAATCTGCGAAAATTTGTTTACCGAGGCACTACGGCAGTGCAAGCGCATAATAAAAGCAACGTACGACACTGCGAAAAGCAACGTACGACACTGCGGCAACCGGACGCAAAACAACATGAAAACATTTAATATTTAATCAAAACCGTGTATATCCGCAAAGACAAGTACTGCCGTGAGCAGAAACCATAAACAAAAATAAGCCCGAAAATATCGGGCTCGGAGTAAAAACAACAGTTTTTTTGCGCAGAAACGTAACGGAATTTCCGTTTCAAAGCGACAACTTTTCCCGATGTCGCTTTCTCAACCGTAAAGTTTGCCAACGATCCACAGCATGAAGCGCGTCGGCAACCATTTGACAAGCCAACAAATCAACTTGTACTCGAAGCCGACTGCACAAAGCGCGGGCGGATTTTTACGGCAGGCAAGTTTGTACACCACCTTTGCCACACTCGACGGGTTGCGACCGCGTTTTTCGTCACGCTCCATACGCGAAACGGATTCGCCGACCTTGCCGCCGTAGCCGCTCTCGTCGGTATTTTTCTTCCGCGCGTCCGTAAAGCCTGTTTTCGTATCGCCGGGCATTACCGCGCAAACGCGCACGCCGCTGCCATTTAATTCCAGTCGAAGTGCTTCGGTAAACATATTTACCGCCGCTTTGCTGCAGGAGTACGCCGTCTGATACGGAATAGGCACCACCGCCGCAACGGAACTTATGTTTACGACCATGCCTTTGCTTTGCCTCAGGTACGGCAACGCCAACCGCGTGCATTCCGTAAGGGCAAGGGTGTTTAGCCTGTACAGGCTTTCCGTTTGTTGCGGATCGATGTGCTCCGCCGCGCCTGAAATGCCCATGCCTGCGTTGTTGACAAGTACGTCTATGCGTCCTTCGTCGGCGACAATCTGCGAAAAGCAGGCTGACACTGCTGAAAAATCCGTCACATCGCAGGACACACCGACAAAACTGCCGTCGGAAGTGCCGCGCCGTGAAAGTCCGTACACTTTGTGTCCCTTTGCGGCAAAGTAAGTTGCCGTTGCCTGTCCGATGCCGCTGCTTGCGCCGGTTACTATTACTACTTTTTGCTTAGTCATATGTCAAATGTACACTCTGTTGTTAAACCAAAGGTAAACAAAACTTACAAAACCCACAGATGCAAAATCCGTGGGTAGTAAAATTACAATACGTATGTCAAAATCAACGACACGATTGCAGGGACAAGAAGTACAAGACCGATCCAAAGCAAGTACCTGAATTCCGGTCGGTTGGCGTCTTTTGCCTTTTTGTACTCGTACAAATCCTTATACTTACGCTTTTCGGGAGAGCGAAACATAACGCCTATCGCCTCTCTTACGCCGTACGCGATTGTGTCGTATGCGCCGTGTCTGTCGCAAAACAGCAAACCTGCCGCGCCCAGAAACAGTGCCGAATCGACAAAAAACACGTCGGCAAATTTACCTGCATACCAGGCGGCGACGTCCTTGGCAGCGACATCTTCACCCGGGCCGCCGAACAGTCCCAGCGCAAATGCAATCACCACGAAAAACACCACTGCAAAGGCAATGGAAAATGAGTAACGCTTTATCAAAGATGACCTGTAGGCGGTCTGTTTACGCAACGCCTCAACTTCCTGCGGCGTTGTCAATTCCTGCTCGTTTTGCTTTTCCGGCATAACACTTTACCTTGTTTAACCTGCCTTAACGGCACGTAAGGCGTTGCCGATGTCCGACAACGCCGTTTTGAAAATTTTGTGCTACTCTGCTGTCGATACTTTGACTTCGGCAAGGTATCTTTCAAATTCCTCGTCGTTGCAACTTACCAGATGCCCGGGTTCCACTTCTCTCAAAGTCGGTCCCTGCACGCTGTAATCGTGGTCTGCAAGCGGATTGTACACAACGCGCTTGCGGTTCTTTTCGTAGTGCGGATCGGGCAAAGGAATTGCCGACAGAAGCGACTTCGTGTACGGGTGCAAAGGATGCGCAAACAGCTCGTCGCTGGTTGCAAGTTCCACAATCTTGCCGAAATACATCACGGCAATGCGGTCGCTGAAATACTTGACGACGGACAGGTCGTGCGCGATAAACAAAATGGTAAGTCCAAGGTTGTTGCGCAGGTCGTTAAGCAGGTTGATTACCTGTGCCTGAATGGACACGTCCAACGCCGAAATAGGTTCGTCGGCAATAATCAGTTCCGGATTGAGAACTACCGCTCGCGCAATGCCGATACGCTGACGTTGACCGCCGCTGAATTCGTGGGGGTAACGTCCTGCGTGTTCCGGCACCAGACCGACAAGGTCAAGCACCTTGTACACCTGTTCGTCGATGTACTTTTTGTCCTTAACACCACGAATAATAAGCCCTTCGGCAATGATTTCCCGTACCGTCATACGCGGATTAAGCGAAGCGATGGGATCCTGGAAAATCATCTGCATCTTGTTCATGATACGGTCGTGCTTCGCCAGACGAAGTTGTTCCTTGTACTCTTCGTTAAGCTTGGCAAGTTCCGCTTCGTCGGAGGTCTCTACAAGCAGCGGTTCGTACTTTTCGCGCACCGCCTGCATTTCCTTTTGCGCGTACAACTTGTTGCAGTTTTTGTGGTCGTACTTCGCCTTGCGGATTTCTTCCTGCTGTTCGGCGACAAACTTTGCCAGTTGTTCCTTGACGGCGACGATTTCAGCGTCGCGTTGTTCGCTTTGCGGCTGCGCGTTAAGCTCGGCAAGTTTGGTCTTGGCTTCCGTACGAGCCTTGGCAATGGCTTCCTTGTAACGGCGGACACCTGCGCAAATGCGCTGTCCCTTGAAGTACACGCTGCCGCCCGTAATGTTGTAAAGTCTTATTATGGAACGTCCCGTAGTCGTCTTTCCGCAACCGGATTCGCCTACCAGGCCAAGCACTTCGCCCTTGTACACGTCAAAACTGACGTCGTTGACGGCTTTCAGTTGCTTGTTGCCCATCTTAAAGTACTGTTCGAGGTGCTGTACCGAGAGTAAAACTTCTCTTTCACTCATACTACTTTACCTCCTGTGACATTCTCTTTATGCGGTCCACCACGATTTTGGGCGGATCCACGTGCGGTGCGTCCGGGTGCAACAACCACGTTGCGGCATAGTGCGTTTCGCTGATTTGAAACATCGGCGGCTGCTCTTCGAAGTCGATTTGCATTGCGTACTTGTTGCGCGCGGCAAACGCATCGCCCTTTGGCGGATAAATCATGTTGGGCGGCGTGCCGGGGATTGCTTCCAATTTGTCCTTGGTGTCAAGGTCGGGCATACTGGACAACAGCGCCCATGTGTACGGGTGACGAGGATCGTAAAAAATGTCGTCGCTCGTGCCGTATTCCACAATCTTGCCTGCGTACATTACGGCAATTCTGTCAGCCATATTGGCGACAACGCCCAGGTCGTGCGTAATGAAGATTACCGACAGGTTACGTTCCGCCTTAATGCGGTTGATGAGTTCCAGAATCTGCGACTGAATGGTGACGTCAAGTGCCGTCGTCGGCTCGTCGCAGATAAGGATATCGGGGTTTGCCGCCAGTGCAATTGCAATTACGATACGTTGGCGCATGCCGCCGCTGAACTCAAACGGGTACTGATTGTACCTGATTTCCGGTTCGGGAATACCCACTTCTTCAAGCAGTTTCAGTGCTTTTGCCTTTGCCATCTTGGGCGTAATGCGATAAACCACGTTGGAGGCTTGCTCCTTTAGGTAGTCGATAAGTTCCACGGTGCGAGCTTCGGCGTCGAATTTGTCGGCGTTGTCAAGCTCGTTTTGAATACTGTGACGAAGATTGTGCAGTACGTCTCTGATGTTCTTTTTGCACAAATCGAGGTCGATTACCGCCGCAGGAACGACCTTCCAAGAGGGGTTTTTGCCCGCGTCCTCAAGGCGTTGCAACTTTGCCGACTCCCTTTCGAAGCGCGCCATTTCCTTGGGGTTTTTGACGGTTCCCTCAAAGTACTTGTCGATTGCCGCCTTGATACTGCTTGCAAAGGTGTACTCCACGCTGTTTTTTACCACCTGCAACTTGTCGATGGCTTCCGCCACCAATTTGTCGATTTCGGCAGCTACGGCGTGAGCCTGCTTGCGTTCGATGGCTCCGCGGAAGTACTCCAATGCCTCTTCCGTCTTGACAAGAATTTGCTTTTTCAGTTGCAAACTGCGGTTGTGATTGTACTCGATTGCCTTTGCGCCCTTGTCGATAAACGCCAGCATAAAGTTGTCGTCAAGGTACTTGCGCGTCATTACCGTCAACTCGTCGATGTCCATATCGTCAACGTTGGCATCGGGATTGCGCATCATGTAGAATCCCAGCGTAAAGTAGTTGGGCTTTTTGCGCTGAAGGGCATGTTCAAGCACGTCGTCAAGGTCTTTGAGAGCGGCTACAGCTTCGTCGGACAAAGTGTGGACATTGCCTTTCTTTGCCGAATGCAATTCCTGCTTGAGCACGGCAACGTCGCCGTTAACCCTGTCGTCCATCACCACGATGTCGACATGAACGGTTGTCGGCAACTTGGCAAGCACGTGATTGATTGTTTTGTTTACGTCAATTGACTGATTTTTGGAAAAGAGGAACAACGTATTTTCGATGTCAAGTTTCAGTTCTTCGGCGTTTTTGTGCAGTTCGTTGTAGGCACTTTCCAGCTTAAGACTGTTTATGCAAAAATTGTCAAAAGTTTTGCAATCGGCGCGGTTTGCGGCAATTTCCGCTTCGCCGTCGGCAATCACGTCCATGCAACGGTTGAGTTCGGCAAGTTTGCCGTTGAAGTCGTTGCGCGCGTTACGTCTGCCTGCGCTAGACTTGAGCAACATAGCCTCGGTCAACTGTTTTCCGACCTTTACGATGGGGTTAAGACTGGACAGCGGATCTTGGAATATCATTCCTATTTTGTCGCCGCGCAGTTTTTGGAAATCTTCCTCGGATATCTTCAGCAAATCTTGTCCGTCGTAGATGATTTCTCCGCCTTCGACGATCGAGTTGCCTGCCAAAATGCCCATTACGGCGCGGCTTGTAACCGACTTGCCGCTGCCCGACTCGCCCACGATTGCCAACGTTTCGCCCTTGTACAGGTCAAAACTGATGTCACGTACGGCTTGCACTTTGCCGTTTTGAGTGCGGAAAGAAATAATCAAATCTTTCACTTCGAGTTTCTTTTCCATGATTATTCCTCCGCTCCTCTAAGAATCGGGTTAAGCGCGTCGCGCAGTCCGTTGCCGAACAGGTTGAAACTGATCATCAACAACGCCATAATGACCGACGGAAATACAATCAAATACGGGTATGATTGAATGTATTGTTGGTTGTCCGCCAACATTACGCCAAACGCCTGCACTCCCTGAAGCCCCAAGTTTAGATACGCCAAGGTAGATTCGCTGTAAATCGTGCTGACAATCATCAACACGCTCGATGTCACTATCGTGCCTAGCGAGTTAGGCAAAATGTGTTTGAAAATAAGTCTCATGTCGCCTGCGCCCAACGTACGACTGGCAAGGACATATTCACTGCCCTTAAACCTGTAAAACTGCGTACGAGTGCGAGCCGCCGTACTCATCCAGCCCGTCATACAAAGGGCTAGGAAGAAGGTAAAAAAGTTGTTGCCAAGGTGCAAAATTGCCAACGTCATTACGACAATCCAAGGGACGCCGCCCAATATGTCGCAAAAACGCTCCATGCAAATGTCCACCGTTCCGCCGAAGTAGCCGGAGACGGAGCCCCACACAAGACCGAACAGGAAGCAAAAAGTCGCCGTACAAACACCGAGAATCATCGACGTTTGAAGTCCCGTAAACATACGGGTAAACACGTCTATGCCGCTTGCGTCGGTACCCAACAAAAACTTGGGCATGCTTTTGTAGCCGAGTTTGAGGTAGTTAGGAGCCATTGCGGTAACGTCCATCAACATGCCCGTGCGAGAGTTGAACGATTGCGTAGAAATTTCACTTATCGGACACTCGTCGGACAACTTTTTGAAGGTTCCTTTGGGGTCTTCGTCGGAGTAGTCGCACAGTCCGCTGTTGCGAAAAGCTCTCAATTCCGATGCGGTATACGTAACTTCACGTTCGCCGTACACCACTTCGTATGTGTCGTAGGTAAAACTGCAGTAGTACACTTCCGAAGCAAAGATGCCCTTTCTTCCGTTGGACACCCAGTAACCGTCGGGGATGTTTCCTGCGGCGTCTTTGGCAATCAAAATCATTTGTGTGGCGTCACTGAAACCGCACGAAGTAAAGTCGGTTGCTTCGTCATCGCCAACATAATCGAAGACGCATTTTTTAATCAACACAAACGTCGATTGGTCGGCGTCGCCCTTCAGTTCGAAGTACAACTTTGCATTAGCCAAATCGGTCAAACCGTTGTCGGTAAGTGCCTTGCTTAGATCGAGTACGTAACTCGAGTAGTCGGTGCTCCAATCTTTCAACACAATTTGAGTCGTTCCGTCGGACAAATAAACACGGTACTCCCCTAATTTGCCGTCGAAAACTGCTTGTTGCGAGTTCATTTCGACGGAAACAGTGTACTTGCCTGCCGAATGTAAAGCAAAAGCGCCGTTTGTTGCCAAGTAAACCGTAGCCGGCGTTCCGTCGGCATTTTTGATTTTTTGGTTTTCCAACACAATATAGCCGCCGCTACCGTATTGCGAAGCGGTGTTAATCAATGTCGGTTGTTCGTCCACGGTCAAGTCAAACACTGCATTTTTGTAAAACCCCGCGGGGGTTTCGTTTACTCGGTCGTAAATCACGCCCGACGGAGAACCGTCGAGATTGGTCTTTTTTTCGTATCTTCTTGTTCCGTCCCAAAATCCCGTACCTGCGTTAAACAACTTCGGCTCCAAAAAAGCCTCGGGGGCGCTTACCACGTCTACGGCATAAGGGGAAAACAGCGGCACGAGTAATGAAAGCAACACCAACACACCCAGCACTATCGCGCCTACAACGGAAGACTTGTTTTTGCAAAATCTCCTAAAAGCATCTTGCGAAAAGGACGTTCGCTTGGTACTAAGTTTGTCGTCGCTAATTTTGCCGTCGCTTTGCACGAAGCGGAAAGAAGATTCGGTGATATTGTACTTCGAAAAATCCATTTTGTCGTTCATCACTTCTTTGCCCCCATGCGAATGCGCGGATCGATAAATCCGTACGACAAGTCCAGGACAACGCCCGCAAGCAAGCTGATACTTGTAAATATTGCCATATCCACAAACAAAATGTTGTAGTCCTTGTTAGTTAACGCGGTAATAAACAACTTGCCGATGCCCGGGATACCGTACAAATTTTCCAAAATCATCGAGCCGCCCATGATACCGATAAACTCGGCAAGAATAGACGGGAAGATGGGCACCATTGCGTTTTTCATTGCGTGGCGCATAATTGCCTGTTTGCGGGTAAGTCCCTTGGTACGTGCCAACAAAAGATAGTCGCTGGACATAACTTCGCACAACTCTGCGCGCACAAAACGACAATATCCGCAAATAGAGCCGAAAGACAAACAAAACACTGGCAAAATGTAGCCGAGCACCTTTTGTCCCACGGGATCCGTCGGATTAGGCCACTGCGTAGGCAAAACGCTGTTGTTGTAGCAGAAAATCAACATCAGGAAGGTAATCAACACGAAACTCGGCAACGAAATAAACACCATTATCAATGTGCTGATTATGTGGTCGGTCATTGTATTCTTTTTCAATGCCGCCCAAACGCCCAATAAAATACCGATAGGTACGGAAAAAATAACAGAGAATATGTTTATTTTCATCGACGTCAACAATCTTTCGCCGATGATTACCGTTGCTTTGACGTTTGGTTGGATGACTTTTGACACTCCCCAGTCCCAGTGAAATACAATGTTACCCAGCCAAGTGAAATACTGCTTCATAACAGGAACATTGTAGTAGTATGTAGTACGACCGTTGGACAGCGAAACAAAGTCAACGGGTTCTTCTCCGTCACGCTTCGTTCTGGAGGAATCCATGTAGCCCAACCGAACCTGTTCTTCGTAGTAGGCAATGCGTTGTTCAGGCTTACCGACAAACTTCTCGAATGGTAGCAGTTTAATCAGTATAAACGTCAACGACAATATGATAAATGTAATCAAAAGAGCCAACAACACTCTTTTTAATACATATTTTCCCATTATTTTGCTCCTTCTATGAGAGCACAATAAGGCTTATTTCTAAGCCTTATTGCAAATACTCATATTATTTTTTACTAAAAAGCAATGTATGCGCTCTTGACGGTAAGCGATGTTGCCGTTCCTATAGTAATGTTGTAGGAAATGTCGATGCCTTGGTTGTCCGCATCGGGCACTTTGTCTACGATATCCTTAGGAACTGTGATGGTAATCGTCAACTTTCCTTTTTCGTTTTTGACGGTGCAAGCGGATTTATCCAGCTTAAACTCTTTGTAGGTTGCGCTGGAATCTCCGCCAAATACTACGGCACCTACAAACTCAACGGTCGTAAGTTCGTGATACGTAATTTCAATCGTTGCCGTAATACTTCCGTCTTCGTTATTCTTAGATTCGCAATTTGTCAACTCACTCGACTTAACCAATTTGCCGTGGTCAATAATTGAAGCCTCTTGCGATGCATTGTACAAAGCATCAAACGTCCAACGTGTTCCGTTGTAGATGAGTGCTTCCGTCAAAGTGTTAGTGTCGATAGCCCAGTTCAAAGTGAAGTTGCTGGAAATCGAGGGATCGGTCGAGTTAACGCTGAAGAAAGACAGCGGATCCAAGGGGTTACCTGTAATAGCACCGAAAGCGATATCGTATTGTCCGGCAAGAATCTTGTCGTAGCATGCATTTGCATCGTCACCGCACCAGAAGTTGCACTCCAATTTGTAGAAGCCGCCCGTGACGGACTCATCGTTGAATGCCGTTTCCCAGTATTGTTTGATGTACTTGTGGTATGCTTCTTCATACGAGGAAGTAAACCAACCGATTTCGATTTCGATTACAGTAGGATGTTTCTTTGTGCCCGGAGTGATAAGTCCGTCGGCTTCCAATTCATCCAATGCCATACGGAAGTAGTCCTTAGCAAGTTCAAGGCTGTATCCGTTTTGGGTACCTTCCAACAAACTGCTTACCGCATTTTTATGTTCTTCGGTAGCATTGTAAGAAATGCTATTTTCTGCGTCGGACATGTAGTTGGACGAGAAGTAGTTAACCGAAGGAACACGTCCCTTTGCCGTTGCAAGGTCTTCTCTGTTGAGAGCATAGCTCAAAGCCGAGCGGAAGTGAGCATTGGACAAAGCGGGCTCAACGGTCCAGTAGTTGTCTTTGGTCGTTTGCGAGTAAGTACCGTTTTCACCAAACAACTTAATCCAACCTTCTTGATCCAGTGCATTTACGTTGAGCTTAAACACGCTGTCGCCAGTTGTGGTTTTCGTGCGTGTATCGCTACTGTACTGCGAAAGGTACGTATCGGGGATACCGCAACTGTCAAGTTTTCCTGCAAGGAATTCCTTAAAGGCAAGTTCTTTGTCGCTGGTTGCGCCGGTAAGAATGTTGATGTGGATACCTTCGATAGCGTACTTAGTGGAAGCGTAAACGTAGTTGGGGTTCTTTTTGTACACTACTTGTTGTTCGCTGTCCCACTTTTCAAGGGTGTAAGCGCCGAGAGACAAGCTGTTGTCTACGGGAGTAGTCTTTTTGTCGCTGCTGAAGTTGAGATAGTTTTCTACACCTACAACGTCGATGAAATCCTTGGGTACGGGCATGTACAAACTGCTGCTGATGTAGTATCTTGCGTTGAACATGGTTACGGGTGCGCCGAGTTCGTACTCGAAGTACCACTTACCTTCATCTTCGGTTACCTTGATACCTACTTGACTGAAGTCAACAACGTCATCGGACAAAACGCCCTTGCCCTTGCCTTTTGTAGCACTGTAGTAAGCGGATGCGCCTTTAATTGCAGCAGCACCTGTTTGGTTAGCCAACTCGCTTCCGCGGTACAATTCATTGCTTTGGTTAAGCAACAATTTGAACGGAGTAAGGAAGTCTTCGGCAACAACTTCGCGATTGTTGAACGCTGCGCGATCGGCACTCGTGCTGTTGGTGTTGTACTTCAAGCCGCTACGGATTTCAAATCTCCATTTGGTCGCTTGTCCGTTTTCATCAAGTTTTCCAACGGGCTCAGGATCGGATACGGCAAGTTCGGGTACCCAGTCGTAGCCGTCCTTGGTTTCGTTCATAAAGTTGGTGTAGTAGCTGGCACCCATGTAACCATAAAAGTCGCTTACTTGGCTATCTTGTGCATTGAGATAGTTGATCGTACCGGGGTCGGTAGAGTCGTACGTATGGTAGTACTTTTTCCAAGCGGCGTTGGATTCCGTTGCAAGGTCGGCAGTAATGCTACCTTCCGCAAGAACGCCGAAGCCGTAACCGACAATGTAGTTTTCCGTGCCCAGTGTAATACGATCGTGATACATTACGTATCCGCCGTTTTCAAACATTGACAAGCCCAACATACCATTACGGATACTGTATGCTTCCAATGCTCCGAGAATCTTGGTTCTTTCTTTTGTCGACAAACCGGAGAAGTTTTGAATTCCGTCGGCAACGGGAATTGCATTTACCATATTTGCGGCGGCAGTTGTGTAAGCCGCCTTGGCTGTGCCAACATCGGTTGCGGCATTGATAGCCGTCTTGCCGCTTTCAAAAGCAGAAGCTACCGAAGCGTCGACGGTCGTGTTGATTTTGCCGATTACGCCGTTGAGGCTGGTAAGGTCACCAACCAAATATGCCTTGTAACTGTCGAGGGTGATGTAATCCGCCTCCGGCTTAAAGTTCTCGTTAGGTAGTACGTCAGGTTCTTCGCAGGCTGCCAAGACAACCGTCAACGACATAAGTACGACTACCAAAACGGCGAACAATCTACTTAGTTTTTTCATTGTTTTTCCTCCATAAAAATATCAATTGTATATTGATTCGCACAACCCGCATCGTTGTCGGGCCGCGCGGTCACAATCGTTTTACGATGCGGTCGGTATTATTTTTGACCTTAAAAAGGTTTATTAGCCGTCTGTGATTATTTTTGCCGTTACAACGGCAACCAATCACGCGTCCGGCGACGTTTAAGACACCTTCAAAGTAAAAAAAATCCCGAAACCGCAAAGAAGCACTACTACCCACTCAACGTGAAAATAGTATAATACTCGCCTCAAGCAATTCCGAGCTTACCAAAAAACCAAACATATTCAATTCATGGCTAATTGATGCAATCTAGAGGAACCTTCAGAGCCGTTAATTGGCGGCGAGTTAACTATTCCCTGTTGAATATGCAAGTATTTTACCATACACTTTTAACACAAGTCAACTGTTTTTTAAGCATTTCTCAAGGTTTTACGCGAATTTTGGCGAAAATATTTTTTTATTTAACCATTGTATTGACTTTTGGGCGAAAATATGCATGTCGGCGTTCAAGCCGATTGTCACAAAATAAATTGCGCTAATCGAGGTGAACGGACAGCAGAAATATCTTTGATAATAATGTGGAAAGACGTGCGCGTATATGCCTGCGCGTGCACATGCGCGCGAACAATAAAAAGGGACGTCCGAAACGGACATCCCTCGAAATACTGTTTACCGGTCATCTGCGTGGCTTTTTCGGCTTGCGGAACAGTGTTGAGATTATTATCATTGCCTGCAGAGGCAATCCGATGAAAAACAGCGGCCACATCATATAGTTGATGAATTGCAGAAACAATGCCGCAAGCAACGCCCACAAAAACAGCGACAACGTGAGAGCGTTGACCCACTTCACGTTGTGGTTGACGCGGTTGAAACGGTACACGATGAGCGCGGACGGGCAAACCATCCACACAAACACCTGCCAGAAATTGACGTTTTGAAACAACCACAGCGCCGTATATACAAAGCACGCGACAAGCACCACCGACATTACGCTGAGACATATCATTGCAATTTCGTTGGCACGGTTTGCACGTGCTTCGTCGCCGCTGATTCTGGCAAGATTTTCCACGGCATTTTCCTTTGTGAGGTCGTCCACGGTAAGCCCGAACACGTCGGCAAGAGCGCACAACGCGGTGATGTCGGGGACGGAAAGACCGTTTTCCCACTTACTGACCGTCTTGTCGCTGTAGGCAATCTTTTCGCCCAGTTCCGACTGTTTGAGCCCTGCCTGCAAGCGCAGTGCCTTGATGTTGTCGGCTACGTTTTTTTCGATGTTGTTTTCCATATAATTATGGTAACACACTTTCGTCACATTGTCAAGCGGCGTTTTTCTACCGTTCTACCGAGCGTAGAATGTGTGCTTTTCAACGGAAATTTTGACAGATTTTGTAAATAAAAAGTCGATACGTATTGAAATTTTAAGTATTTCGATACAAAAAAAACGAAGCGCAAACAAATGTGCTTCGTTTTCCGTATTCTGTTGTAGCAGCAATCCGAGTGTTGACAAATCGGATTGCCGTGCAGTATTTTCACGATCGCCCTGTCGGCAATTTACTCCGCTTTTACACGCGACGAAACGACATTACTTTTTGTAAAGAGTGGCAACCTCGTCGAGATACGCCTTGCGTTTGGGGTAACTCTTGGCGGTTGAGTCGCGTTCAAAATCTTCCAGCGCTTTCTTTTGCGCCTTGGTAAGAGTCTTGGGCACTTCAACCTCTATCGTCGCGTACAGGTCGCCTGCGCTAAGCGTACCTCTGCGCCCCTTGACGCCCTTTCCGCGGAAACGCAGCGTGTCGCCGTTGACCGTACCTTCGCCGAGTTTGTGGATAAACACGCCGTCGGGGGACGGGATTTCTATTTCGCCACCGCATGCCGCCGTCTGGAACGTAACTGGAACAGTGACAAACAAGTCCATGCCGTCGCGCTTGAACAGCTTGCTCGGCTTTACGGAAACAACCAATAGCAGATTGCCGTTGACGGAATTTTTGCCACGCGCCGCATTGCCTTCGCCGGACAATTGCAGCACCGTGCCGTCCTCAACGCCTGCAGGAATTGTTACGTCGATTGTACGGCTGACGCTACTTACGCCCTTGCCGCCGCACGTCTTGCAGGTGTCGGTGACAATTGTACCCGTGCCGTTGCACTTGTCGCACTGACCGATTACCGTTTGCTGACCGAACACCGTCGTGTAAGTCTGGCGCACCTGTCCGCTGCCGTTGCACTTGTCGCAGGTCTTTACGCAACTGTCGTCCTTTGCGCCGGTACCGCCGCAGGTTTTGCATTTTTCCACGCGGCTGAACTTGATGGACTTTTTGCAACCGAGCACGGCTTCCATAAAGGTCAATTCCACGTTGACCGTCACGTCGCTGCCTGCCTGTTGCGCTTTACGTCCGCCGCGACTGCCGCCGCCGAAGCCGAAACCGCCTGTAAACATGTTGAACAAATCGTCAAAGCCCGACGCACTGAAACCGCCTTGTCCGCCAAAAGGATTGAATCCCGAGCCGCCGCCGAACTGGTCGTCCATTTCGCCACGGTCGTACTTTGCGCGCTTGTCGGCGTCACCCACTACCGAGTACGCCTCGTTGATTTCCTTAAACTTTTCCGCCGCCGCTTCGTCACCCGGGTGAAGGTCGGGGTGATACTGCTTAGCCAACTTGCGGTAAGCCGATTTAATTTCGTCCTGCGAGGCAGATTTGTCCACGCCAAGCACTTTGTAATAATCTTTTACTGCCATTGTATTTCCTTTGCCTTTATGTACCAAATACGCGTTTTAACGCGTGTAACTGTCACGCACAAACACGATAAACGTTGCACACAATTGCTTCAAATACCGATTGAAGCCTTGCGTGACAAGGCTTCAATCGGAAAAATCATAGATAATAGCTGCGACTTGACAGACGGGGACTTGTTCGGCATCACGCCTGTCCCTCATCCGTCACTTCGTGACACCTTCTCCCCGAGGGTGAAGGCTTTCGGTGGTCAAATGCGCCGCTTTACATTCAACTCAACAAGCAGGTCAATATTATTGTCAGCAATCACTTACACACAACAATACAACCAAAGCATGTTTTTGTTTACTTTACACCGACGTCGCACAGGCACTTACTTGTAGTGGCGGCGTAGACGTGGGTAGATAACGGCAACAGTTGATGGAGACGCGAGCGAGCGTACTAAGCGTACGTGACCGAGCGGCTACGGCAAGCGTAGCCGTCAGATGCCCTCGTATACGCCGTCACTACTTGTTTTCGTTATCGTCGTGCACATCATAATGCACTTCGCTGCCATCTGCCTGTTCCGCAGTGTTACCGCCCTGGTTTGCGGCAGCCTGTTGATAGAACTTCTGGAAGATGCTTGCGCTGCTTTGAGCAATGCGGTCGGTTTCTGCTTTCAACTCTTCGGTTGTAGCGTCAGCCTTTTCAAGAACTTCCTTACCCTTCTTCACTTCTTCTTCAAGGTGTTCCTTGTCGGCAGCTTCCAATTTGTCGCCGCTTTCGCGTACGAATTGCTCGATGGACAAAATCATCTGGTCAAGTCCGTTGTGCGCTTCGACTTGTTCACGACGTTTTTTGTCCTCTTCGGCATACTTTTCGGCGTCCTTGACAGCCTTGTCGATGTCCGCTTCGGACAGGTTGGTGCTGCTTGTAATGGTGACGGATTGTTCCTTCTGAGTGCCAAGATCCTTAGCCGTTACGTGTACGATACCGTTTGCGTCGATGTCGAATTTAACTTCGATCTGAGGAATTCCGCGAGGTGCGGGAGCAATACCCGTCAGTTGGAAACGACCCAAGGTCTTGTTGTCGGCAGCCATTTCACGTTCGCCCTGCAACACGTGAATGTCAACGCTGGTCTGGTTGTCTGCAGCCGTGCTGAATATTTGCGATTTGCTGGTGGGGATTGTGGTGTTACGGTCAATCAGTTTTGCCATCACGCCGCCAAGCACTTCGATACCGAGGCTCAACGGTGTTACGTCAAGCAGCAACACGTCTTTCACTTCGCCGCCGAGCACGCCGCCCTGAATTGCCGCGCCGATTGCAACGCATTCGTCGGGGTTAATTCCTTTGTAAGGTTCCTTGCCGGTAAACTTCTTGACGGCTTCCACCACTGCCGGGATACGAGTAGAACCACCGACCAAGATTACGCGGTTGAGGTCGTTGTTGGTTACGCCTGCATCCGCCATAGCCTTCTTCATGGGTTCAAGCGTTTGCTTGATAATGCCGTCGATAAGGCTTTCAAACTTAGCACGAGTAATGCTGATTTCAAGGTGTTTGGGACCTGTAGCGTCTGCCGTAATGAAGGGCAGGTTGACGTCTGCTTTAAGCGAAGCGGACAGGTCGATCTTTGCCTTTTCCGCGGCTTCCTTAAGACGTTGCATTGCTTGTCTGTCGGTGGACAGGTCGATACCCGTCTTGCCCTTGAAGTCGTCTACCATGTAGTCCATCAGGATCTTGTCGATGTCGTCGCCGCCCAGACGGTTGTTACCGTTGGTTGCAAGCACTTCAAACACGCCGTCGCCGATTTCCAGAATGGACACGTCGAATGTACCGCCGCCCAGGTCGTAAATCATTACTTTCTGGTTTTTGTTTTCGCCCTTGTCAAGGCCGTAAGCCAAAGCCGCAGCCGTGGGTTCGTTGATGATACGAAGCACTTCCAGACCTGCAATCTTACCTGCGTCCTTGGTTGCCTGACGCTGAGCGTCACTGAAGTAAGCAGGTACGGTGATTACCGCTTGCGTTACCTTTTCACCCAGGTATGCTTCCGCGTCGGCTTTAAGTTTGCCAAGGATAATTGCGGAAATTTCTTGCGGGCTGTATTTCTTGCCGTCGATGTCAACGGTGTAGCTTGTACCCATTTCACGTTTGATGCTAAGCACCGTACGATCGGGGTTTACAACTGCCTGACGCTTTGCAACCTGTCCCACAAGTCTTTCACCGTCTTTGGTGAATGCGACAACGGACGGCGTTGTACGATTGCCTTCCGCATTAGCGATTACGACGGGTTCGCCGCCTTCCAAAACTGCAACACAACTGTTAGTAGTACCAAGGTCGATACCGATAATTTTACTCATAATATTTACACTCCTTTAAGATAATTTTTTATTTGTTTATTTTTTTTGGGGATACTTTGTGGGAAAACCCCTTTTTGTAAAAAGTGGGTTTTCCCACACCCTTTCCCTAAAAACTTAGGTACGGGTGTGTTTTTCACAACCGATACTTTTGAAGAAATTCAATACACCACTGTTCATTCTCATCCACCGCTCTGCTTAATGGCACAGATTGGTGCAGAGAGCCACAGCTGGCGAATGAGCACGACAGGAACGTACAAAACGTACGTGACTGAGTGCGATTGAGCACGCAGTGGCTATCGGTGCCAATATGTGCCATTAAGCACCGACGATGACTTCGGCGTACCTCACAACCCTATCCCCGAACATGTAGCCCTTCTTGTACACTTCCACAACGAGGTCCTTGTTTTCCTCGCCGCGGTCAAGTTTACTCAAGGCGTTCATGCTGTTGTGGTCAAAGGGTTTGCCGAGTACGTCCGTTTCGACAACTCCTATTTCATGCAGAATGTCCACAAACTGTTTGTGAATCATTTCAAACGCTTTCAGGTTGTCGCCCTCGAGGTGCTTGCCTGCCAGTTCGAAGTTGTCCGCCACCGCAATCAGCTTTTGTGCAACGCTCAGCACGCCGTCCTGCTTGGCTTGCTCCGCGCTGAACTTCATGCGGCGTTTGTAACTTTCAAAGTCATTTTTCATTGCGACCAGTTGAGTCAGGTACGCGTCGGATTTGTCAGCCGAACTTTGCAGCCTTGCAACCGTTTCGGTCAACTTTTTGTTTTCCTCGGTTGCCTTGTCCAGTTCGGCAATCAAACTTTCGTTTTCCGCCGTCAACGCCTGCTCGACGGTCACTTCCGTCGGCACTTCCGTTTCGTTTGTTTCGGTGCTTTCGGTTGTTTTGTTCAAGTCTTTTTTACTCATTGTCCGTTTGGTTCTCCTAAAATTTCAGACAGTATTCCGCCGACGTGTTCCAGCACGCCGAGGACCTTTTTGTAGTCCATTCGCATGGGGCCAACCACCCCGATACTGCCGCTTACGTTGTTTCCCAGTGCCACTCTCGTGGTTACCACCGAACATCCGTCGATTGCATGGTCCGTCGCGCCGATCTTCACCGTCACGCTTCCCAGACGACCGCCGTCGTCGGTAAACAACTCTGCTATTTTTGTTTTCTGTTCCATTTCGCTCAAAAACTTTTGCGCGTTTTTGGAACTATCGGCATATTCCGTATGACGGAAGATGTTGTTTTCGCCACTCATGGTTACTTCCATGCCGTTTTGCAAACTGACCCGTTTAAGCACGTCGATGATTTTTTTGAACACCGCGTTGTACGGCTGAAAATCACCGGTTGCAAGTGCGTAGGGGTAATCGAAGTTTACGAAGTCCGACACGTGCTTGCCGACGAATATCCGATTGAGCCAATGTTCGGCTTGCGCTATCATCGGCTCGGTGAAGTCCTCGGGAATGTCCACCATTCCGTCCTTCATCACTCTGCTGTCCGTCACGATTACCACCAGCATTTTGCCGTTGAGCAGGTTTACAAGTCGTATCGCCGTAATGGTGTCCGACATGTCCTCCTTGACGACAACCGCCGTGTAATCGGTCAGTTCCGCAATTACGTCCGCAAGGAAATCCACCATGTCTTCGCCTCTGCGACTTTTGACAGCCGCAAGTTTTGCCATGTCAGGCATCGGCAACGGCTCGTCGCACATCAGCCTGTTGACGTAGTAACGGAAGGCTTTTTCCGAAGGAATACGCCCCGCCGATACGTGCGGCTGAATGAGGTAACCCATACTTTCCAACGCCGACAATTCGTTGCGGATTGTAGCCGACGAACAATCGGTGAGGCAGGAATTCTGAATTTCCTTACTGCTGACGGGCGTGGCACTGTCGATGTAGCCTTCGACAACTGCGTAAAGTATTTTTCTTTTTCTGTCGGAAAGCATTTTTATCACCGTCCTGTCACAAAAAGGTTTTGAGTGTTAGCACTCTTAACGCCCGACTGCTAATTTCTGAGCATATGATACCACCAGTATACGCATAAGTCAAGTGTTTTACGCACTTTTTAGCAAAAATTTTCAAGATTTTTCAGAGCGTGCGGAAAATAGGTTTCAAAAAAAATATCAATTAAACAAATATGCGACAAGCGACAGTCGGACAGCGATTGATTAAAGTACGGCTTGTTAAAAATAATAAAAAGAACCACTAAAACGAGTATATAAAAATAGCAATCGCACCGAAAAAATCCGCCGATGTAACAACATTAACCCCCATCACAAAACGTTGAAAAGTATACTAAAACAATGAAAAGTCACATTATTACACCACACCGGCACACAAGATATGCAAATCGGCACAGTTATTCGCAAACATTTTTCATTTGCCGTCAAACAAACTTTATCCCACAATTCATTACCTTTTACTTACTGTTATCCTATTGCCTTTACTATAAATAAAGCCGCCTTTGACCATGAGGGGCTGGCGGTCGGGGTAGCGACGCTGTGGGGGTATTTTTAAGTTTTGACGAATACAACGGCATTATATTTGTGTCTTACAATACAATCATTGTAACAATAGCATTTTTCAAAAGGAACCCTTCCGGGGGATTGCCACCCGAGCGTGCACGATTAGAAACCCACATCTTTTACTTGATTGTTTTTCCGTCGGCTTCTCGCAATGACATAGTAAGAAAATGCAATAAAGTATTTGTATCTGCCCCCTCATCCGTCACTACGTGACACCTTCTCCCCGAGGGCGAAGGCTTTTGATTGCGATGCCGTTGTTTATACGAAAGACATTCACAAGGTACCCTTCCGGGGGATTGCCACGGCGCGACAGGAACAGTCGCTTCTCGCAATGACATAGTAAGAAAATGCAACAAAGTGTTTACTTCTGCCCCCTCATCCGTCACTTCGTGACACCTTCTCCCCGAGGGCGAAGGCTTTTGATGTCTGTACAATTAAAACAAGCGGCTTAGTCGGTAAACTTATTACTACGTCCGCCGAAGTTAGTACACTTGAAGTAGGCAAACAAGTTGCAAACAGTTAGGCAACTATATCAGGGGTGGCGAGGTGTTGCCAATAAAGGGACATCGCCGCGAGCCTGCGGCTGGGAAGAGTACCTACCACTACGCCCTAATAGGCGAAGCGGCGCGAGGCATCAGCCGCTCCCATATTGGCAATTCCTCGTCAGGACCCCTTACATAATTCCCGCACTTCGGCGCCCATTTAGCAAGGGCGCTTCCGCGAGATTGCTCACACGCGCAACGCACCCCTTTTGTCGCTTGAAAGTCAGCGACAATTCCCCCGTTCCGTCGGGGGAATTTCACTCGACTACACTTCGTTCCGCTCGGTATGACGTAATTTGAAACTTACTATATTTTGACAATTTCTAATTACGTTCCGCCGAAGTTAGTACACTTGAAGTATGCAAGCCGATTGCAAACCATTAGCAAGCATTATCGGGGGTGGCGAGGTGTTGCCACGAAGCGACATCTGAACGAGGGCGCGGCTGGGTAGGCTGCCTACCATAAGACATAATGCCCGAAGTGAAGCGAGCGAGCACGCGATCGCACTCGTGGCAATTCCTCGGCAGGACCCCTTACATAATTCCCGCACTTCGGCGCCCGTTTTTGTAGTGGGTGCACGACCCGTATTCAACATTCTATTATCAGTTAATCACTTCAACTTTCCGCCATCACATTCAGCACGTCAAATGCCTTGCATAGCGAAATCGGCTTCCTTTTCAAGGCGTTGACGCAGGTTGTCGTCGGCAATCAGCGACGTGTTGGCTTCCACATTGTGTTTGCTGTTGACAATAACCGATTTCAGAAGGCTTGCGCCGATAACGGCGTCGCTTGCCACGTACTTGTACATGTACGGCATCGCCTTTTCCACGCAGTCCAATGCGCGACGGCACAACTGCATCACTTCCAGCGGTACCAACGCCGCCTTGTGATACTGCTTTTGCAACGCCGCCTTGCGCTCGGCAACCTGCTGTCCCGTTTCCTTTGGCAGGCGCATTGCCGCAATTATGTTGTCAAAAGCCGCCGAGTCGTCGTCGGCAAGCATGTACAACTTGTTTTTGCTCATTTGCAGCAACTTTACCGCGGAATGTAACTGCTCGGCATAGTCGTAATCTTCGCCGTACTTGGACAGCGTTACGTTTGCCGCCATTTCCGCAAGACTGCACGCGTAAGTCGCCACAACGGGAAGCGCACTTCCGCCGCCGGGGGTAGCCGCCTTACTTGCAAGCAGTTTGTTGTATTGTTCGATAGAGTTGTCCTTAAACATAGTTCCTCCGACGGCAAATTGCCGCGCCGATATTCTTTTGCATATGGCGTTTTACTCGCCAAACATGTCCGCATTTGCGCGTGACTGTCTTTCCTGCCCTGCGCGAATGTGCAACACAACCGCACCGCCTGTCGCGCTATATTATCGACCGCGCACGCCTTTTGTTGCAATCACATTATATATTAAATAATACTGCCCGTCAACATACAAAAAGACTTCTCTGCAACAGCAAAGAAGCCTTTTGTTATTTTGTTTACTTAGGGTTACGCCTGCGCCGCGGAAAGTTGGCGTTTGTTGTACTGCAACATATACAGCTGGTAGTAACGCCCCTTGTTGTGAAGCAGTTCGGCATGGGTGCCCTGTTCCACAATTTCGCCGTGGCTCAGCACAATGATGTTGTCGGCGTGCTGAATGGTACTAAGTCTGTGCGCGACAATAAGCATTGTGCCGATGTTCATCATCTTGTCCAGGCTGTCCTGAATAAGCAATTCCGTTTCGGTGTCGATGTTTGCCGTCGCTTCGTCCAGAATCATTACTTCGGGGCGGTGAATAAGCGTGCGTGCGAAACTTAGCAGTTGTCGCTGTCCCGCGCTGAAATTGTTGCCGCGTTCGCGTACTTCCTCGTCCAGTCCGTTGGCAAGACGGTCAATGAACTTGTCGGCGTTTACATACCTGCAAGCCTCTTCCACCTGTTCGTCGGTAAAGTCGTCGCGAAGCACGATGTTACTGCGCACCGTACCCGCAAACAAAAACACATCCTGCAACATCTGTCCGAAGTGCTTGCGCAAGCTGGCAATCTTTATGTGACGGATGTTTATGCCGTCAAGCAGAATTTCGCCCTTTTGTATGTCGTAATTGCGACACAAGAGAGAAAGTATGGTTGTCTTGCCGCTGCCCGTTGCGCCGACAAACGCCACAGTGTCGCGAGCGTTTACGTGGAAACTTACACCCTTAAGCACCCACTGGTCGGGCTTGTAGGCAAACCACACGTCCCTGAACTCTATTTCGCCCTTAACCTCGTCCAATTCGATTGCATCCGCTTCGTCCACCACCTGCGGTTGCATGTCCATGATAGTAAATATCTTTTCCGCACTTGCAAACGCCGACTGCAGACGGTGGAATTGCTCCGCCAAACCGATAATCGGGTTGAAAAATTTGCTGATGTACATGTAGAAGGCAACGATTATTGCCGCGTCCACCACCTGCCCGAACACAGGCACGTTGTCGATAGCGTTTTTACTGCCGAGAAACAGCAAACACAGCACCGACGAAACGTACAGCATGTTGACAAGCGGACGGAATACGCCGAACACCAGTATCTGACCGCGTTGTGCCCTGTACAGACGTTTGTTCTTTTCGTCAAACTCGTCCATTTTGCGCGCTTCGCGGTTAAACACCTGTATTACCTTCATGCCGGACAGGTTTTCCGACAAAAAAGTATTGATGTCGGTGGTGCCGTTTTTCACCATGCGGTACGCCCTGCGACTGAACTTGCGGAAAATAACGGTAAACAGCACGATAAACGGCACAAAACACAGCACCATAAGGGTAAGCATGTAATTGACAAACAGCATTGCCACAAACACGCCCACTATTACCAGGCAGTTTTTGACAAGGTTTGCCAGCATACCGGTAAACATCATGCTGATTGCGCCGGTATCGTTGGTTACGCGTGTTACCAGTTTGCCGACGGGGATTTCCGACAGTTGCGCGTGCGACAGACTTTCGATGTGCGTAAACGCGTCCTCTCGAAGTGCCGACACTATTTTTTGTCCCGTTTTTTGCAGTACCACCGACTGCACGTACGAACAGCCAAGCGACACCACAAGAATACTTGCGTACACGGCAACGCGCCACAGCAGGTCGGACAGCGCAAATTCCGTTTCGATAAGGCGTTCCACGTCGGCAAGCAACAGCGGCGCGACAACGTCGTAGGCAATGCTTACAAGCAGCATTGCAAACACCAGTGCAAACTGACCAACATACGGACGGGCGTACTTCATAAGCCGCCTGAAAATAACGCTATCCTTCATGTTGCGGTCAAACTGCATGGTTTCTTTTTTGTTTTTGACGGAAGCGTAGGCGACAACCAGCGCAACGGTAAACAACCCGATTATTCCGCCGACAATAAACAACGGAAGGTAGTCTTTCATGCGTTGTCCTCCTCTTCGTCAAGTTTCTGCAGTTCCACCATGTTGCGGTACTCGGCGCAGCGTGCAACCAGTTGTTCGTGTGTGCCGACGTCCAGCACTTTGCCGCCGTCGAGGTACACTATTTTGTCCAGATTCTGCACGGTGGTAACGCGGTGCGCCACAAGCAAGGTAGTCTTGCCTTTACGCGTTTGTCTGAGATTGTCCAGTATCACGCGCTCGGTGTCGGTATCCACCGCCGAAACGCTGTCGTCCAGTATCAGTATCGCCGCTTCCTTCATAAGGGCGCGCGCGATGCTTATGCGCTGTTTCTGTCCGCCCGACACGGTTACGCCGCGTTCGCCGAGCACGGTGTCGTAGCCGTTGGCAAACTCACGAATGTTGTCGTCAACGTCGGCAAGTGCCGCGCTGCGTTCCACAAGGGCGCGTTCGTCGGTGTCCGAAGCAAAGGAAATGTTGTCGGCAATGGTATCGCTGAACAGGAAATTGTCCTGCGGCACATAAGCGCAGAAGTTGCGCAGACTGTGTATCGTGATGTCGTTTACATCCTTGTCGTCAATCAGCAGCGTGCCGTCCGGTACGTTGTAACAACGAAGTATCAGGTCGGCGACGGTTGTTTTGCCGCTGCCCGTCTTGCCAACGATACCCACCGATTCGCCCGGGTTTATCGTAAAACTGACGTCGGACAACGCCTCGTAATCGCCGTCGGGGTAGCGGAATGTAAGGTGACGGAATTCGATTTTGCCCGTCACTTCCGTAACGTCGGTTGCCGTCGGTTTGTCGTCAACTTCCTGCACGGCGTCCAATAGTTCCGAAACGCGTTTGAGGGAGGCGCGTCCGCGCGAACTCATTTCGATAAGTTCCGTCACGGACATGACAGGCCAGATAATTGCGTTGAAATACCCGATAAATTCCATCAGTTCGCCTGCGTCGAATTTGCCCTGATACACAAGGTAGCCGCCGTAGCCGAGAATAATACACACCACAGATTCCACAAACAGCGACACAAGCGTGTTGAGCAGTGCGCTTGCCTTGACGTAGGAAACGTTGGCTTTTTCGTTGTTTTTGTTAAGGCGTTTGAATGCGAGCAGTTCCTTAAATTCCTTGACAAACGCTTTGATTACGGCAATACCGCTGAAACTTTCCTGTGCAAAGTCCGACAGATCGGAAAAGGCTTTCTGACGTTCGTCCCACTTCATTTCCATGTAGTGTCCCACAACCATACCTGCGGCAAACATCAGCCCGATGGGAATAAGGGTAAACAACGTCAGCACCCAGTCCATCACAAACATTTTGTACAAGCTCATGGTGCCAAGCAAAATTGCGTCTGCCGCCATAAGAATGCCGCTGCCGAAGCAGTCCTGCACCGTTTCGAGGTCGTTGGTAAACAGCGACATAAGATTGCCGATTTTTTCGCGCTGGTAGTAACTGACGGACAAATCCTTGGCTTTGTCGAACATCTTACGTCTGAGGTCGCGTTCCACCTTGCTGCCCGAGCCGAAGAAGCACATACGCCACAGGAAACGTCCGAACACCATTACGACGATTACCACAAACATCGGCACGCAAACGCGTCTGAACAGGAAATCGAGATCAAATGTTTCCGTCACGCCGCCGCCGACATCCACAACGCCGTTTTTTACACCGTTGATTACCATGCGGTAGCATTCGGGGATAAGCAGCTGGAAGTAGTCCACGGCAAAAAGAGTGGCAATACCAAGCAGCAGCCACAAACCGTATTTTATGTAAAATTTGTTGATGTGTTTTCCAAACAACATTTCGTCCGCTCCTTACCGAGCCAAATCAGGCGCATGCCGCGCCGCAAATGTCGCCTGCACTTCTCATGGCAAAACGACTCTTACGACGGCACCGATGGCAAATTTGTCTTAGGTCTTGAAGTTAGTTATCCGTTAATATATCACATAAATTGTTATTAGGCAAACAAAAGCACCGCGTTATTTGAATTTCGGCGACAAATTACGGCAAAAAAGTTGACAAAAGTTTTGTACGGGCATAAACTGTGTATATATCAGATACACAGTTGCTTACAGGAGCCGCGTTGTAAAAACCGCATTGAATTTACCGCAAAATCCAGCAAGTGGCAAAAGGGTAAAAAACCGTTAAGCCGAAAATCGAGCCGACAAATGCAGGTAAAGCAGTCGGCTGTAACTTGCGGAAACCCTGCAACAACGTATCGAAGGAGAAAGAATGCTGAAAGTTGCAAATCTGTGCAAACGCTTTGACGAATTTTGCCTTGACAACGTGTCGTTTGAAGTACCCGAAGGCATGATTGTCGGATTTATCGGGCAAAACGGCGCAGGCAAAACCACTACATTGAAGTGCATTATGCGTACCGTCCAGCCGGACAGCGGCAAGGTTGTCGTTTTCGGGCGCGACATGGCAGAAACGGAAAAGGAAAGCAAGCAGTTGATAAGTTTCACCACGGGCGCGTTCGACTACTACCCAAACGACACTCTGAAAAAAATTGCCGACGTGTACGCGACCTTTTACGACGAGTGGAGCAAGACGGATTTTGACAACTACTGCCGCCGCTTCAACCTTGTACTGACAAAAAAAGTGCGCGAATTGTCCGCAGGCATGAAGGTTAAGTTTGCCCTTGCGCTTGCCATGAGCCACAACGCGAAATTGTTTATCTTTGACGAGCCTACCAGCGGACTGGACCCCATTGCGCGCGACGAACTGCTGGACGTATTCCGCGACATCGTTGATGACGGGGACAAAAGCATACTGTTCAGCACGCACATCACAAGCGACCTTGAAAAATGCGCCGACATCATTCTGTTTATCAAGGACGGCAGGATTTTACTTGAAGAGGGCAAGGACGAACTGCTGGAAGAACACGTGATTGTAAAGGGCGGCATCGAACAGTTGACAAACGACCTCAAGTCGCGCCTCGTCGCCGTAAAAACGCACCAATTCGGCTTTACCGCGCTTATGAGGCGCAGTGACCTCAAAGCGACCGACAACCTTACGCAGGAAAAGCCCACGCTTGACGACATAATGGTTTATTACAACAAAAAGGGGGCTTTAACATGCTGAAATTGCTGCTTAAAGAACTTAAGTTGAACGTTAAGTTGCCGCTGTACCTGTTTACACTGCTTGCGACAATGATGCTTATACCCAATTACCCGATTATCGTAGGGGCAGGCTACACCATAATGCAAGTGTTTGTTTACCTGCAGTTGTGCGCCGCCAACAAGTCCATGGAATTTACGGCGGTACTGCCGGTAAAACGTCGCGACATAGTAGCAAGCACCACCGTTGTTATCGTGTTTTTTCAGGCTTTGTTTACGGCGGTAAGTCTGTTGCTTTTGCCCGTTGCAAAATTGCTGCACGTAGCCAACGGCAACATAGTCGGAATCGACGGCAACTTTACCTACGTTGCAATGGCACTTGTTTGCTTCGGGCTGTTCAATCTGGCATTTTTGCCCAAATTTTTCAGCACGGGTTACAAATACGGTCCGGCATTACTGCCGGGCACTGTATTCTTCATTGTCGGCTACCTTGTCATGGAAACAATCGTGCAGGCAGTGCCGACGGTAAATGCAATTTTTGACGGCTACAACGAGCAATATCTGTGGGCACGCGCCGCCGCGGCTGTGGTTGCGCTTGGCGCATACGTTGGATTGACATTTGCCGCAAACAACATTGCCGTGAAGAAATTTGAAAAGGTAAACCTGTAGGGTTAATTTTGCCATCACTAACCACACAAATAAAAACAAACCATTTACAGTTAACATTCGCAAAAGTTACCTGCAATGACAACGGCATACCAAAAACAATCAAAGAAAAATGAAACTTATCGTACTTACCCGAAACGAACAACCAATATACGAACAACTTTTTGAGCAGATACGTGCGCAAGTGCTGAGCGGCGAACTGCAACCGCACTACTGCCTGCCGTCGATACGCACTGTCTCGCGCGAACTGGGCATAAGCGTAATTCCGGTCAAGACGGCTTACGACTTGCTGGAAAAGGACGGCTACATCTACACAGTGCAGGGCAAGGGCTGTTTTGTTGCGGAAGTTGCCGACCGCGAACTGCTCCGTGCAAGGCTTGCCGCCGACAGCGTGCGAAACACGGTGTTTTGTTGCAAAAGTCTCGGCTACACCGCCGAAGAAGTAACCGACCTTGTAACCAACGCCTACACCGAACCGACCGACTAACCGCCCGGTGACGGTTGCGTACAAAAAAAACCGAAACACACAAAAAACAAGAGCCGACCCTATCCGTAAGGTCGGCTCTTTAATGTTCGTTACTTATTCAAATAACGCCGTGTAACCACAGGAAAATGAATAACCCCAGAATAATAAAACCTATAATCATTTTTCTTTCTCCTCCTATCATTGTCTCCGCATTACATCAATTATCGCTATTATTGCAATTGCAAGAAAAATCATAAGACCTGCCATATTTCAAAATCCCCCTCATTTTTTATTCTTTCCGCAATCATCAACAAAGTTTTAGTGAATGGATTTTATATATATTTTATCCTACTATTTGTAGGATGTCAACATTTTGTAGGAAAAGTGTGTAAAATTTTTCTTATGAAGAATAATGAATTCGGACAAATATTAAAAGAATTACGGACAGAACGAGGTCTATCGCAAAGAGGGCTTGGCGAGGCGATAGGTTTTTGCAATCAGACTGTCAGTTTTTGGGAAAGCGGACAACGAGAGCCAGACTTAGACACTCTACTTATACTGAGCAAGTTTTTCGATATTTCCGTTGACTACTTGTTGGGTAACGAAAAATACGACTAAAAAACACGACACCGACAAAGATACGCACGTTTCCAAGTCATAAACCTTCGGGACGGGCGCACCACAGTCGGTGTCGTGTTTTTACATTTAATTATTTTTTACATTTTTTGAAATTTTGTAAAACGTGCAATCAGTAACCCTGAACAAACCACTTTCTGCTGTTTAACAGGTTAAAGCGGTATATTTATCGTAAAAACCCCTCTATAATTGCACAGCATTAAAGGCATGCTTTGCCGTGCGCCGTTTTACCAAAATACAATTGCAAACAATGTTGCTGCCCGATTTTCAGCAGCGGAAGGCGTCCCTGAGAAGAGTGACCTGTTCGGGCATTACTTCCACCACGTCAAAGCGGACAGGGGCACCGTATTTGCCGTTTGCCGTAAGCCACAACTTTGCACACTGCACGATTGTCTGTTGCTTGCGCCAATCGACCGCCTCCCGCGGCGCACCGAACGCGTAACTTGTACGCGCCTTCACTTCGACAAACACGATATATGCGCCGTCCTGCGCCACAATGTCAATCTCGCCGAAGTGGCAGAAATAGTTGCGTTGCAGTATTTTGTAGCCCTGTTTTTTAAGATACTTTGCGGCGATATCCTCGCCTATGCCGCCCTGTTGCCGCTTGTTCATTGTTTGCCCTCGTCAACCGACAGGTCAACAAAGTGCCCGATGAAACTGCGCCTGTGTATCGGGCAAGGTCCGTACTCTTTAAGCCGCGCTATGTGGTCGGCAGTGCCGTATCCCTTGTGCTTGGCAAAGTTGTACTGCGGATACTGTTTGTCCAATTCCAGCATCATGCGGTCTCGCGTAACCTTGGCAACAATGCTGGCGGCGGCAATGCTGTAACTCAACGCGTCGCCGTGCACCAGCGACAATGTGCGCACGGGCACATCGAGTTGCACCGCGTCGATAAGCACGCAATCGACCTTTTTGAAGCCGTTTATACACTTAATCATGCCCTGTTTGGTGGCGTTTAGTATGTTAATTTCGTCAATCGTGCGATTGTCGATGACAGCCACCTGCACGTCGATTGCGCGGGCAATGATTTCGTCGTACAGTTTGTCGCGCTTTTTTGCAGACAGTTTCTTACTGTCGTTTACGCCGTCGATTATCCGTTCGGGTTCAAGCGGCATAATTACGCCTGCAACCACAACGGGACCTGCAAGCGGACCGCGCCCTGCTTCGTCTATTCCTCCGATAAGTTTTGCACCGCCTTCCATAAGGCTTTGTTCGTATTCCAGCAGCATTTTTGTCACCATCACACCTTAAAATGTCGTTAAAAAGTTGACACGTATTTATTTTTCGATTACGAATATTAAGCAAACATCATTACACGGGACACGAAAGAAAATTCCCGAAGTTGTTTGTGCAGGCGGCAACCATACAGATTGAACGTCTTTACGCCTGCGGAACATCAAAAGTTATGCGTCCCGTCTTGCCCTTGCGGAAGTCGTCCAGGACGGCTTTTGCGCAACGTTCGTAGTCAACCTCACCGCCGCGAAGCAGAAATCCGCGTTTGGCGGCAATGGCGTTGTACACTTCTATCGGCGGCTTGCCATGCACTTCCACGCCGTAACGCGCGGCGAGTAAATCGGGGTACAAGTTTTGCAGTTCGGCAATAAGCGCGAGCGCGACTTCCTCTATGTCCACAACATCGTCCTTAATGCTGCCGATGAAACACAGCCGCCTTGCCACAACTTCGTTCTCAAATTTGCTCCACAACGTACCCGGGGTGTCCAACAGTTCCAGTCCGTTTGTCAGGCGCACCCACTGCTTGCCCTTGGTTACGCCGGGTTTATCGCCTGTAATTACCGCCTTGCGCCCGGACAGGCAGTTGATTATTGTGGATTTGCCGCAGTTAGGCACGCCGAGAATGAGGCAACGCACGGGCTTAAACACGCCCTTTGCCTTGTTTTTTGCCGTTATATGCGCCGTGACGTCGACAAAAGCCTGCACGATTTTGGCGGCTTCCTTGCTGGCGGTTGCCGTAACGCGCACAAACGGCATATTGTTGCGACGAAAGTACTCGCACCACATGTCAACCTTGGCAGGGTCGGCGAGATCGCACTTGTTGAGAATAAACACGCACGGACGGCTGCCGACGATTTTGACAAAACCCGGGTTGAAGCAGCTTTGCGGCGCACGCGCGTCCAGCACGTAGCCGATTGCGTCCACCAATTTCACGTTTTCTTCCATCATGCGCATGGCTTTTGTCATGTGCCCCGGGTACCATTGTATTTGCATATCTTTTTCCTTTTATTATTCGAGTGATTACAGAAACTTGCGTATGGGCTTAATTGCCGTCACTAATAATTTTTTTTGCACCCGAGCGTGCGCGATTACCGCGATTACAGTTACAGCCGTAAACTGTTTATGTCCGATCAACAGTGGTCAGTCCTCGGCTTGTGACGGCGACGAACAAAGGTCAGTAAACCATTAAATGTCAAGCATGTGCTTGCGTACGTCCGATACAGCTTCGGTCGTTTTTCTGTTCTGTACCCCTCTTTTACAAAACTTTGAGAAAATTTTGCACTTAAACCATACATTTATTTATTTTCAAGCAAATCGGGGCGAACTTTGCGTGTCAGTGCCAGAGATTGCTCGCGACGCCACTTGTCGACAAGTTGATGATTGCCGCCCACAAGCACTTCCGGCACGGTAAGTCCGCAAAATTCCTGCGGTCGCGTGTACTGCGGATATTCCAGCAGTCCGTCTGAAAAACTTTCGTCTTCCGTCGACTGACTGTTGCCGAGTACATCGGGTACAAACCTCAGCACGCTGTCGATAAGCACAAGCGCGGGTATCTCGCCGCCACTCAGTACGTAGTCGCCTATGCTGATTTCCTCGTCGATGTCCAGGTCAAGCACGCGCTGGTCAACGCCCTCGTAGTGTCCGCAAAGTACCACAAGGTGCGGTAGCTCGGACAGCTGCCTGACCTTGGTCTGCGTAAGCGTCTTTCCGCGCGGCGACATGTAGATGCGGTGTGCCGTTCTGTCGGGGTCGACGGCGTTTATGCAGTCGTGTATAGGTTGCGGCGTCATTACCATTCCTGCGCCGCCGCCGAACGGTGCGTCGTCGCAACGCTTGTGTTTGTCCGTGGAGTAGTCCCTGATGTTGTGACAGTTAAGTTCGTACAGTCCCTTGTCCAGTGCCTTGCCGGTAAGCGAGCATTTAAGCGGGCTGAACATCTCGGGGAAAAGCGTAAGTACGTCAATCTTCATACACTACCACCTCGCCAAAACGTTTCGCCTCGACGTAAATTTTCTTTGCTTCGACATTCACGCCTGCCACCACGTCTTTCAAAAACGGAAAGCTGAATTCTTTGCCGTCTGCCGTCTTGCACACAAACACATCCGCCGCGCCGTACTGCAACAAATCGACAACGCTGCCGATGTTTTCATCGCCGCACACAAGGTCGCACCCCACAAGGTCATCCACAAAATAACGGTCCTTTTTCAGCGCGATCTGTTGTTTGTCGGCATAAACGGTTTTGTTACGAAGTTCCTCGGCGTCATTTCTCGTTGCAACGCCGTCCAAAAGCAGAAAAGCAAATTCGCCGCCGGCGCGCACCTTTTTCACCTCGTACTCGCGCCCGTCGATGTACGCACGAGTAATGCCCTTAAGCAGTGCCGCGTCGTCAACGCTTACGCCCAGTTTAACTTCGCCGTTTATTCCTTGTGCCTTGAGTATTTTTCCAATTTCCAGTTTCATTTCGTCACAAAAATCCTTATACGTCTGTAATTTTTGGTTACTTCTTGTTGTTTGTCCGCACATTGTCGGGTTGTACCGCGTTTAACAATTCAACCGTCCGAAGCGGCATTAAGCAATGCAAAAACGCGCCGGCAAAATCATCGGCACGCGCGTAAAAATGCTTTTTCAGCGTGCCTTTACGCAACAAAAAGTCAGCCGCTGCGTTTCGTCCGTAATATTCAAACCGTAGTCGGCGGTGATTTCAACCACGTCGAAACCGGCGTCGAACAATGCCGCGGAAACGTCACACGATTCGTGCAGATACTGCGTGTGTGTTTCGTCGTCGCGGCTGTAACTGCCGTCGTCGTTTTGCGAAAACAACGTCAGGTTAATACGCAGACTTTTGCCGACAATTTTGTTTGTCCAAAGCAATGTATACTGCTGCTCGTCCACGTAAAACACATTGTCCGCAAGCACGCGGCGCAACTTGTAGGGCGTAGAGTAGTCAAAAATAAATGGCGCGCCTGCCTTAAGATTGTCGGCGACGCGTCTGAAAAAGTCCGTCAGTTTGTCGTCCGAAACGTAGTTTACGCCGTCGTTTACGCAAATTGCCATGTCAACGGGGCGCGTCAGGGTCAGTTTCGTCATATCCTGCAAAACAAACAACGCTCGGCATTTGTTACGCGCTTCGGCAAGCATTTGTTCGCTGTTGTCCACGCCCACCGCTTCGAAGCCGTTTTTCACAAGGCGCGACGTCATTTTTGCCGTACCGCAGGCAAGGTCAACCACTTTTTTGACGTTGTTTTTTTTCGCGACGCTGCAAATATACCTCGCCCAACGGTCGTAGTCGCAGTCGTTTCCGCTAAGTTTGTCGTACAGCGCGGCAATGACGGAGTAACTTTGTTTCATATCTCTCCTACAAAAAACAAGGACGTAAATCATGGTACGTCCTTGTTTTTAACAAGTTTTTAAGTTTATTTCACAGCCGAAGTGTCGGTTGCAACGACAGGGTTTGCGTTCTCCTGCGCTGCCGACGTTGTCTGAGCTTGACCGCCCTTGCCCTTTTTGCGCGCTTCCACGGGGTGGAACAACGCAAAAGTCTTCATCATGTGCGTTTGCCATACAAGGGGGAAGTACATACCGCCGAACATCAACATCAGGATGAGCAGCAATTGTTGGAAAATACCGCCCATAATAAACCACAAACCGACGGGCAGCAACGCAATGATCACGTGAATGATGTTGGGCAACACATTGAGCCACAACAGACGCCAACTGTCGTCCAGCGTGCGACCGACAGACTGCTTGTAAGTGACGGCAACGCTGCACACGATAAGCACGTACGTAACCACAAACAACGCTGCGATACACAGCAGCACTAACAGCACTATTGCCAGCCACAAAGGCATAACGACCGAAGCCCACGTGTAGAAAAAGTACAGACCACCGACCGTTGCGGAAATTACAGCCGCACCGAAAAGCGCGTACAAAAACGACGCTTTAATGCCCAGCCACAGGCTGCGGAATACGCCCACCGCAGACAGTTTGCCCGTCCAGAAGGCGTCGCGGATTACGGCAAAACCGCCGCAAAGAATAAACGTGCACGCAAGCCCGGCAAGGCAGGCATACAGTGCTGTTACGTTGTTAATTGACTTTACACCATTTACATACTCGGCAGAAACGCCATCCCACGAACCCGTCGAAAAGCCGATTTCGTTGAGAAGAGGCAACGATTGTTGCAGTGTGTTTATTTTGATTGTACCGCTCATCAACATGAAAATTACCGGCACAATCAGCGCAATCATAAGCAGACTGAAGCCGAACAGACGGAAGATGTTGTCACGATACAAAACCTTGAAAAATCCCCACGTGCTGAGGCGGTTGAGGCGTTTGGTAACGTGTCCGCTACGCTCGTTTTCCAACTTGATTTTGCTGAAATCCATATTAAACCTTTCCTTTCGCAAAGTTCCGCAGTACTGTCTGCGCCGCCGCGTACGGCAGAAGAACGATGCTGAATTTATTACAGTATACTATATTTTGTATTATTTTTCAAATATATTTAACGGCTTTTTGCAGTGAGCCGCAGAATTTTTGCAATTTTGACGGCGTTTTTGCCGTATTTTTGACAACTTCCGTAAGTTTTGCGAATTGTAAAGCCACACGGCAAATACAATAAACAAGGGGTTTTTATGAAAACAATTGCCCTTGCGGGCGTGGGCGGACTGGTCGGCGACAAAACGCTGCAACTGCTTCAGGCAAACCTTGCGGGCAGGGTAAATCTGCGACTGTTCGGAAGGTCGGAAGCAGGCAAGCGCGTGCAATTCGGCGGCAAGTGGGTGACGGTAGAACCGCTTGACAGACTGATCGACGGCGACATAGACTACGCTTTGTTTACCGCAACGGAAGAAATTTCCGCAAAATACGTACCGCCGCTTGCACAATGCGGAACCGTGTGCATAGACAACAGCGCGGTGTTCAGACTTAGCGACGGCGTGCCGCTTGTGGTGCCGTCTATAAACGGACGGCAGGCAAAAGGAAACATAATTGCCAACCCGAACTGCGTAACAATACCCGTCGCAATGGTCGTAAACGCGCTAATGGGCCTTGCGCCGACCAAAGTTTCGGCAGTTACCTACCAGGCAGCGAGCGGCGGCGGCAAAGAAGGTCTTGCCGACCTTGTTCTGCGACGGAAAAACGGCAGAACAAAGTGCTTCGAAACGCAGATTTTCGACAACGTACTGCCCCTTTGCGGCAAAATGACCGACGACGGGCATACAACCGAGGAACACAAGCTGACAAACGAACTGCCGAAAATTCTTGGTATGCCGGGTCTTGCGGCAAGCTGTTTTTGCGTGCGCGTGCCTGTAACCGTCGGACACAGCGTGGTACTTAGCGTCACCTTTGACAGAAGCGTAACGACGGACGAAGTCAATGAACGTCTGGCAAAAGCGACGGACGTACTGTTGTTTGCGCAAAACGTGCCAACGCCGCTTACCGTGCGCAACACAAAGTACGTTGCCGCAGGACGCGTCGTGCAGGAAACGGACAACTGCGTGACAATGTTTGTAACAAGCGACAATCTGCTTCGCGGCGCGGCTTACAATGCCTATGAAATACTGCGACTTGTGCTTGACGGCGCAAACGAAAACAAGGACAATCAGCCGTAATGACTACAAACAAATTTACAAACATAGCGACAAAAGAAAACACACCGATACTTCTGACAGCACTTGCAACGCCGTTTAAGCACGGAAAGGTGCACATTAAAAGCCTTGATACGTTACTTAGCTTGCAAAACAATGCCTACGTTGACGGACTGGTTGCACTTGGCACTACGGCGGAAAGCGGACTGATGACCGACGAAGAAAAGGCGTTGATTTTGTCGGCAACAAAACTGCTGACAAACAAACCGCTTGTTGTCGGCGTTGCCGCAAACGGCGAATACACATTGCTACGGCAGGCAGAGTTTGCACAAAAACACGGTGCAGACGCGCTGCTTGTTTCACCGCCGTCATTTTGCAAATGCACGAAAAACGGCTACATAAAACTTCTGCTGAAACTACACCGCAAATGCGACCTTCCGCTTGTGCTGTACAATGTGCCGTCACGCGCGGCGTACTCGCTTGACAATATTATTGTACGGACATTGGCTGAAAACGGCGTGAATTTTGTAAAGGAATGTGCCGCCGACGGAAAACTGATAAATTGTGCAAACAATGTTTTGTGTTTTTCAGGAAACGACGAATACCTGACAACGCACATGCGGCAAGGGGCAATCGGGGCAATTTCGGTAGTGAGCAATGTTTTCCCGTCGCTGACTAAGAAAGTTATGCTGCAAGCAGTAAACAGTGACGGCAGAAACAACATCGAAAGCACAGACAAAGTTTCCGCTAAGTTTGCAAAGGTTGCGCGGCTGTGTGCCCTTGAAGTAAACCCGATTGCAACAAAGTACATGCTGTACAGGCTCGGCATTTTTGCAACGCCTGAAATGCGCCTTCCGCTGACTGTCGCAGACAGACAAACACGCAAACAAACAGACGAATTTTTGACGGAGAACAAGTATGAAATTGACGGTATTCGGCAGTAACGGGCGCGTAGGCGGCTCCGTTGTACGCCTTGCCGAAAAAAGAGGACACGAAGTGACGAAAATAGACGTTGGGGACAACATGGCAGAATTCAATGCCGACGTAGTAATAGATTTTTCAGTGCCGCAAGCGACGGAAGCGGTCATTGACTACTGCGTTGCCTGTAATTGTCCGCTTGTCACCGGCGTGACGGGACGAAACGCCGAACAACAGTTTGAGATAGACAAACTCAGCGAACGGCTGCCCGTTGTTCAATCGGCGAACTTTGCCGAAGGTATCGCATTGTTTACCGACGTTTGCGCAAAGATCGCCACCGCCCACCCCGACTGGGACGTTGACGTTGTCGAGATGCACCGGCGTGGCAAACTCGACGCACCGAGCGGCACGGCAAAAACAATCGCCGCAAAGATTTCGCAAGCGAAGGGCGCGTTCGGCAAAGTGACAATTCATTCGGTCAGAAGCGGCACAAATTTCGGCGTGCACAGTGTAATTTTCGGAGGCACGGGCGAGAACATAACGCTGACCCACCGCGCGGAAAACGTCGAAGTGTTTGCCCTGGGCGCAATAAAACAAGCCGAAGTGCTATTTGCAAAACGGACAGAATAGCATTAAAAAAAAGCCATACGTATGCATTTTTCGCTTACATATGGCTTTTATGTTTTACTTATTAACGACTATATTTTTAGCAGTATCAACTTTTTCAAATTTGCTTATTGCAACCAACAAAATCAACTATTCGTTGTCGTTTTTCTTGCGCAGAATGTCGCCCACGGCAAGGCGATACGGGCAGTTTATGCGTACAATTTGTTTAACCTTGTTCATTACTTCAAGCGGCGCGCCGTTTTCGTCGTAAGATTCGGTGACGGTAAAAGTTTTGTTGTGTGCGTCCGTCACCGACAGCGTTTCCAACTCGTCGCCGATTACAAATTTATTGCGTTGTTCCACCACTATGTAGCCGTCGTCGCACACTTCCATGACTACGGCGATAAACTTGTACTCCTCGACAGCCTTGCTTGACAGGTAGTACTGGCGCGTTTCGTCCTCGTCAAAGTAAAATCCCGTCGTGTAATCTCTGTGCGAAGCCTTGTTAAGTTCCGCATTCAGTTCCGCGCACAATTCTTCGCTAAAACAGCCTTGCTCGATTGCATCCAGTGCCTTGCGGTAGGCGTTGACCACCGTCGCCACGTAAAACGCCGACTTCATTCGCCCTTCCACCTTGCAACTGACAACGCCTGCGCCAAGCAGTTCGGGCAGATGCGCCAACATATTCATGTCCTTGCTGTTGAAAATATAGGTGCCCCTTTCGTCCTCTTCCACAGGCAGGCTGTCCTCGCGCGACACTTCGCGTACTTCCCACTTCCAGCGGCACGCCTGCACGCACTCACCGCGGTTACTGTTGCGCCCCGTAAGATAGTTACTCATAAGGCACCTTCCGCTGTAACTTACGCACATCGCGCCGTGCACAAAGCACTCGATTTCCGTATCGGGACAGAATTCGTGTATTTTTGCAATTTCCCAAAGCGGCACTTCTCGCGCCAGTACCACGCGTTCCGCACCTTGTTTCCGCCAAAAATTAACTGCGTATTTGTTTGTCGTGTTTGCCTGAGTGCTGATGTGTATCGGCAAACCGCTGTGCGAACGCACAAAATCGAACACGCCCGGGTCGCTGACAAGTACCGCGTCAACCTTAGCCGCTTCAAGTACTTTCAGGTAGTCGGCAAGCGCATCGAAGTCGGCTTCGCTTGCAAAAATATTCAGCGTAACATACACCTTTACGCCGTGCTCGTGCGCGTAATTTACTGCAACTGCGATTTCGTCGTCGTCGAAGTTGTCGGCAAACGCACGCAAACCGAATTTTTTACCTGCAAGGTAGACTGCGTTTGCGCCGAAGTGCACTGCCGTTTTCAGTTTTTCCATACTGCCGGCAGGTGCCAGCAATTCCGCCTTAATACTCATATTACTTTCTTTTTTATTCTGCTGTAAACGCACCATTTTTACGCATATGCTGCTTTGCACCGTTAAATGCAACAAAGTGGTACGTTAAACATTTCAAACTGTGTAGTTTTTCAATATTTTTTTACGGAAACCGTAACGCCGTCACCTATGCGGTGAAGCACCGTGTCGTAGCGCGGATTTGCCGTAATGTCGTCCAGGAAAGCGTGCATGTTGCGTGCCACGGTAATATGTTTGTGGCGTTTATCGTCGGGCACGTGCTCGACAAGTCCCTTGTACAGCACGTTGTCACACACCAATGTGCCGCCCGTGTCCAGTAGTTCCGTAAGGTACGGCAAAAAGGCCTCGTACTGCCCTTTGGGTCCGTCCATAAAAATAAAGTCGTAGTTGCCCGTAAGTTGCGCAACCAGTTCGCGCGCGTCGCCGAGAAAGATGTTTACCCTGTTTTCGACGCCTGCCTTGGCAAAGTTTTGTCTGGCAATGTTTGCCAGTTCCTCGCTGATTTCCATCGTGTTGAGGTGCGCTTCGGGCGAGGCAAGCAACATCACGATACCGCTGTACCCGACCGCCGTGCCTATTTCCAGTATGCGCTTCGGCTGAACTTTCTGTACCACGTTAAACAGCAATTCCTTGGTGTCGTCCAGCATGACGGGAATGTACCGCTCCCGCGCGAAACGTTCTATCTGATTCAAATCTATTTTTTGTTGCATTTGTGTTTGTGTGTGTGGGGCAAGAGATTGTGGGAAGAGAAACTTTTTTGAAAAAAGTTTCTCTTCCCACGCCCATCTTTTCAAAAACTTTGAATAGTGAATGAAGAGAATGACTGATACAAAATCCTTATTTTCGACAATTAACTTTTCTATGCCGTCGACTGTGTAGTTTTCAAAAGACAGCGAAACGACATTATCCGGCTTGCAACGGTCAAACGCTATGCCAGGTCTTTGTATCATAACAGCGAAATCAATGTAAACTATACACCGAAATTCACAGTCACATACGTCTATTTTTCAACTTTGTTTTTGCAGTTGCCGTGTCTACTTCGTAAATACTATTTTGCCGTCGGCATCGCAGTCAACCACAACGCGCTGCCCCTTTACAAATTCGCCGGTCAGCAGTTTTTCTGCAAGAGGGTCCTCGATTTCACGCTGGATTACCCGTTTCAACGGACGCGCGCCATATTCCTTCTGGTAGCCACGCTCGGCAATGGATTGAATCGCGCCGTCGGTAAACCACAAATCCAGTATACCTTTCAGCCGTTCGTGCAACTTGAAGCACAACAGTTCGCTTATCCGGTAAGCCTCTTCCTGCCCGAGGTAGTTAAAAATCACAACCTCGTCCACACGGTTCAAAAATTCCGGTCGGAAAAACCGTTTAAGAGCGCGTTCCACGTTGTCGCGCATGGAGTTGTAGTTGTCCTTTTGCAAAAATCCGAACATTGGCGACTTGACGTCCGACACGCCGATGTTACTTGTCATGATTATCACCGTGTTGCGGAAGTCCACCGTTTTGCCGTGGCTGTCCGTCAGTCTGCCTTCGTCAAGTATTTGCAGCAGCAGGTTAAACACGTCGGGGTGCGCTTTTTCGATTTCGTCAAACAGCACCACACTGTACGGCTTGCGGCGAACCTTTTCCGTAAGATAGCCGCTTTCGTCGTACCCGACGTATCCCGGCGGCGACCCGATAAGTTTTGCCGTGGATTGCTTTTCCATGTATTCCGACATATCCAGCCGCACCACGTCGCTGTCCGTGCCGAACAGACTGTCGGCAAGTGCCTTGGCAAGTTCCGTCTTACCTACGCCCGTCGGCCCTACGAAAATAAAACTGCCTATGGGTCTGTTGGGGTCTTTCAGCCCTGCGCCCTGTCGTCTTACGGCAAGCGCAACCGCCTTTACCGCTTCGGGTTGACCGATCACGCGCGAAGCCAGTTCGTCCTCGAGGCGTACCAGTCTGTCACGTTCCTCGCGCGAAAGTTGGCTTACGGGTACTCCGGTCATCTGCGACACCACGTTGCGCACGTCGTCGGCAGTCAGCGTGCTTTTGTGTTCCTCGCACAGACGTTTGTATTCTGTCTGGGCATTGTCGTACTCGAAGCACAGTTGCTTGTATTTTTGTTCCAGCGCGGCGGCTTGTTCCTTGTTTGCAGCAAAATAGGCGGTTTCACGCTTGTGTTGCACATCGGCAATTTGCGCAGCCAGTTCGGCAATACGCGGCGGCGCGGCAAATGTTGTCATTTTCAGCTTGCTGCACGCCTCGTCAATTACGTCAAACGCCTTGTCGGGCAGATAGCGGTCGTTGATGTACCTTACGGATAGTTGCACCGCCGTTTCGATTGCTTCGTCTGATATTATTACGCCGTGATGCTCCTCGTACTTGCCCTTGACGCCCCTGACTATCTGCACAGCAAGCGCAGGCGACGGCTCGTCCACAACAATCGGTTGGAAGCGACGTTCCAGCGCGGGGTCCTTTTCGATGTACTTGGTGTATTCGCGCAATGTCGTTGCGCCCACAATGGACAAATCGCCGCGCGCAAGAGACGGTTTCAGTATTTCGGCGGCGTCCATGGTTCCGTCGGAAGTACCGCCTGCGCCGACAAGATTGTGAATTTCGTCCACAAACAAAATTATGTTTCCGTCGGAAATAACCTGCGAAACTACTTTTTTCAGACGTTCCTCGAAGTCGCCGCGGAAACGGCTGCCTGCAATCATGCCTGCGATGTCCAGTTCCACAAGACGTTTGCCCTGAAGTTCCGCCGGCACGCGCCCCTGCGCCATGGCAAGAGCCAATCCCTCTACTACGGCTGTTTTACCAACGCCCGGTTCGCCCACAAGCACGGGATTGTTTTTGGTGCGGCGAGTAAGCGTTTGCACCACACGGGCGAGTTCCGTATCTCTGCCTATTACAGGGTCGATTTGTCCCAGCATCGCGCGTTCGGTAAGGTCTGTACCGAAGGGCAAACGGTCGTCTTCCGGGCGCGCAATGGCGTTACCGCTCATGGCAAGTTCGTCCTCGGGCACCTGCGCGGCAAAGTCGTCGCCGCGGGCAAAACGCATAAGCGCGGCTTTGTTAGGCAGTGTGTCTACGATTTTGCGGAAAAACGCGTCGATTGTAATGCCTGCCTTTTTGTTGCAGTAATACTGTATTTTTTCGTAAGCGTATGTTTCCTTGACACTGAGCAACGCCAACAGCATGTGTATACAGGTTGTTTCTCTGTCGCCCAGTTCCTCGGTGAAGCGTGCCGCAATCCTGTTGAGGCGATTAACCTCGTCGGAATCGTGCATGCGTGTGCTGCCCGTATCGGCGTCGTGCGACGACGTGCTCACGTTTGTGGAATTCATACCGATTTCCAGCAAAAAATGGCGTGCTTCGTTTTCCACCGAAACAAGCCCTATAAGCACGTGATGCGCATTTATTTCGCCGCAATGATGAATGCGGACGTATGTCTGAGCATAGGAAAATACATCCGTTAACGTTTCAGAAACCATACCTATTCCTGTTTCCCGAACGGCGACTTCGTCGAAAATTCCGTCCAAAGCCGCCCCTTGCCTTATAATTTAATATATTGTATCAAATTACAGCAAGTTTATCAAGAGAAACAGTCAAGTTTTTTTGCATATGTATTTACGTTCTGTCCGTAAGTTTCTGTTTGCGGACGGTGCGAAGCGTAAATTTTCCGTGCAGGTTAAGGGCGCGTGCCGCAGCATACGCCAGCGACGGCGCAACGGCAAGAAACACCGACACGACATACATCCACACGGGTAGCAGCGACAGCCCGAACAACGACATGAGCGGCGGTACAAACGACACCACCCCGACAAGAGCAAAAGACAACACCGTAGTCCACGCCATAAACGGCGTAATGTCGCGGTCAAACAGTCCCCTGCGACTGCGCATTTCCAACGCGAAAAACAACTGCGACATACTGAGCACCAGAAACGCCACCGTGCTTGCTTCGCCCGCGCCGAAGGTGTTGCCGACGGCATATCCGACAAGCGTAACCAATCCGAACAGTACGCCGCCGACAATTATACGCATGCCGCCGCCGTGACTGAAAAAGTTTTCCGTCGCGCTTCTCGGGGTGCGGTTCATTACATCATTTTCCTGCTTGTAAATGCCAAGCGCAAGTCCCGGCAAACCGTCGGTAACAAGATTTACCCACAACAGTTGCATTGCCGACAGCGGCGAAACGTCCCACAGCAGCAACGCAAACAACACGCACAATACCTCGCCCACATTGCAGGTAACAAGGTACATTACGGATTTTTTGATGTTTTCGTACACGCTTCGTCCCAGCGAAACGGCGTCGACCACGGTCGCAAAGTTGTCGTCGGCAAGTATCATGTCGGCGGCATTTTTGGCAACTTCAGTACCGCTGCCCATTGCGCAACCGATGTCGGCGCGTTTAAGCGCAGGCGCGTCGTTAACCCCGTCGCCCGTCATTGCCACGACGGCACCGTTTTTCTGCCAGGCTTCCACTATGCGCAGTTTGTCCGCAGGCGTAACGCGCGCATATACGGCAATGTCGGGTGCTTCTTTCGCCAACGTTTCGTCGTCGATTTTGTCAAGGTACACGCCGTCCACCGCACGGTCGTTTTCGTCCTTTATTCCCAGCGACGAAGCGATTTCCGTTGCCGTAGCCAGACTGTCACCTGTAATCATAACAGGCTTAATACCTGCCGCTTTGCAGGTTTTAACGGCGTTTAGTGCTTCTTTACGCGGCGGATCGGCAATTACAAACAATCCTACGATGTTGAAGTCCGACTCAAGCCTTGCGGAGCGCGGAAAGTCCGCGCCGACCTTTTTGACGGACAGCGCAAGCACCCTGAAACCGCGCCGCGCATACACCGCGCTTTGCCGCTCGAACAGGGCGTAATTTGCCGACGTGTTCATTGCTTCGGGACTGCCCTTTGTCACGACAAAGTATTCGCCGCCGTCACGCACGACCACCGTCATAAGTTTGCGGTTGCTGTCAAAGGGCAGCTCAAACATACGCGTCGATTTTTTGGCGGCAGTCGCATGTACGGTAACGGCAATTTCCGTAGGGTCGCCGACAGTGTTGCCGTCGCCGTCCGTCGTCACGTCGCAACAATCGGCAAAACGTTCCACGAGGGGCGCAACCTCGGCGATGTTGCCGCCAGACACAAACTTTTTGCCGTCAAACACGCCGTACAACGTCATTTTGTTTTGCGTAAGCGTGCCCGTCTTGTCCGAACAAATCACCGTCGCGCTTCCCAGCGACTCGACAGAAGTAAGCCGCTTGACAACGGCATTTTTGCGCGCCATAGACTCTATTCCCTTGGCAAGCACAACGGTAACGACGGCAGGCAGTCCCTCGGGTATCGCCGCCACAGCCAGCGAGACGGACGTCAGGAAGATGTCCACAAACACCGACAACAACGTGTCGCCGTCACCCATGCGGTTTACGCCCTTGACAAATGCCGTCACAAACACCACCGCGCACACGGCAAGGCACACAACGCCGATTACTTTGCCGAGATGTTTCAGTTTTTGTTGCAGCGGCGTAAGCGGCGTTTCGCGCCCCGTGATAAGCGCGGCAACCTTGCCGATTTCGGTATTTTTTCCGGTTCTGTGCACGATGCCGAAGCACCGACCCTTTGTAACAAAACTGCCTACATACACCGTGCGCGCGTCGTCGCTTACAGCCATTGTCTGCAACGTGTATGCCGACTTTTCCACAGGCACGCTTTCACCGGTCAACGCCGATTGATTTACCTGCAGAGACTCTGCAAACAGCAATTTTACATCTGCAGTCACGACGTCACCCGCATCGAACACGGCGCAATCGCCGCAAACCACGTCCGCGCCGCCGATTACGCACAGTTTGCCGTCGCGCACAACCTTGGTGCGAGGCGAAGTCAACTTTTTCAGTTCCTGCAAGGATTTTTCCGCGCGGAATTCCTGCAATGCGCCCAAAGTTGCGTTGGCAAGCACTATCGCGACGATTATTATCGGTTCGAGAATGTCGCCGACGTCGCCGCTTACAATGGCAATAACAAGGCTGAGTGCCGCCGAGACGAGCAAGATTACTATCATAAGGTCGCAAAACTGCGCGGCAAACATTTTGACGAAACTCGCCTTTTTGCCCTCTTCGGTGACGTTGGGTCCGTCCTGCGCCAGCCGCCTTGCCGCCTCTTCGGAAGTCAACCCGAACGCGGTCATGTCTGTTTTCAAATATTTTCTCCGCAAATTAGTTGTAGTAAAGTTGCCGTAAGCCCTATAATTTATGCAAACTTGCCGCTAAATAGTAGAACGTGTCCTATGTCAATGCTTGTTATTGACAAAATTCCATTCAACGCAAACAAAAAAAACGTCTGTATTTCAAACGGAATACAGACGTTTTTTTGTAATCATTTTTAATATACGTATTGATTTTCTGCTTACGTGAAGCACCTGAAATTCACAATTTCATACCTGTCGTGGCAATGCCTTCGACAAAGTATTTCTGAAACACGGTGTACAGCACAAGCACGGGCAAAATCGTCACGATACAGCATGCCATAAGCGCGGGATAGTTGTGTTTTTCCGCCGAACTGAAGTTTGCCACCACCAGTTGCAACGTGGACAACGCCTTGTTGTCGCCGATGTAAAGCAAGGGTCCAAGATACGCGTTGTAGTGACCGATGAATCCCAACAGTCCTTGCGCAAGCAATGCCGGCACAATGAGCGGCAACATGATACGCACAAAGATACCGAACCAACTCAACCCGTCGATTTTGCCTGCTTCGATAAGCGAATCGGGAATGCCGTACATAAACTGGCGCAGGAAGAAAATCAGGCTTGCGCCGCCGAACAATCCCGGGATAATAAGCGGCAGGTAAGTACCTATCCAGCCGAAACTCTGGTACATCAGGTAATGCGGAACCATAAGAATCGTGCCCGGCACCATCATTGTAAACAAGATAATCGCAAAAAACGTCTTACTCATCTTAAAACGGATTTTTGCAAAAGCGAATGCCGCAAGCGCACCGAAAAACAACGAACCTACGGTGGGAATTACCGACGTAATCATGGTGTTGAGTAAGCCTGCCCACAGCCACGGAGTACCCGTTTCGTAGTTAGTGTAGTTGAAAAACGCCTTGTATCCCTGCAACGTCAGCCCGTCCTTGCCTATGATGGAAAACTCCCACGACAATGCGTCTTTTGCCGACTTGAAGGACGTAATCAGAATAATTGCAAACGGCATCACAACCATCAGCGAAGCCACGACAAGCCCGACGTACACCAACGCGGTGTTGCGACGTTTGTGCGAAGATTTTGAATTAAGCGACATCGTAGTTCACCCACTTTTTGCTTAGTGTAAAGTTAAGTTTGGTAAGTCCTGCCACAATCAACGCCAGCACGATACTTGCCGCGCAGCCAACGCCGTAACGCGAACCTGCAATACTTTCCTTGTAGATGTAAAACACCGCCGTCAGGCACTTTTGCCCCTGAGGGTCCAGCACCTGAATACGCGTAAACGACTGCAACACGCCGATTGTACCCATTACCAGCACGTAGAAAATTGTCGGCGTAATTGCAGGCAACGTAACATGGGTAAAGATTTGCAGTTTGTTTGCGCCGTCGATACTTGCCGCCTCTTTCAGCGTGCCGTTGACGTTGGTAAGCGCGGCGGTAAACAGCAGTATGCGGTAGCCGCAGGTGGCCCACAAACCCATTATCATAATGGACCAGATGAAGTTGTCAGGACTGAACCAGTCGATACTGACGCCAATAATTTTGTTTACAAGTCCGTACTGACTGTTGAGCAGCCAGTTCCACATAAACGTCGTTGCCGTGACGGAACACACATACGGCACAAACAACAGCACCTTGAAAAACTTTGTTCCGCGCACCTTTTTGGTAAGCAGTTCCGCAATAAGCACCGACAGAATAATGGATACGGGCAATTCCAGCATCAGTATCAGGTTGTTAAGCAGCGAACCCCAGAAGTACTTGTCCGAAAGCACGGTGACGTAGTTGTCGAAAATTCGGTTTATCGGCAGGAAGGTTGCACTCGAGATGCTGCCGCCTTCCGATTCCATAAATGACAGCACTACAGCCATGCCCATCGGGACGTAGGTAAACACAATCATCGCAAGCACGGGTATGCCTGCGAAAACAGTGCCCCACAATTCGTCGGACCGTCTTTTTTTGTGCTTTGTAATTGTCATAGTACGCTACTCCTTCGGTTTACTTTGCCAGGGTGTACTTCAGCAGTCTGTCAAACGTGTCCTTGTAGTCGCTGTGCGCGTAGAAGTTGGTAAGCGTCGCCTTGTACTCACGCACGGTTTTATTGAGGTAGATGGACCAGCAGCCGTTGCCGTCAATCCAGTCACCGTCTTTGAGGAACCACCAGTCGCCCGGAGTCTGGTACTCTGCGCCCTTTGCAAAAATTTCCGCGTTCATGGGTTTAAGTCCCGCGTCGAGGTCGGCTTGCATTATTTCTCTCGCAAGGGTTTTCTGGTTGGGCAAAATCGCGCCGCTTTGCGCGAGAATACGTTGTCCCTCTTCGCCGCAGGCAAACTTGATAAACAGGTATGCCGCGTTTTTGACGGAACTGCGACTCCACATTCCCCACGCCGTCGAACCGCTGTGTGCGCCTTCGTTGCCGCTTACGGTAACGTTACCCTGTTCGTCGTATTCCTTGTAAACAAGCATGGGCGCAACGTCCCAGTCGAAGTCCTCGATCATGCGCGCCTGCGTTACGTTTGCGCGGATGTCGACCAACATTGCGGTACGTCCGTTGATGAAGTAGCCGAAACGACCGTCGGTGCTGAACTTGTTGGGATTTGCCGAAATACCCTTGTTTTCGATTACCTGCATGTCGCCGAGGCGGACGTTTTCCGCAAGTGTTGCGTTGTCGCTGCCGGCGTTGTTTTTCATCAGGTTGTTGTTTGCTTCGATGGCTTCCGCAGGGGTTGCGCCCATGCGGTAAGGCACAAGTTGATAGAATGCGTCGGTAATACCGCTTTTGCCGTTAAGCGCGGCGTGATAATGGTTTTCGCCGACTTTGCCTGCAAGGCTCATGTATTCCGCAAAGGCGCGGCGTTGGCTGGGCAGCACGTCGCATTTTGCCGCAAGTTCATCGGTGATGTAGAACTTGTCCTCGTAATCGACGATGTCGCCTGCCTTGTAGTCGGTGCCGTTGACGGTGATTGCTTCCTTTGCCTTGTAGTTGACGGTGCTGTCGGCAAGCGTAAACGTGTAGTAACCGCCCGTGTAAGTCGGGTCGCTGCTTGACAGGTACTGAATGCAGTTGCCGCCCACGCTGAACGCGTAGTTGAACCACCAACTGGTAATAAAGCCGTAATCGCAGTTGCTGTTGACCGATTGCAAACGCTTTGCAAGGCTTGCGCATTCGTCCCAACTCATTGCGATTTTGTTGTTGAAGTAGTACTTGCCACCAAGGCTGAAGTAACCTTTCGCAGGCACGGTGCCGCTGATGTTTTTGTCGGCTTTGGTCTTGCCGTACGCGTCCGCCGCACCGTTGTTGTAGGCTTCGAGGTTTTCTTCGTATACGGAAATTTCCGTGATGTTGGCTGCCTTCATGTAATCCTTGTTGTAGTAGATTACCGTGCTGCCGCTTCCCTTGGGAAGCCCGTAGTAATGGGCGTTGGGACCGTCGCTTGTTGCCGTTTCCACGTCGTACAGGTAACGACCTACCGCGCCCTGACTCATGTCGGCGATGTCAGATTCAAAGTTGAGCGTCGGGTTGCTGCTGTGAATAAACGGGTCAAGGTCGGCAAGCAGTCCGCGCGAAGCCCACTTTTTGTAATACTCGTCGGAAACAAGCACGATGTCCTGGCACTCGTTGCTGTCGAGGCGCGTTTGCGTAACGCCTTCGTAGCCGTTTGCCGAACCGCCGCTGTACACTGCCTTGATGTTGTAATCCTTGTACTTTTCGTTGAAGGCTTTCATAAGGTCGATGTACACCTTTTCCGCTTCGCCTTCGGTGTAACTGGTAAACTTGACAACAGTACCTTCCTCGGATGCCACGATGTTGCCGTTGTCGTCAAAGGTGATGTCCTTGCCGCTGCCCTGTTTCTGACAAGCGACCGCAAGCACGGCGGTAAACGCCAATGTCAGCACGACGAGCAATGCCGTTACTTTTTTCATTTTTTGTTTTCTCCTTGTTTGCCGAAGTTTCCGCAAAGGTGCCTTTTACCCGTGCGCCGATGCGGAAACATCGTAATTTTTACTCAAAAAATTTGCCGTTTCGTCGCAAAATTTCGTATACGTATGTAATTTTTTGTTACGCGACGATTACTTGCGCATTTCAGCCGTTTGCGCCGCCGCCAAGCAATTCCGCGACCTTGCCTACGGCGTTGTCGCCGCTGAGATACACGCAATCGTTGAAGTTGACGTGCGCGTCGTAAGTCATAATGCCTACGTAACTGTTTGTGAAAAACCTTTCGCCGTCAAACTCGGTGTAAATGTCGTGGAACTTCAGTTCCTTAGTAACGTAAGGCGACATTCCCTCGTCGATCGCTTCCTGCGTGGCGAAATACAGCACGTCGTTTACGAAGAAACACATAATGTCGTTGTTGCGGTACACCGCCAACTTGACGCCCCGGCTTACATAATGGTCGTCGTCTTTCAGAAAGCCCGTGTTGGTTACGGGTCCCCAGTCGGTGCCGTCCGTCCAGTTCCAGCCGCTGCCGCTCGTGGTGCGTTGCACCACGCCCAGCCTGTTGTCGCAAGGTTGTCCGTTGTGTAACATCTTGACGTACAGCGTAATGCGATTGCCGTCAAAGTACTGCGTAATGCCTGCCTTGGGGCTTGTGCCGCTTACGCCGCCCAGCCCCGTCATGTAGCACTCGAAGTAGTATTGCGTGTCGCCACCGTTTTTGACAAACGCGTAACCTGTAGGCGAAACCGTCGTAACGGCAACGTTTGTTTTGTCCGCAGCGTCGCCGCTGAGGTCAACGCCGTAAGACGGATAGTAGACACCTTTCAGCGAGCCGTCGGTAACGGTAAGTTTGCCGAACATGTTGCCGTCGGGCGAAGTTACGTTACGAGCCGTACCGTCCTCGTTTTTAACGCAGGGAATCCATGTGTAAGGCGTAGCCTGGAAACTGAGCGTCTTCATCGTGCGTCCGCGGTTTTTGTCGTTTTCGTTGCCGGTCGGGTCGGTCTTGTGGTTGTAGGCAACGTTGTACATCAACTTGTCCGCACCGTAGTTGCCTTCGTCGTCGGCGGTAAAGCCCAGTTCGTACCAGGGAATAAACACTTCCACGTCAAAGCCTTCCGCCGTGTCGCTGTTAAGTTCGCCGCGCAGTTTCACCGCAAACTGACCGTCGAAGTAACTGCTTACGTAGGTGCTTTTACCACCTACGCCGCACAGTTTGGTGTATTTGCCGCCGCAGTCAATGCGGTACTGGCATGTTTTGTTGCCTATGCTTACTTTGTTGCTGCCGTCGGCATTACTTTCGGCATTGAAAAACAGTTCCACACTGCTGTTGAAATACACCGCACGCAGATGATGGAAGGACAGGATGTTGTCCGTAACTCTGACGAAGCAGTGAATACCGCTTTTGCCGAAGTACAGGTAGCTGTCCACGTACACGCGGCTGTCGGGGTTGTTTTTGTGATACAGACGAAACACCGACTGCGTGCCGTACTCTTCGTCCATGATGCCGTCCAGCTTCATTCCGTCGGCATTTGTAAAATCCTTGATATCCGAAGCGATAGGCTCGGCGTTGGTGTACCCGTACTTACCAAGATTCGACGTACATCCTACCAGTAACGCGCACGTCATCGCGACTGCCAGCAAAAGAGAAACGATTTTTATGTTTTTACTCATTTGTCATTCCTCCTTCCCAGCACCGTCACTTCCGACACCGCAAACACGTCGGCTTTTTTAGGTTCGGAAATCGTGATTTCGATGCTTATCACGTCCATATCGGCAAACTGAATTGTCACGGACGCGCCGGCATACACCACGTCAAAGTAACTCTTTTCCAGGCTGAACGCGTCGTAATCGAAGGCGATTCTGCCGGTGTCCACTGTGCCTTCTTTGCCGTCCTGTCTGTACTTTATGCGAATGTTGTCCACCGCCGTAAAGGTTGTCGTAAACTCGCAACTGTTGTACACCATTATCGCCTTGGCTGACACGTAATCGTCCCACACAAGGGTGATTTTTGATTTGCCTTTGTTGAAGTATGTCTGATCGACAAGCGACGAATTTGCGTGAATTTTCAGCGTTCCGTCGGTAAGCCAGTAGACGTCGCTGCCGTCGGCAAGGTTTGTGGCGTACACGCGCGCGCTTTCAGCCTTGTTTTCGTAGCCGCTGATTTCGCAGGGAAGCGGTTGCAACGTAACGGTTGGACCATTGGCGTAGATAAGAGGCAAACCGTCCTCGTTTGTTACGAAACTTACCTTGTCGAAGCGTATTTTGCGTGCTTCGTCGATGGATTCGTCGTTTTTGAATGTGTGGTAACTGATGTACAACTGGTCGCCGACGGTAATGAAACTGTGGTGCCCCGACGAGTTGGTGTACATCGTCAGTCCGTCAGTGGTCAGCACCGCGCCGCCCTTTTCGACGGGCACCTTGCGGAAGGGGCCCATCGGCGACTCGCCTACCGCCTGCCGCACCTGATAAATGCTTTCGTCATAGGAGTGGACGGAAAATGTCAGGTAGTACAGCCCGTCGTGATACAGCATGTACGGACCTTCGTTTACCGTACCTTCGTCGATTTCTTCCGTGCCGCCTACCGTCGTGTAGCCCGTCACGGTAAGGCATTTGACCGTCGAGTAGTCCGGTTGCCACCACTCGTCCATCTTCATGATAAACGTCGCGCTGGAACTGTAACCTGCCGTGCGGTCCTGCGTAAACAGCAGATATTTGGTGCCGTCCGCGTCGACAAAGGGTTCCGCGTCGATTGCGGCAAAGTAGCCGTCCTCGAAACTTTCCTCGCTTGAACGGTACTGGTATGCCGGGCTGTCCTTGGGAATATTGGAAAAGTCCACAAGAGGCTGATTTACGCCCGTGTCGTACTCGACAAACGGTCCGTCGGGCGTAGTTGACATTGCCAACGAAACGTAGTGAGTGTTGCTTGTACCGCGCTTGCTTGCGCTGTAAAACATGTAGTAAATTCCGCTCGCTTCGTCGTGATACACCGCAGGCGCCCAGAAGTTGGTGTACCCCCAGAATGTGTCGAGATCAGGGCGGAACACCGCGCCGAGATACTGCCAATTGGTCATATCCTTGGTGCGCCACGCGTTGATTGTGGAAGTCGCCGTCACGTAAGCGTAGTAAAATCCCGTATCGGGGTCAACCGTGCCGTCCTCGCCGACCTGCGGCGCAACGTAGATAAGCGACGGATCCGCACCCTGCATGGTCTTGGTGTTGCCGTAAAACAGGCTTGTGTCGAAGTTGTTGACGTCGCCGTTTGCCACGACGAAGAAATCCGTATTTGCGCACGCCGACAGGCATATTGTCGCGCACAGCATAATCGCAATCAAAAGAGGAATGAATTTTTTCATTGTTTACCTTCCTCCTCGTCCGTTTCTTCGGTGATTTGCGTAATTTCCGTTTTGTTTTTGTTGTTGTTTACGCCGACCGCAACTTCGGTGTCGCAGTAGCAAGTGATTGTAATTGCAGGGAATTCGTAAGCGGAAATCTGTCCGACGATTTGACCGACCGCACCACTGCCGCCGATTTCGCCGCTGTTTCTGCAAGCCTCGATTACAACCGAGGGAGCAGCTGTCGTTTTGCCTTTGTTTATCCAGCCGATAATGCCGCCTGCGCGTTGCAGACCTGCGCTTACGTTGCCGTAGTTTGAGCAGTTTTTAATTTCGAGGTTGCCCGTCGTTGCGCCGACGATACCGCCGACGTCGTTGCTTGTCGGGGAAGTAATCGTTGCGTAGTTGTTGCAGTTTGTAATCGTTGTCGGCGTTCCGTCGCCATACAGAATCGCGCCTACTATGCCGCCGGAACTGCCCGTGCTACTTGTGCGCGTTACGCTGCCGTACACGTTGACGTTTGAAATAGTTGCGTTTGCCGCGTAGCCGAACATACCGACGGAATTGCCGAGCGACTGCGCGAGATACACGCTGTGACCGTTGCCGTCAAACGTGCCTGCAAAGTAGTGACTTGACGAGTTGCCTATTCGCGCCTTAACGGGGTTTTCGGCAGAGCCGATGTCGGCAAGCAGCACAACGCGCTGCCCCTCGTACTTTTCGCCGCTGACGTTTACGCTGTCGGCAAAGGCTTTGTATTCCTCGTATGTGGTAATTCTGATGTCGGTGTCGGGCAACTTTTCAAACGTTGCGGACACCACCGCGTCGGTGTCGGGCATTTCGAATGAAACCTCGGTTTGCTCCTTGATTTGCCCTTTGAATATTTCCGAAAAGTTTACCTTCAGCGAGCGTTCTTTCATTATGTAGCCGCTGTCAGGCGTCACCGTAAGCGTTACCTTTTCGCCATAGAGGGCGTTTGTTTTGTCTGCGGTAATCGTTCCGCCTTCGCTTTCAGAGATTGTTATGTTGCCGTTTATTGCTTCAACGGTCACTTTGACTGTGACGTCCTCGTCGGGCATAACGAATTTTACGCCGTCCAGTTTGTTGCCGTTGACAGTTGCGCCGCTCGCCTTGTAGCCCGCCGTCGGCACGATAGTTACAAACAGCGTTTCGCCCGTTGCCGCTTGGGTCACCCTGCCGCCGCGACCCGATACATATGCCGTTGCGTGTTCAGTCTGTTCTACGGTAATTTTGTGCACGTTTGCGACGGGATAATTGTCGCTGCACGCCGCAAGACAGACGCAACACACGATTGCCAATGCAACAATCAGTATTTTTGTTTTGTTTGTCATTTTACGGTAAGCACCACCTTTCCGGTATTTTCAAAGCGTTGCAGTATGCCGTGCGCCTCGTCAACCTCGGCGATGGGCAAAGTTTTGTAGATTGACGGCTTGATTGAACCGTCCTCGAAGTACTTCCAGAAGTCGCGCGACAAGTCCTGCAGGATACGATGTTTCTGTTCGTTGGTGCGGTTGCGAAGCATGCTACCCACAAGGTGCAGACCTTTTGTAAGCAGCGGACGAAGACTGACCGTCGTTTCGATGCCTGCAAGGGTGCTGATTACCACCCAGTAACCGCCGCGAGCCATAAAGGGCATTGCTTTACCGAGATCCTCGCCACTGAGGCAGTCCATGCACACGCTGACGGCTCGACCTTCCTTTTCAAGGCGTTCAAACGCTTCGGGAATGCTTTCCTCTTCCTGCACGATGATTTCGTCTACGCCGAGGTGTGCGATTTTGTTTGCAACTTCACGCGTTTGCACACTTGTAACCACATATGCGCCAAACGCCTTGCCCATGGGAATTGCGCTGCTTGCAAGTCCGCTTGCGCCTGCCGCGACGTACAGGGTTTGCCCCTTTTGCAGGTGTCCTTCCTCAAACAGATTGAGGTAACTGGTGCAGTACGCTTCGGGTATGGTTGCCGCCTGCGCATAGGTAAGTCCCTTGGGCATGGGCAGCAACAGTTTGTAGGGAATGGCTATTTTTTCGGCATACGCGCCGCCGCCCACAAGTGCGCAAACGTCGTCGCCGATTTTGAAATCGCTTTCCGCAGCGGCAGTTTTGCCCATTTCGACGATTTTGCCGGCAAGTTCCAGTCCGGGCCATGCGGGCCAACCCTGCGGCGAAGGATACTTCCCTTCACGTTGCAACAAATCCGCACGGTTAAGTGCCGTTGCGTGAATTTCCACAATTACGCCGTCGTCGGCAAGTAACGGGTCGGGCACTTCCGTCCACACAAAGTTTTTGTTCTTGTCGATAAGCATTGCTTTCATAGTCGGTTCCTCCGAAAAATTTACTTCCTGAAAACTTTCTTTCCGAATGTTTTTTTAGTTGTCTTTTGTCTGTTTATTTGTCATTTTTGTCGGCGTCGACGTTTTCCGTTGCCGCAGTTGTTGCCGTTTCAACCTTGTTACCTTTGCCGAAAGTTACGTTGCTGACGACCACCGCCGCGCCCACAAGCACAAACGCCACAGCGTGTTGCCAGGTAAGGGTTGCGTTAAGGGGCAGCAGCATACTGATAAGCGCGGCAAACAGCGGCTCTGCCATCTTGATGATAAACAGTTTACTGAGACTGTAACGCTGCACCACGTTGTACCACAATCCGTAACTTACCACAGTTGCGGCAATTATGTAAAGCATTACGACAAGTCCCTGCCGGGTAATAGTGCCGAATCTACCGCCGAACGCCAGTCCAAGCGCGACAAGCACCACTCCGCCCATAAGTTGCGAGTACCCGGTGACGGTAATTGCGGACACGTCGGATAGTTGCTTTTTGAAAACTACGTTGGAAATTACCGTACACAGACTTGCCGCAATTACCAGCAGCGATCCGAGGTCGAAGGAAAAGCGGAACGAATCGAGGTTTACCACAAGGACCGAAGCCACGCCCAACACTGCGCCTGCAATCTTGCCCCAACTGAATTTGTCATCCTTGAAAAACAGAAACGATATGCACACAAACACCACTACGCCGCTTTGTTTAAGCAAGGCCGTTTTGCCGCTGTCAATCATGCTGAGCCCTATGTACGTGCAGGTGTAATGCAACGCCACGGCAAAAAACGCAACAAGCGCAGTGCCGATAAGTTTCTTCGGCTGTTTTACCGCAAACGTGCGTTTTGTCGTCACGCAAAACACCGACAGCAACGCGCCGCTTATTGCGAAGCGCACCCCTGCGAAAAGTATCAGATTCGGGTAAAACGATGTGTCTATTTCAAAAATTTTGTATCCGTATTTAACAAACGGAAACAGCGAGCCCCACAGCAACATGACAAGCAAGCCAACACCCACAATTGCGGCGGTTCGTTTTCTGTCCGATGTTGCCACGGGCTTTGCGTTGTCCTTACCGTCCGTCGCGGTTGTTTGTTCCGTCCCGTCCGCGACAACGCAGTTTTTATCCGAAAGAATGTCCATACAAACTTAATCCTTAATCTTACTCTATTTATTTTTCCGTCCGAAACCCTCGGTTTGCATATGATGCATGGACGTTCTTTCTTCGGGCAGCGTTCCGTCTCTCTCGTGCAAAGCGGCGGCAACATTGCGTATATGCAAGCAATCCGCCCGGAACTTTGCAGTAATGCCGCGCCCGTCAATCTTCCACGTCGTAACCGCATGCTTCAAGCGTAAGTTTCTGAAGCAGGTATTCGTGGCGGAAGTCCACGTCGTAGGGTATTTGCCCTGTAATCATCTGCACGAATTCCTGCATCATCACGTCGTAGCGACCTTCTTCCGCAATGATTATCTCGCGGTAGCGGTCCTTCCACGGTTCCTGCTCGGAAAGCGTCGTTTCCTTGATTTTCATAGGGTTTTCGATTGGCGAAATACTTATCGTACCATTTTCGCCGTAAACGGTGAACTCACGCAGTCCCCAGCCGTTTACTTCCACGCTGGACGCCTTGACCGTTGCAATGCCGTCGTCATAGGCAAAAACCGCCAGTGCAGTATCGGCAAAATCTATGCCGTCGCCATCCGAACGTCCCTCGAAGTGCGCTATACTTTTCGGCGAGCCCTTTACCTGCAACACAAGGTCGATGAGGTGACCGCCGAAGATAAACATATCCGGACTTTTTACGTTGTAACCGACAAGTTGCCGCTTAAACCACTGCGGATGCTTTGTGCTCATCGTTGCCGTTACGTTGTACACCCTGCCGAGGTCGCCGCTGCGCACCTTGTCAAGCAGGTATCTCACGCCTGCGTTGTAGCGGTACATGTAGCCCGTCTGAAACACAAGTTTCTTTTGTTCGGCGATGTCAAGAAAACGTTTGTACGCGGCAAGGTCGGTGCCGGCAGGCTTGTCCATGTGGACATGCAATCCGCGTTCGGCGCAAAGCGTAGCCATGCCGACAAGTTCGGGAACGGACGCTTCCACCATCGCCGCGGTTATGCCACAGTCAAGCAACTGCCCTACGGTCATCACCGGTATGTCGCCGTACAACGACGGTGCTTCGGCAAGTTTCTTTGCCAACATTTCGTGCGACGGCTCGTACAAACCTACGATTTCCACGTCAGGGCGTGCTTTAAGGGTTGTTATCGCCGCCGTGGCGTGGTTGTGACCTATTCCGAACAGACCTATCTTCAACTTTTCCATAACCGTCCTCTGCATCCGTTGCTTACGGCAAAAACTTTTTTTCTGACAAAACCGCAGGCGAAAAGCACGCCAAATAACGTCTTTTTTCGCATTTACAAACCAATTTTAACAAATGATACTATGCGTGTAAATATCTATATTGATATTTTTGTCAAAAGTGATATCGAATTATGTCAAAAAAGTTGAAAAACCGCCCGATTTACTCTTGATTGTTTGTCGAATTTGCTATATAATTTAGTTACTATGAACACACCCGACATGTCAGAATTGATACTGAAACGCATTGTTGCGATAAACATAATCTACAAAAACGACAACAAAACGGTGACTCGCAACGACCGTTCCACCTATGCCGTCACAATGAAGATTGCAGGACGCACCACCTACTTCTGCAAAGGCAAAAAGTACGTGTCCGACGTCAAAAACATGCTGTTTATCGACAAAAACGCAAAATACCAGTGGCACATGGACGAGCGCGGCAAGTGCGTAATGATCGAGTTTGAGGCGGATATGCCCGAAACGCAGTTCGATTTTGCCGACTTTGCCCTGTCCGACACCGCCGCCAAGGAAGTTTCGGCGTTGTTTTTGTCCGCGGCAAACTTGTGGGATATGAAAAAGGACAACTACATGCTTAAATGTAAGGCGTTGTTCTACCGCATACTGGACAAAGCCACCTCGCCGGAAAAACAGCAGTACCTGCCCAGCAGTTACCGCCATGCGCTCGAGCCGGTGGTAAACTACATACACATCAACTACAGCGACCGCGACATAACCAACGAAACCCTTGCCGCCATTGCAGGTACCAGCACGGTGTACTTCCGCAAAATGTTTACCAAGGCGTACAACGTTTCGCCCATCAGGTATCTGCGCAGCGTGCGCATAAAAAAGGCAATGGAACTGCTGATAAGCGACGCCGCCTCGATAAGCGACATTGCCGAAATGGCAGGTTACGGCTCGGTGTACAACTTCAGCAAGATGTTCAAGGCGGAAACGGGCTTTTCCCCAAGCGAATACGCAAAGGCGTATTCCAACAGAGTCAAACAGTAATACGGTATTCTGCACTGCCTGCGCATTACCGACAACAATCGTCACAACGTTAAACTTATAAAGTAAAAATCTTAAAGTAACTGCTTCAAATTCATCGAAGCAGCCACTTAATTTTTTTGCGGGTTTTTTCGTAAAAAACAAATACGTACGAAGAATTTGCTTAAATATACACCGAGTGAATGTCCGTCGGAAAGAATGAAAACGGAAATTTTCAAGATTGTCTGATATTGAAATTAACCATACAAAAAAACGGGACTGCGTTTTGCAGTCCCGTTTATACTTTCAATTATTCCGTCACCATGCTTGCGGTTCCGTTTGCCGTACAAGTACCGAACATAATACCCGGCATTGAATTTGCGCTGTCGGTACGGTCAGTTTTGTCGATACCCGAAACAGCCTCTGTCGTTACGCCGTTTTTGATAAAAGTAACGTTTTTAACACAGTCGTCCGTCCAGTTTACGTAATTCACTTTGCCCTGATAAATACGTCCGACGATACCGCCGACCGAGCCTTTACCGCTAAGTTCGCAATCGGAAACCGTGCAGTTTTTAACGGTAACATTGGCACTCGCCGTACTTGTCATGCCAAGTATACCGCCGATTACCGCCGTTGCTTCCGTAATAACTATATTTGCAGTATTTTTACAATCGGTTATCGCCAGAGAATTACTTGCGTATCCGACAACACCACCGACGTAACTATTTGATTTGGCTGTTATTGCACCGTTGTTGACGCAACCGCTAACGCTTCCGGTTGTCTGGAAACGTCCCACCAAACCGCCGATACCGATAACCGCACTACCTGTGTGCGAAATCGTCGCATTGTTTGTACAGTTTATCAGTGTCAATGCAATTTCCGCTTCGCCTTTTGCGATTACGCTTCCTACAATACCGCCGACTCCCATATTTTTGGTTGCGGTAGTATTTGTAACGCTTCCGTTTACGGTCACGTTTTTGATTACCGCGCCGTGGTCTGCAACGCCGAACATACCCACGTGTCCGCTAAGCGATTGTTGCAGATACACCGCTTTACCGTTGCCGTCAAATATTCCTGCAAAGTAGTTGTCGCTCGCATTGCCGATACGCGATTTAACGGGATTTTCTTCGTCGCCGATGTTTGCCGTCAGCATAATGTATTTGCCTGCAAATTTGTTGCCTGCGTTACAAGCGTCGGCAATCGTCTTGTAGTCCGTTGCATTGGCAATCGTAAACGGGTTTTCTTCGCTGTTTACAAAGTCGGCGTTGTCCTTTTGCGCGGCAATCTTACCGTCGGCTGCCTTCCACGCTTCGAGGTCGGCAATTTCTTCGGTGCATTTGCTGTCTGCGAAAACTTTTCCGCAGTTGCTGCACGTGTAGTACGCCTTAGTGCCTGCCGTTGCGTAACTTGCCGCGACTTCTGCCGTTTGTTCCGCCGTGTGTCCCGTTGCCGCGGTTTCGCCGTCGGTGTAGGTGTAACCGCATTCGCAGGTGTGCGTCGTGTAGCCGCCCTCTGTGCAGGTCGCAGCCTTTACCGTGTCGGCAAACACGTGGGGTTCGACGTTCTGCTTCTCGCCGCAGGTGCATTCCTGCCAGTGGTTCGTTTCATCGTGCTTTGTCGTGTTGAATTCGTGCACGTGGCTGTTTTCAAGAGTGTAGGTCGTCACGCCGTCGCTGTCCGTGTTGGCGTTGACAAACTTGCCTGCAACGTCTGTAGTAACTTCCAGTGCGAAATCGCCTTTGATTACCCTCAGCGTTTGTCCGTCGGCAAGTTTGGTTTCGCCGTCGGCAAGAAGCGTAACAATGCCGTCGTTACCTGCAGCCGCAATTGCTTCGGCAAGAGTTTGGTACCGCACGTCGCCAACTTTTGCCACGGCGACAAGTTTGTTTATGATGTCCTTGCGATACTCTGCACCGCACTTTTCGCAGGTGTACAGAGTGTAACCGTCGCTGTCAAACGTAGGCGCAACGGCATCGCCCTTTACAAGAGTGCAGTTTTCCGTCAGTTTGTGTTGCGCATTACGACTGCAAGCCTTGCTGTGCGTTTCCGCATCTTCGTCGTGAGTCCAGTCGCCCACGAAGTCATGTTTGTCGTTCACGGGCACAACAAGTTGTTCCGCCGTCTTTTCGATATACTCTTCGCCTTCGAGCGCAAACAGTTTACCACAGTGACTGCAAACGTAATGTTCCTGCATGCCCGTTTCGGTGCAGTTTGCTTCGGTGCCGTCAACCTTAGCGTAGGCGTGCGCCGTGTGCGTGACGGTTGCCTTGCCGCCGCCGACCACTATGTCGGATCCGTCCTCGTTCTGCAAGCCTGCCGAAGCGTAGGTTATTCCGCAGACGGCGTTACTGCCCACGTTGCCTGCAATTCCGCCGAAGGTATTTGCGCCTGCCGCCGTCACTTCGCCGTCGTTGGTAACGTTGCTTAATGTTACCGTAATTTTCTTGTCCGCGCTTACGCCGTAAACACGGCCGACGATACCGCCTGCATACGAGCCTTTCGCTTCCGTCCTGCCGTGGTTTGCGCAGTCGATTACGTCAATGTTGCCCGTACTCGTACCGACAATGCCGCCTGCCTGGTTGCTGCCCTTGACGACTTCCCGGTCGTTTTCGGTAACCTTGTATTCGTTGGCGATTACCGTTGCGTAGTTTGCGCAGTTTTTAATAGTTGTCTTTTTGCCGTCCGCGTACACTGCCGCGCCGACAATACCGCCCGCCGCACCGCCGTTGCTGTTGCGCGTAACGGTTCCGTACACTTTTACGTTGGAGATTGTCGCGCCGCCGACATAGCCGAACAAGCCCACCGAGGACTCGGCTGCTGCATTAAGCCACACGCTGTGGTTGTCGCCGTCGAAGTTGCCGCAAAATGCCGTCGAAGCGGTAAAGGAAGCAAACACCTTCACAGGCGCGGCTTCGCTGCCTACGTCTGCCGCAAGTTTGTAGCACTTGTCAATGTATTCTTCCGCGGAACTGAGCATTGCAAACTTGACAAAGCCCTGCGTGCCGTCAACAATGTACGGGCTTTGCTCGGTGCCTTCGCCGTCAAATACTGTTGTTGTTTCGGCAGTCGCAAGCGTTGCAATAACGCTGTCGAACGCCTTGCCGAATTCCTGTCCCAGACGAAGCATCGAAGGGGAATCGAGGTGTGCAGGATCGTTGTTTTTTGTCTTTGCCCAGCCGTTGACATCAAAGAAGTACGCCTTTGTGGACATAGTTGCGTACGCCTGTTTGTAGGTGTTGATTATCTCGTGCTGTTGCCACCTGTCGAGGTTAGTAATGCTTGCGTCAATCGTGGACAGACCTGCAGTGCCGTCGATGTAGTCGGCAAGCGCGCCTTTCACATCCTTGACAAAATTGTTCCACAGCGTGCCGTACCTGTTGGCGTTAAGCATATTATGCGAGTCGCTTTCGCCCTGCATCCACATCAGCGAAACGATACGCGCGTCTATTCCGTCATCGGCAAGCAGGCTCATGCCCCTTTCCACCTGAGCCAGCAGATGCTTGTACAGGTTTTTTGCGGGCAGTTCCGTTTTGCCGAGAAGTCCCAGCGACGACGGCGAATACCAGTTTGCATTGAGCGTGGTTGCGCCCGAAGCGTCCTTAATCAGGTAAAACGTTTCGTCGGGGTAGTTTTCCGAAAGATACTCGGCAAGTCCCAGTTCCGGTCCGAAGTACTCGTAGCCGTTTTCCGCAAGTTTGCCCATGCCTGCCCTGACCGTCACGAAGTCGTCGGACGAAACGGGCTTGGTCTGGTTGGGGTTGCACGACAACAAAATTTTGACGTTGTCGAAGCCTTTCTTGTACTTTTCAAGCAGCGACGAGTCAATGTTACCGACAACGCTGTGTCCCACCATGTTGCTTTGACCTGCAAGCAGTATCACCTTGGCGATTTTGGGAATAGCGGCGTTTATTTCGTTTTTGCAGTCTTCGCCGTCAAACGTTTTGCCGCAGGAAGCGCAACGCCAGTGCTCGACGTTACCCGTGGTCGTAAGCGTAGCCGCAACCGCCGCAATATGTTCGGGCGAATGCGCCGCCGTCGTTTCGGTATCCTTAAAATTGTAGTTGCAGCCTTCGCAGGCGTGCAGTGTGTAACCGCTTTCCGCGCAGGTAGGTGCGACCACAGTCGTTTTCATCGTGTGCGCGGTAACGTCCTTTTTGTCGCCGCACGCCGTGCATTCCTGCCAGTGGCTTGTTTCGTCAAACTTCGTTTCGTAGTCGTGTGCACCCATTGGCGTTTCACCATCCTTGAAACCATACCCGCAACCCTTGCACTTGTGGGTTGTGTAGCCCGTTGTCGTGCATGTAGGCGCAACTACCGTTTCCGTCATGTCGTGCTTCGCTACGTCCTTTTTCTCGTGGCAGAGCGAACATTCCTGCCAGTGATTGGTTTCGTCGTACTTTGCTTCGTACTTGTGGTCACAACCTTTTACGTCGCATGCGCCGAGCAGACACATTACAAGCACAAAAACAACGGCCATGACGACAATCAACCCTTTACGTTGTTTCATTGTTCCTCCTCGCCGATTTTGTCGGCATTACGATGTTGTATTACTCTCGCAATTATCTTACAGGCGCAAAAGGTCAATGTAAATATCTATGTTGATATATTTTGTCATTTTTGATACCGAAAAAAGGTCACATCGGGCGAAAATTGTCCGAAATGACCTTTTTATTTATCTTTTTTGCGCCGTGTCGTCCATATTTTTGCCTTCGAAATCCGCGGCGGCATCGTTTTTGCGCCACACGCCCTTGTCCACCATCTGCTGATGGGAAACGGAATTGATAAACCTGTCGAAAAGCATATTACAGTACAAAAATTCGCCCAGTTGCGTAAGGGGCAACAACAACGCCACGTACAGCGCGACAAACAACGCTTTGACATACACCGGCACCGCAAACATTTCGACCAGCGTTACGCCGAAGAACGGCAACAGCGCGCACAATGTACCGACAAAGGTTATCGGAAGCGTCTTAATGTACATCAGAAAGGCGTTTTTTGTCAGTTTCAGCAGTTTGCTTTTGTACACGACTGCCTGATTGAGCACCAGCAGTCCCACAGGCGCAAGCAGTACTACGGCGGTAACCGACGGCATGTATTTAACCACCTCCATTGCGGTGTTTGCCGCCGTTGCGGTGTCCATAAAAGCACAAATGAAACGGGTTACGCCGCACAATCCGAACACTACGGCATACGCGCCGCCGTTCAGTTTTACACCGTCGAAGAAGTCGCGACGGAAAAACACGCCTTCGCCCCAAGCAAGTTGGCGTACTACCCTTGCCGTACCTGCCATACCTACGCCCAGCACAATGTAGGCGACGATGTACGACAGACGGAAGTACATATCGGCGGAAAACATTTGCCGAAGCCTTTCCTCTTCGGCAACGTCTGTGTGCGAAGCGATTGTCGCAAGGGTTACGTCGTGCGTAAGCAGCAGGCACACCAGCGGCAAAGCCAACAGCAAAAGCACGCCGCCGAGGCGAAACAGCAAACGGTGGCGGATTTTAATACAGTCGACGAACACCTGCGGACGGGTATGCGGAAGCCCGTCGGGGGTAAAGTCGGTTGCGGCACATTTAATCTTCATTGCCGAAACCCCCTTTTGCCGATTGTCTGACCGCGGTTACGGCACTGTCGCCGCATGCAAGAAATTCCGTAACGTTACCGCAAAATACAACTTTTTTGCCTGCGATTACGTACACTATGTCGGCAAGCGCGGTGATGTCCGCCATGTCGTGCGTGACGTAAATGCAGGTGCACCCCATTGCCGACGTAACGGAACGGATGTAGCCGCGGATTTCGCGCCGCAAAGACGGGTCGATGTTGCTCAGCGGCTCGTCAAACAGGCACACGTCGGGACGTTTGACCAGTGCGCGGGCAAGAGAAACGCGTTGTTGCTGACCGCCCGAAAGGTGCCGCGGCAACCTTGTAAGACAGTCGGTAAGATTCAGCTTGTCGGCAATGTCCGTCACCGCCGCAACCACTTCTTCCTTGCGTTTGCGCATTACGTTAAGCGGAAAAGCGATGTTGTCAAACACCGTCAGCGACGGATAAAGATCGAAATTTTGCGATACGTATGCAAAATTTCGCTTCTTTGTGGGTATGTTGTCGGCGTCCAGACCGTCGATGTAAATGTGTCCGTCAAACTCAAACAATCCGCCGATTGCCTTGAGCAGAGTGCTTTTGCCGCACCCCGAAACGCCCGTCACAACGCAAAATTTGCCCGACGGAAAAACCGCGTCAAGGTTGTCCATCGCGACGGTTTCGTTTTTCTTTTTGTCGATGTAGGTGACTGTAAGTCCCTTTACGTCAATCTGCGGCATTTGTTTCGTCCTTTTGCAATAGGGTAGTTCTATTATACAATAAAGTCCGCCTGCGGCAAACTAAATTTTTACCTTAATTTCGTCCTCGCCGTAGGTTACAAGTTCCTTGTCGGAAATAAACTTATCCCATTCGGCGAAAAACGCCTCTTTGCCAGGGTATGGGGCGACGTAACTTTCCGCAACGTATTTTGCAAGTTTCGCGTCGTCCTGCAACAACTTGGTCAGCACTGCTATCTGCGCTTCCGCCGACAGCACGCAAGCCTTGTCCGGTTCGTTTATCCGGTAGTCGTCGCCGTGGCTTTTGCCCGTTGCACCTGCGACATAAGGGTGAATTACCGGCATAACGCAACTAAGGTCGCCCATATCCGTGCTTGCGCCGCCCCAGTTTTCCGTAACGTGCACCATGTCCGCGCCGACAAGTTCGCCAAGGGCTTCCGCCATTACGGAACGCAACTCGCGGCTGTTGTTGAGCGGTGCCGCGCCCGTACGGTCGGTAACTGTAACCGTTGCGCCCATTGCCAGTGCGCCCGAAGCGATTGCGCGGTTAACCTTGACGTTGGTTTTGCCGATGACCGCCAGCGATTTGCCGCGGATAAGCGTTTCCAGTTGCGTACTGGACGGAATTACGCTGACGGAGTTGCCGCCCTCGTTAATAATCGGGTGCACGCGCACGTGGTCGTAGTCGGCAAAGGTTTCGCGCAGAGCGTTGATTGCGTTAAGCGACAGCGTTGCCGCATACAGCGCGTTTATGCCGTTTTGCGGACTGCCGCCTGCGTGCGAAGCCACACCGTGGTACACAAATCGTTTCTGAATGTTGCCGTTGCAGCCTGCATGCACGTCAAACAGATTTTTCATGCCGGGTCCGGTGTGGAACATAAACGCCATGTCCACGCCGTCGAAGTATCCGCGGTGCAAAAATTCGTCCTTGCCGCCGTAATACTTTATTATGCCCTTTCGGCGCAACGTTTCGCGGAAGTCCGCCTGAATTTCTTCCTCAGCAGGCACGGCGCACAGACGGACGGAACCGCTAAGACCGTCCAGCACGTGAGGTTCCTTCAACGCAAGCGCGATACCCACCATTGCCGCGCATTGAGCATGGTGTCCGCAGGCATGGGCGTTGCCGTTTACCGCTTCGGCATGATTGGGCACGTACAGTGCGTCCAACTCGCACAGAATAAGCACCTTCGGCCCCGGTCTGCCCGTGTCGACGTCGGTGTAAAACCCGGGAATGTTGCCCGCCTTGTGCAGTGTGTAACCGACGTTTTCAAAGATATTTTCAAGGTATGCCGACGTCTGCCACTCGGTGTAGCCCGTTTCGGGATGTTTCCAGATGTAGCGTTCCGCAGCAAGAATTTCGTCGCGATGCGCTTCTACCGCGCTTTTAATAAGTTTGATATCCATTTTCGACGCTCCGTTTGGTTGCACCGCCGCGCAAACACATCGCCGCGCAGGCTTGCAACCGTGTGTAAATATTGATTTTGTTGCCTTTCTGACGGTTTTCGGGTGGCTTTCGGCATTATTCTTCCGGCAAAACCCACCACGTTGCATTGTAAACAATTTTTACGGCAAGGTAAATATGCAAAATGATATTTTTGTCGATATTGATACTTTTTGTTGCCGTCGTTCCACCCACATGAACGTAATCACGTCAACTCGGCAAGTAGCGGCACACGACAAAGCCGTACAACACAAAAAAAGCCACGAAGATAATTCTATCTCGTGACTTAAAAAATGCTATCCGTTTTTTCGGCGACAACGTAGGTTGCTTTATTGATTGGTTGCACTGTTGCGTTTCTTGCGCTTATCAAAATCGTTCCTCTTCGGGAACCCCCAGCAAATCGTAAATGCTTACCTGGTACAACTTTGCCAATTCCACCAGTTTTTCGTACTCGGGGCGCGAAACGTCGTTTTCCCAATCGCTGACATTGGATTGCCGTATCTGCAACTTGTCGGCTACATATTGTTGCGTAAGTTTGCTTCCTATACGCGCTTGTTTGAAAAATTTTCCGTAGTTCATCGGCTATATTCTACCAAAATGTGCAATGCACATTGACAAATATGTGCATTGCACATATAATATACACATGCAACAGCAAAATACGGACAAATTTTCCCAGGTAAAATCCAAACAGCGTGTAGCGGCACACGGCGAAGTGTTTACCGCCGAACGTGAAGTAAAAGCAATGTGCGACCTTGTCGCGCAGGAATGCGACCGCATAGACAGCCGTTTTCTCGAGCCGGCATGCGGCAACGGCAACTTTCTTGCGGAAATTGCCAACCGCAAACTTGCCACCGTGCGCAAATTGTACAAAAGCAACCCCTACGACTTCGAGCGTTACTCGGTACTGGCAATAAGCAGTATGTACGGTGTGGACATCCTTGCCGACAACGTAGCCGAGTGCCGCGCACGCCTGTACGGCATATGGTTTGCCGCCTACAAGTCAATTTGCAAAAAAGCCGTAAACGACGACACATGCGCCGCCGTAAAATACATCCTTGACAAAAACATACTATGCGGCAACGCGCTGACCCTCATGTGCGTGGACGACAACCAGGCAGACACCCAAACGCCGATTGTCTTCCCGGAATGGAGTCTTGTTGCCGGTACCAAACTTAAACGCCGCGATTTTCGCCTGGACGTGCTGCTGAAAGCCAACGACAAACCGACAGACAAACAACTGTCGCTGCTTGACGTACCCGACGACATAAGCCGCTACCTGACCGTAAACCCCACCACCAACGAATACATGGCACTGCCTCTGTGCGAATATCCGCCCGTACATTACAGGAGAGTACAAGACAATGGCTGAAACGTTTTTTGACAAAATTTACAAAAACAAAACCGCACACACGCCCGACGTGCTGTCCTGCCTGGCAAACCTCAGCAACGACGAAGTTTTTACGCCGCCCGACGTGGTAAACCAAATGCTGGACATGTTGCCGCAGGAATTGTTTTGCGACCCGAACACAACGTTTCTTGACCCTGCGTGCAAAACAGGCGTGTTTTTGCGCGAGATTGCCAAACGCCTGATTGTCGGGCTTGCCGACAAAATACCCGACCTGCAGCAGCGGATAGACCACATTTTTCACAAGCAACTGTACGGCATTGCCATAACCGAACTGACAAGCCTGTTGTCGCGGCGCAGTTTGTACTGTTCCAAGTACCCCAACAGCCGCTACTCGGTAAGCCTGTTTGACAACTCCGAAGGCAATGTGCGCTACCGCAGGACGGAACACAAATGGGGCAGAATTACCACAGACGAAAAAGGCAAGCAAAAGGCTACCTGTTTGTATTGCGGGGCGTCAAGCGAACAATGGAACAGAGCCGAAAATCTGGAAACACACGCCTACGAATTTATACATACAGACAATCCCGAAAAAATTCTTAATATGAAATTTGATGTTATTATTTCCAATCCACCGTATCAAATGAACGACGGTGGAAATGGAGCCAGTGCTAAACCAATATATCATTTATTTGTCGAACAAGCAAAGAAATTACGTCCAAGATATTTGTCTATGATAATTCCGTCAAGATGGTTTTCCGGCGGGAAAGGACTTGACAGGTTTAGAAATACTATGTTGCACGATAGAAGTTTAACTACTATTCACGATTTTGTCGACGCTTCCGATTGTTTTGCAGGCGTTGAAATCAAGGGTGGTGTCTGCTATTTCTTGTGGGATAGAGATAACAAAGGCAATTGTAAGATTATTCGTCACGAATGCGGTCAAATAGTGTCGACTTCCTTCCGTCCGCTATTAGAAAGAAATACAGATATTTTCATTAGATACAGTGAAGCGATACCCATTATAAATAAAATCAAAAATGTTACGACGCACTATTTCTCTGAAATTGTCAGTTCAAGGAAGCCGTTTGGTTTATCGACAGATTTTTCCGACTTCGATAAAGACGGAAATATCAAAGTTTTTGCAAACAAACAGGTAAAACACCTAAGTGCAAATCACATTATTCCGAAAAATTCGGAGTGGATTCAAAAATATAAACTCTTTTTTCCCAAAGCCATAGGCTCTGGAAACATGCGCGAAGATTGGCTAAAACCAATAATAGGAGAACCGAATTCAATTTGTACCGAAACTTACGTGGTTGCGGGACCATTCGAGGACAAAAATACAGTGAAGAATGCATACACGTACACTCAAACCAAATTCTTTCACTTTTTATTGGGCTTAGCAAAAATCACACAAGACGCAACAAACAGAGTTTACCAATTTGTCCCAATGCAGGATTTTTCCAAGCCGTGGACAGACGAGGAACTGTACGCCAAGTACAACCTTACGCAAGAAGAAATAGATTTTATCGAAAGTATGATAAAGCCAATGGGAGATTAAACATATGGCAAACAACATAAGTCTGTCGGACATCTTGCACAATCGACCTGCCGTTGTGCCCACAATCTACTGCTACTGCCTGCCCGGCGTAACGGACCACGACGGATACATAAAGGTTGGCTACACCGACCGCGTCGACGTGGACAAGCGCATACGAGAACAGTTGCATACGGCGGCGTTGAACTGCAAGGTTTTGCTGAAGGAATCGGCAATGCGCAGCGACGGAACCTGCTTTACCGACAAGGACGTACACCGCATATTACGGCGCAAAGGCTTTGCCCAACTTAAGGCAGGCGCAGACCGCAACGAATGGTTTGCCTGCACCGAAAGCGACGTACTTGCCGCCATTACGGAACTGCGCACGGGCAAACGAATGGACGGACAACGTACGTGGACGTTTGCCATGCGAAATGAGCAGAAAGCCGCTGTAGAGATGACACTAAACTACTTTAAGCAGGCGAAAGCGGAAGATAACGCCCGTCCACCAAAGTTTTTGTGGAATGCAAAAATGCGCTTCGGTAAGACGTTTGCCACCTACCAACTGGCAAGGCAAATGGGCGCAAGAAAGATACTTGTGCTTACATTCAAGCCTGCTGTGGAATCTGCCTGGCAGGAAGACCTTTGCCGCCATGTAGACTTTGACGGGTGGCAGTTTGTATCCAACAAGGAAGCAAGGTTTGACGCACGCAAACTGGACGAGCAGTATGCCGCGTGCGACCAGACCAAGCCCGTTGTAGTGTTTGGTTCCTTTCAGGACCTCTTGGGCACAAACGAAGCAGGCGGCATAAAAGCCAAAAATGAATTTATACACGCCACCAACTGGGACCTGGTTGTATTTGACGAGTACCACTACGGCGCATGGCGCGAAAACGCAAAAAATCTGTTTGAAAAGTTTGACGAAGAAAACGACGACTTCGACCCCGAAAAATACCAAAAGGAAGAAGCCGGCAACGCGATAAACGAAACCTTTCTTCCGATTACGGCGTTCCACTACCTGTACCTGTCGGGCACGCCATTCCGTGCGCTCAACTCGGGCGAATTTCTGGAAGACCAGGTGTTCAACTGGACGTACAGCGACGAGCAAAACGCCAAAGAAAACTGGAAAGGCGAGGGCGCAAACCCCTACGCCGCATTGCCGAAAATGGTAATGCTCACCTACAAGGTACCCGACAGCATAACAGCCAACGTTGCAATAAACGAGGGCTACGACGAATTTGACATCAACGAGTTTTTCCGCGCGGAACTTGCCGAAAAGGGCAAGCCCGAAACGGCACGATTTGTGTACGAGGACGACGTACAGAAGTGGCTGCGCATGATACAGGGCAACTACATGCCCGTGGACGGGTTGAAACTGGGAGCGGAACGTCCGCCGATGCCCTACAGCGACACCACTTTGCTTAACGTGTTGTCGCACACATTGTGGTTTTTGCCGAACGTGGCAAGTTGCTACGCCATGTACAACCTGCTACGGCAAAAGCAAAACGCGTTTTTTGACGACTACAAGGTGATTGTGTGCGCAGGTGCAAAGGCAGGCATAGGGCTTGACGCGCTTGCGCCTGTGCTTGCGGCAATGGGCGACCCGCTTAAAACAAAAACAATTACGCTGTCCTGCGGCAAACTTACAACAGGCGTTACCGTGCGACCGTGGGCAGGCGTGTTTATGCTGCGCAATCTCAATTCGCCCGAAACATACTTCCAGACGGCGTTCCGCGTGCAATCCCCGTGGGAAACTGTGGACGAACACGGCGACAGGGAAGTAATCAAGCAGGAATGTTACATATTCGACTTTGCGCTCGAGCGTGCATTGCACCAGATAAGCGACTACTCGTGCAGACTTAAAGTGGACGAAACCAGCCCCGAACAAAAAGTGCGCGACTTCATTTCATTCCTGCCCGTGCTGGCGTTTGACGGTTCGTCGATGAACCGCATAGACGCGCAGGACATACTGGACATCACCTACGCAGGAACGTCGGCAACATTGCTTGCCAAACGCTGGCAAACCGCACTGCTTGTGCACGTGGACAACGACACCCTGCGGAAACTGCAAAAAAGCCCCGAAGCATTGGACGCACTTATGCGCATAGAAGGTTTTCGCAGCCTTAACACCGAAATACAAACCATAATAAACCGCTCGGAAAAGATAAAGAAAATCAAGAAGGAACAGGGCGACAACATCACGCCCGAACAAAAGAGAGAACTGACCGACGAAGAAAAACAAACAAAATCCTTGCGCAAACAAGTGCAGGAAAACCTGCTTAAACTTGCCGCGCGCATACCTGCCTTTATGTATCTTACCGACTACCGCGAACAGACAATAAAGGACGTGATTACGCAAATCGAGCCGGAACTGTTCCGCAAGGTTACGGGCTTGACGGTAAAGGACTTTGACGTGCTTTGTTCGATAGGCTTGTTCGATTCCGAAAAAATGAATCAAGGCATATTCGGCTTCCGCAAATACGAAAATGCCAGTCTGTCCTACACGGGCGTTGACAAGCACGAGGGCGAAGCCGTCGGCGGTTGGGACACCGTACTGCGGCGCGAAGAATACGAAGCGCTGTACGGCAAACAACAGGCAAGCCTGACCTCGTTTGAAAAAATAATTTTGCAGCAAGACAACGAAACGACAACAGCAAACGGCACAGAACACACTGCTAACGACAATTTAACAACAGAAAGCGGCACAAATGCGCAAAACGGAACAACTGTTCAAACACCGGGTGCGGCACAAACCGCAAGCACGATTGCAAAGATTGCCGATCCTGCAAAACCCGACTGGACAACGATACTCGCCCCCGTTACGACAGGCACGACGGTAACACACAAAACGTTCGGGCAAGGCACCGTAACGAAATTGGACAAGACAAAAAAGTACCTTACCGTAAGTTTTGCCGCAGGACAGAAGAACTTTGTTTTCCCCAATGCCTTTATCGACGGCTTTCTGAAACTGTAACGAAATCAGTATTGAGCAAACAATCCCATACAAGACAAGGAAAAACATTTTCGGTTTGTTGGTGATGACAATCGAAATAAAAAGTTTTGACACAAAAAAAAACGTCTGTATTCCAAGCGGAATACAGACGTTTTTTTTATTAAAATTCAATATACGTATTGATTTTTTGACGACACGCGGCAATATTACGCTACTTCCGCGCGGCGTGCAAAACTCAGTACAGAGGAATGTAGGACACCGACGCCGAAATTGTCATCATGATGAAGATCAGGCAGCAGGTGATTGCTCCTACCCACACGTTGCCGGTCTGTTTGTAGAAAATTCTGTTGAAGATGGGCAACAGGAACATCATTACAACCAAGCCGAACACCATGTTGACAAACAGCCAAACTTCGTTGTTGTTGCCCCAGTAGCCGTAGAACGGGGTGCAGGTCACGAAGTAGCACACGTAGTTGATAAGCAGAATAAACGCTAAGCCCAGGCTGTTTGCCAGCGCGCCCACAAGCATAACCTTCCATTCCTTCCAGCCTTCTCTGCCGATGCTGCAATTTACGCGGATAGAGTTGCTGATGTAGAATACGAAGATGATGGGCGCGTACTCGAGCATTGTCACAAACATTCTTGCGTTGAGCGGAGCCGCCGAAACAAGCATAAAGCGGAAGTCCTGATGGAAGCACCAGTAGGTAAGTTGTACAAGGAAGTAGAACGAACCGAAGAAAATTACGGGCAACAGCAGTGTTTTAAGCACGTTAAACAGTACGTTTTTCCGGCCGTTTCCGCGAATTTTGATTGCTTCGAACTTGCTCCAGTCGTAATGCGGCGTTGTACCCTTAGTCTTGAACACGATGTACTCGTACAGATTTTCCAGTGCGGTAGTCGCAAAGAAAATCACCAGTCCGATTGCGCCGTTGATAAGCGCCCACAACAAAATTGCGTTGATCATACGTGCGGGGAACACATACGTAAACACGCTTGCAAGGTTGCTTACGGGGAACACTTCGATGGACAGGTTTGCCAGCGGAATGTAGTCCAGGCAGGCGATAATCGCCGTCAGAATCATCGTAGACCACAAAATTACCTTGTGAGCAATGCTGTTGGACACAGGCGTAACAAGCGGTTGAACTTCCGTCTGCACCGCCGCAACTTCTGCGCCTTCGGCAGCCTTGGCTTTGCCGCCGTTTTTAAGCGTTGCGAAGAAAGGCGTATTCATCAGCACACCGCAAAGAGCAAGGATAAACGTAAACGCCGCCGCCAGCGACAAACCGTTGAAAAATTCCTTACCGAACCAGATTTGCGAGTCGTTGCTCAATCCGGAACCCATTGCAAGGCTGCGGTTGAAGAAGTCGATAGTGTTGGCAATACTCAGCGCGTCGTACATTTCGAAGCAGTGGTTGATAAGTTCGCGGTGAACGACGCGGTAGGTACCGTTTGTCATGTCTCCGTAATCCTTGTCCCACTCTACAGTGTCGTATTTTTCGGCAGAGCCTGCAACTTCGTTGATAAAGCGTTTGGAAATTACTTCCACCGCCGTTGTATCCGTCTGGTAGCGGAATGCGCCTTCGTCGTAGTAGGCGTAGGACATTGCCGCGTTGCAGTTGAGTTTGGCAAACTTGTTTGCTGCGGAAATCTTGATGTAACCGCTGTTGTACACAGCCTTGATAATACTATTCTGGTAACTGTCGCCCGCCATGTCGGCAGCCAACGTGGTTACGTTGCCGCCGCCTGCAGAGTGACCGATTGCGCCGAAGCGGTTTTTGTCGCAGAACTTGAAGTCGTCGCTGTTGTTGTACACGTATTGTACAAGGTACTCTACGCCGTTTGCGCCTGCCGTCGAGCTTGCCGTGGTAGAACCTTGCGCGCCGGGGTCAAGCGTAAACACCACCGCGCCTCTGCGAGAAAGTTCGATGCAGTACTGCGCCATTGTCGCCTTGGTACGCGTAAAGCCGGGCAAAACAAACACAACGGGCGCGGGATTTTCTTCCGTGGCGGTGTTTGGCACATACATCGTTACGGCGTAACTGCCGATGTTGACGTTGCCGTCCACGTCGGTTTCCTCGCCGATTACGTACTGTTTGCCGTGGATTTTGCCTTCGTTGTAGGACAGAGTCATTTCTCTGGTCAGCGTGAAGTCGCTTACGCTTACGCTGAAGCCCGACGTTTCGAAGCACATCGCCGCAAAGGAAAACAGGAAAATTGCCACCAGTGCACAGCACATCACAATGAAGGACGGCTTGCGGAAAAATGCCTTTTTAGTTGTTTCGGCTGTCGTTTCGGCTGTCGTTGCCGTCGCGATTTTGTCGGAGACAATTTTATCTTCAAATTTGCCCAGATATGCAATTTCGCACAGCACAAGCGAAACAGGTGACAGCACGCACAAAATTCCGCACACAAGCAACGTTATGTTTTGCTTTTCGTTAAATTCCGCGCTATTCATGTTGTCGCGGATTGACATAATCACGAAACCGTCGTACAGCGTGATAAGCGCAAACACCGCAAACATCCAGTACAGATTGTTTGACAGCGCAAAGAAGCATGCAGCAACAACAAACCACAGTGCAGTAAATACGTAACTGCAAATTGCCGCCGCCTTAAGAAGTTTAGCTTTGGTATTCATTATTCAGCACCTCCTTGGGTTTGGGCAGGGTAGGTTTGTCCGCTAATAAACTCATACAAAATTGTTGCGAGTTGACGCGGGTTGTCTTTGTTTGTAACGGCAATCATTCTGTCGGTCATGTAGTCGTTTGAGGATATCGCTATCTTTTCGACATTTTCAACGCCACCCTTTGTCGTAACGTTTGCACCGCAACCGAGAATGAAATCAATATTACCTGCCGCGTTTACCGAAGCACCGAGTTTGGCAACCTTTGTCGCTTCTTCAACTTTCCACGTAATTACAAGAGTACTTACATCAACACCACGCTTAGTAAGATATGCGTTAAAATCTTCCTTAAGTTTTGCCAACTGAGCGTCACTTACCCACGTACCTTCATTACTCCATACCGAAACAGTCAATATGGTATCCGTAATTGTAAGTTTGGTATCGTCAGGATTAGGATCCGGCGTAGGCTTAGGATCGGGGTCTACGGGAGTTTCCGCTTCGGGGAACTTGGTACCGCTCATAAATTCCCACAAAATCTTTGCCAGTTGGCGAGGATTGTCCTTGTTAAGCACGGCAATCATTCTGCCTGCAGTCATATAAGTACCATCGGGAACAGCAATCTTTTCGAGGTTTTCAAGGTTGCCGCTGCTGTTGACGTTGTTGCCGCAAGCAAGAACGAAGTCAACGTCGCCTGCCGCTTTAACGGAAGCAACCAATGCCGCAACGTTTGTCGTATCTTCTTCAACGCGCCATGTAATGTGAAGCGTACTTACGTCAACTTTGTGCTCGGTAAGGTATGCGGCAAAGTCTGTTTTAAGTTTTTCCAATTGTTCGGTGCTTATCCACGAACCGTCGGGTTTGTTCCATACGGAAACAACCAATGTATTGTCGGTGATTACTATGTCGCCGGGGTCGGGTGTCGGGTCGGGATCGGGTACTACCGGCGTATCTGCCACATCGTAATCCTTGGTTGCGCCGCCTTCGCCTGCGTAGGTGGACAAAATCCACTGGTAAACCTTGTTTGCAACTTCACTGTCGCTGAGTTTTGCGGTGTAACGCGCTTTGCTTGCGCCTGTCAGCGTAATGTTGCCGTAGTTTTGCAGGAAGTCAACGCCACGCTTCATGCCGCCCGTGCCTTCAATATTGCTTGCCGCAGCCCATCCGACCATGATGTCGATGTCGCCGTCGTCCATAATTGCTCCGCAAGTGGGACCGACGTTACCTGCGTAACCGCGCACCACGATGTCCATGCTGTCGGGTGTGTAGCCCTGTGTTGTCAAAAATGCTTTAAGCGCGGTCAGGAATTCGTCCATTACGCCCTGATTGAGACCGGATGTCTTTTCCTTGTCGTACCAAGCAACGGCGATATCGTGACGAGGTTGCACGCCAAATACTGCATACAGCGTAATTTTACCGTCAACGGCGTAGTCCTTTACGTCGTCGTAACGGATAAGACCTTTGTTTTGCGACAACGCCACGTCGGCGATGTCCTTGTTTTGCCAGTCCTTGTCTGCCGTCCAGCCCAAAAATACATCACCTTTGGGTGCTTCGGGAACGGGAACGATGGCATTGTTGAACGTGTTGACGACGTAGTTGCCGTCCAACGCGTTTCCGTTGACGTTCAGCGTAATGTTTACGTCGTTTTCCAGCCCTGCCACAACCGAGCACGCCGAAAGCGTCAACAAACACATAACCGCAACAAGAAATGTTGCCACTAAGTGTTTCTTCATTGGTGTTCCTCCTGAATTTTTTATGTTACTACCGCTCAAGTAGCAAATTCGATTAAATTATACACGCGCACGCGCGCAAAGTCAACGTCAATTAAACACTACGTCGTAGGCAGCCTGTTTAAGGATAGTTGCCATGCTTTCGTTAAATGTTTTGTAGTCTGCTTCTGTGTATTTTTCACTGTATACAGGTCCGTCGTTGAATGTGGACGTGCGGGGGTCGATACCCAGCAACGTTGCCACGTGTACGCATGCGGACAAGTAGGAACCTGCGTAGGACGGGTGCTTGTCGTCGGAATAGTACAGGTCGATTGTGTCGGTGTGCTCGGTGTAAACCTTGCTGAACGCCTGTCCGACCCGGCACACGCCTGCCGCGGCAATCTGCGAAGCAACGTCCTCGTAAGCCTTGCGTATTTGTGCTTCCAACCCGACGATTGTTGTTTTGGCTGTCTTAGCCGCTTCTTCGTAACCCCATGTCGAGTACAGATAAATTTTGCAGTTTTTCTGCGTTGCCTTGATTTTGTCACGCATGGCTTTGACGCCGGACACAAAACCGCTGTTGTTGTCAAGCGGTCTGGTGCTTTGGTCCTGCAACACGATTATGTCGTACTGATTTGCGCGCAATTTGTCATCGACTTCCTTGCCTTTTTCATCTTTTTCATCGGCAAATTTTGTCAAAGTCCACGCGCCTTGAGTAACACTGTCAACATCTACGCTTTGTCCGGCGCCGATTGCGATTTTTGCAAACAACGACGGAATGTCGCTGTAAAAAGTAAAACTGTTACCGATAAACAGTACTTTGATTGTCTGCCACACCACGGGTTTGCCGTCGCGAAGATGCCAGTAGGCACCGTCAACGCTCGGGGCTTTTTCGCTGTACAGAAGCACTTTGTTTTGTCCAGCAACGGACACTTCGCCATACGCGCACAACGTCACGTCCTCGCCAAACGCGTTTGCGCCGATTGTTTTGACGGTTTTCGGAACAATTACCATGTCCGTCCTGACGCCGCTGAATGTGTTTGCGCCGATTGCCGTAATACCGTCGGAAATGCGGATCTCGGTAATTCTGCCGTTTTTCACATACCATGGGGCATCCTTGTAGGCGGCGTAGTCGGGCAACTTGCCTTTGCCTTCGATGTTGAGAACAAAGCCGTACTTACCGTTGTCGGAGTAGTACGCCCTGATGTCGCCGTCGTCGCCCCTGACCGTCCAGCTGTACTCATCCTGTTTGGCGCAACCGACCAGCGTGAAGAGTGCAGCAAAAGCCACGCACAAAACAAGAATTGTCGAGATTACTTGTACTGATTTTTTCATACATACACCTTTTTACATGTTCTATTTTCGCGCACATCATCCGACGCACGCATTGCGACATTACGCCGCAACACGCACGACAAACGATGAAACGCCATTATACGACAAAATTTGTCTTTTGTAAAGACCTGATTTTACTTTTTGTACAATTTGGACACACCTGTTTCTATTGCCGCTTTCGCAACGGCTTCGGCAACGGCTTTGTGCGCGTTTTTGTCGAATGCGTAGGGCAAAATGTGCTCGGGCGTAAGTTCGCTGTCGGGCACACACACGGCAATGCCCTTTGCGGCGGCAAGCATCATTTCGGTGTTGACGGTGCTCGCCCTGACGTCCAGCGCGCCGCGGAAAAGCCCCGGGAAAACAAGCACGTTGTTTATCTGATTGGGGTGCTCGGACGAACCTGTGCCCACCACAAACGCGCCTGCCGCCCTGGCATCGTCGTACTCGATTTCCGGTACGGGGTTTGCACAGGGGAACAGGATTGCCTTGTCCGCCATAGAGGCAACCATTTCTTTGGTTACGCAGTGCGGTCCCGACACGCCTACAAAAACATCCGCGCCCTTCATTGCGTCGGCAAGAGTTCCGTGTTTGTGACAAATGTCGGTAACTTCCGCCACCTTTTCCTGCGCGGTGTTGAGCCACGCTTCGCCCTGACACACAATGCCTCTGCGGTCGCACAAAGTAACGTCCCTGACGCCTGTTGCCATGAAAAACTTTGCGATGGAAATGCCTGCCGCGCCCGCGCCGTTGATGACGACCTTGATATCCTCTTTACGTTTGCCTGCCAGTTTAAGAGCGTTGATAAGCGCAGCGGTCATGACAATTGCCGTGCCGTGCTGATCGTCGTGAAACACGGGGATGTCCAGTTCCTGCTTCAGTCGGGTTTCGATTTCGAAGCACCTCGGTGCCGAGATGTCCTCGAGATTTATGCCACCGAACGATCCGGACAACAGTTTTATTGTGCGAATGATTTCTTCGGTATCCTTGGACTTAATGCACAGCGGATAAGCGTCAACGTCGCCGTATGCTTTGAACAGCGCGCATTTGCCTTCCATGACGGGCATGCCAGCCTCGGGGCCGATATCGCCAAGCCCGAGTATCGCCGTGCCGTCGGTAATGACAGGGACGGTATTCCAGCGACGAGTAAGTTCAAACGACTTGTTTATGTCGTCCCTGATTGCCAGACAAGGTTCGGCAACGCCCGGAGTGTACGCCACCGACAGGGCTTCGTTGCTGTCTACGGGCACACGGCAGACCGTTTCGATTTTTCCGCGCCATTCGGCGTGCTTTTTAAGCGAAATATCATTGTAATCCATATGTACCTCCATCAGAATCACACAATCAGAATCACACAGGTTTTCCGTACATGTCACCGGACGTTTTTGCATGTAAAACGATGACAAGCCGTTTACAAGCGACATTGCAAACCCGATTGTTTTAAGGGGATAATGCCGCTATAAACATGTCGGATTGTAGCAATCAGTGATGTTTTTAACGCGCTTTGCGACATCCGACGGAAAACAAAGCGATTTTTTGTTTTTTATTTGTTTTTTACAAAGTAAAATCTTCACCAGTACTTGTATTATACACCCGTTGTGGTATAATGTACAATGATAATATGGCATATCAGACATAGCAAAAATACATATGTTGGGTGGTACAATGAACTACGAATACTACAAAATATTTTACTACGTGGGTAAACACAAAAACATATCCAAGGCGGCAACGGAACTGCATTCCAGCCAGCCTGCCGTGTCGCGCGTGGTACAAAGCATGGAAAGCGAGCTGGGGTGCAAACTGTTTGTGCGCAACAAAAACGGCGTGGAATTTACCAAAGAGGGCGAAACGTTGTTCGAGTACGTCAGAATTGCGCAAAGTCAACTCAACAAAGGCGAAGAGGAAGTAATGCAGGCGGTAAATGCCGAAAGCGGCACCGTGTACGTAGGCACCACCGTCACCGCGCTGTACGGCTTTTTGTACAACGTAATGGACGAATTCCGCATGCAGCACCCGGGCATAAAAATAAAGATAAACACCGGCTCGAGCAACGGCACGGTGGAAAAATTGAAAAACGGAATTTTCGACATAGCCTTCGTGTCCTCTCCCTGCAAAATACCCGCGCAGCTTAACGCCAGAAACGTGGGAGTTTTCAGCGACATACTTATTGCAGGAAACAAGTTTACGGGGCTTAAAGGGCGCACGATAAGTCTTAAAGAAGTAAGCCGCTATCCGTTTGTTTCGGTACGGCACAGCATGCAACTACGGCAGTTTATCGACGACTTTTTTGCGGCAAACGATATTACCGTTTCGCCCGACATCGAGGCGGACAGCGCAGACCTGCTGACACCCCTTATCGCGCACAACTTCGGCATAGGTTTTGTGCCGGAGGACATGGCACGCGCGGCGATGCAACGCGGCGAAGTGTTTAAGGTACAGACGGAAAAGGAAATGCCGCAAAGGTGCATTTACATGGTCACCGACCCGGGACACCCCCACACCAACGCCTCGCGCGAACTTTCACGCGCCATTTCCAGACAGTTGACTAACAAAAATCAGTAATTTTTTACATTGACGGAAGTATTAAAAATTTAATCTGTTTACTGTCGCAAGTTAATCTACTTGTTGTCAAAGCCGCTACGACAGTTTTAGGTGAATTGTCAAACTAAGTGCAACACTTAGAAAGAAAATA
>UMHM01089801.1_pt1 | contig 146100 bp, 111 predicted proteins | sample 1965501 | NCBI WGS metagenome assembly UMHM01 (sample SAMEA4836095, study PRJEB28245) | human gut metagenome | biome: gut microbiome; material: fecal sample | place: Denmark | collected 2008
CCGCCTCCCGCCTCCCGCCTCCCGCCTTCCGCCTTCCGCCTTCCCCGTAGGCGCAGGAGTGCCCTCAGCCCCGCCGGCTCCCCACCCGTCAGGCGCGGGCGGCGATCTCGGCTTGCCTTCCGCCCCGCTTCTGCTACAATAGGGCCCATGACTGAACAACAGGAAATGCAGGACGTGATGAGCTACCTCATCGGTTACCGCCTCGGCTCTCAGATTCTTCCCCAGATGCTCGCCGGCATCACCGCCGGTGACATCACGCCGGAGAAGCTCGGCAAGGGCATCCTCGACGGCCTCGGCGGCGACATGGATATGAGCATCGTCAATGAGAACGTCAACCGCTACCAGCACGAATTCCTCGCCATGCTGCACGCCCGCGCCGAGCAGAAGGCTCAGGCGAACTTGGAGCTCGGCCGCAAGTACATGGAGGAGAACGGCAAGCGCGACGGGGTCACCACGACGGCCAGCGGCCTGCAGTACGAGGTGCTCACGCCCGGCGGCTCGGAGAAATACAGCTCTGAGAAATACGGCGACGCCCCGACGGCCAAGGTGATGTACAAGGGCACGCTCGTGGACGGCACGGTCTTCGATCAGTCGCCGCAGCCCGTTGAGTTCAACATCCGCCAGGTCATCCCCGGCTTCACGGAGGCGCTCAAGCTCATGCCCGTCGGCGCCAAGTGGCGCGTGACCATTCCGGCCAGTCTGGCCTATGGCACCAACGGCCCCGGCAGCATCGGCCCGAACAGCACGCTCATCTTTGAGATGGAGCTGCTCGGCCTGACCAAGTAAGCGCCGCTGTGCGCCTTCGGGAGCTTTCCCCGGCGGGCAGACTCTGCCCCGCGGCAGCGTCTGCCCGCTTTTCACGGGAGAGCCCGGCTTCGCGACGTCCGGCTATCCGCCGACCGACCCGTCGCTTCCCCGAGCAGAGCTCACGGAAGGATGCCCTCCGCCCCCTCAGAGCGCCAGCCCTCCCGGGTGGCTTTCGGTATCTCGGACGGCGCCGCGCGGCACTCCGTTCCGAAGCATTCCCCTCCGCTCGGGCAAGGCACGGGTCTGCGCCGTCCGGCTTCAACCGCACAACGGCACAACAGTACAGCCGACCCGGAGGCCTACGCCCCCCGGGGCTTCTCTGCGCGGCTCCCATCCGAGGGCTGACTTCACCGCAACACTTCTCCCACCGCATCCCCATGGCTCACGACGAACAACTCAGCGACATTCCCGCCGTGCGCGAGCTCGTCTATCTCCTGCGCGCTCACGGCCTCACGCGCTGCGTTCTCTGCCCGGGGAGCCGCAACTCGCCCATCGTGCGCAGCCTCTCCTGCGCCGAGGGCTTCAGCTGCCGCGCCGTCACGGACGAGCGCAGCGCCGGCTACATCGCCCTCGGCTGGAGTGCCGCAGCCGGCGGGGCGCCCGTCGCCGTCTGCGTGACGTCGGGCAGCGCCCTGCTCAATCTGCACCCTGCTGTGGCCGAAGCGCACTACCGGCAGATTCCGCTGCTCATCATCTCCGCCGACCGCCCGGGAGCCTGGATCGGGCAGCAGGACGGTCAGACCCTTCCCCAGATCGGGGTGTACGGAGGCTTGGTCAAGCTCTGCCTCAGCCTGCCGGAGAGCGGGGATGCCTGGCACCGCAACCGCCTCATCAATGAAGCTCTGCTCGCCCTCCACCGCGACGGAGGTGGGCCCGTGCAGCTCAACATCCCGCTCGCTCCGCCTCTCGGCGGCGTGCGGCGGGAGCCCCCGGAGCCTGCTCGCGTCATTCGCCTCAGCCGGCTCAGCGAGGCAGGGAGCCTCAGCGCTCTCGCCGACTTGGTCGCCGCCGCACCGCGCCGCATGCTGCTGCTCGGGCAGCTGCCGCAGCGTCCCGATTGGGCGGAGGCCTTTTGCCGGGCGGGCTGGGCCGTCGTCGGCGAGCATCTGAGCAATGCGGACGGCCTCGCGCAGACGCAGCCGGATCGGCTCTTGCCGGTCGAGGTGGACGAACCGCTGGGCCGGGAGCTGAGCCCGGATCTGCTCCTCAGCTGCGGCGGATGCCTCATCTCGCCGAGGCTCAAGGCGCTGCTGCGCCGCTTCCGCCCGCAGGAGCACTGGCACCTCAGCCCGAGCGGCGAGGTCATCGACAGCTTTTGCTGCCTGAGCCGCTGCCTCGCCGGCAGGCCGGAGGAGTTGCTGCCGCTCGCCGACCTTCCCGGGGCAGACCGAGCCTTTGCGGCCCGCTGGATGCATGCGCAAGTCACCGCGCTTTCGGCTCAACCTTGCGCTCGGGACGCCGCCGCGGGCGATCCGCCCACGGGGCCCCGGCTCGTCGGGGAGGCGATGGCGCATCTGCGGCCCGGCGATACCCTGCATCTGGCCAACAGCTCGGCCGTGCGCTTTGCCCAGCTCTTCGAGCTGCCTGCGGGCGTGCAGGTCGAATGCAACCGCGGCACCAACGGCATCGAGGGCAGCCTCTCCACCGCCATCGGCTACGCACAGAGCCCCGAGGCCCGAGGGCTTCAACTGCTCATCATCGGCGATCTGAGTTTCTTTTACGACATGAATGCGCTCGGGCTCCCCGAGCTGCCGCCCACCCTGCGCATCCTCCTGCTCAACAACGGCGGCGGCGGCATCTTCGCCACCCTGCCCGGCCCGGCCAACGCCATGGTCAGCGGCATCTGCCGAAGCCGGGCTGAAGGATGGGCCCGCAGCTGCGGCTGCCGCTACCTCTCCCTGCAACGGGCCGGCGACACATCAGATCTCATCGAGGCGCTCATGGCGGCAAACGCCCCCGGGCCCATCCTGCTCGAGGCCATAACCGATGCCGACCGAGACGCTGCTGCCTCCGCGCAAGGCTGAATGAGGCCAGCAGTCAAAGCTATCCCTCACCCCGCCTGAATCCCACAGCTCACCCCGCGCCCTTCGACACCTTCCCTCCTTCCCCCACCTTTCGACATGAAACGCGACTGGACCCCCATCAAGCAGTACGAGGAAATCCTCTTCGAGCAATACGGCGGCATCGCCCGCATCACCATCAACCGCGAGCGCTACCGCAACGCCTTCACCCCGCTGACGACGGCGGAGATGAGCGACGCGCTGCATCTGGCCCGCGAAATGGCCTCCGTGCGCGTCGTCGTACTCACCGGCGCGGGCGACATCGCCTTCTGTTCCGGCGGCGACATGCACGTCAAGGGCCGAGGCGGCTACGTTGATCGCCAGGGCGTGCCCAGACTCTCCGTCCTCGACGTCCAGAAACAGATCCGATCCCTGCCCAAGCCCGTCATCGCCGCCGTCAACGGCTTCGCCATCGGCGGCGGGCACGTTCTGCATGTCGTCTGCGACCTGAGCATCGCCTCCGAGAACGCCGTCTTCGGCCAGACCGGACCGCGCGTCGGCAGCTTTGACGCCGGCTTCGGCGCTTCGTACATGGCCCGCTGCATCGGGCAGAAAAAGACGCGCGAGATCTGGTTCCTCTGCCGCAAATACAGCGCTCAGGAGGCTCTCGAGATGGGACTCGTCAACAAGGTCGTCCCCCTCGAGCAGCTCGAGGATGAATACGTGCAGTGGGCCGAGGAGATGATGCAGCTCTCTCCCATCGCCCTGCGCCTCATCAAGGCCGGGCTCAACGCGGAGCTCGATGGCCAGGCAGGCATCCAAGAGCTCGCAGGAGACGCCACCATGCTCTACTACCTCTGCGACGAGGCTCACGAGGGCTCCCGCGCCTTCCTCGAGAAGCGCCCGCCGGACTTCAGCCGCTACCCGAATCTCCCCTGAGTCGCCCGAACCTCCCTTGCGGGGGCCCCATCACCATCGCAGCACCACGCCCCGCCCGCCATCGTCGGCACGGGGACGTACTCCCCCTGAACGCCGATAACACCATCTCAAACGCCCGCCCATGACGCCGTCCGACGCAGCCGAGGCCCTCGATGACGCTCTGTGCAGCCTGCCGCCCTTTCGGCTGCAGGCCGAGCAACGCGTGCTGCACTTTCGGCGCCCGGCGCGCACCTCGCGCGGCGCACTCGTCGAACGCCCCATCCTCATCATCCGCGCCGAGGGCGACGGACGGGTCGGCGAGGGAGAGTGCAGCTTCATGCCGGGGCTCTCGCCCGAGGCCGCTCGGCTCACGGACGCTCCCATCGCCGCCGCCCTACGCCAAGTGGAAGCCCGGCAGGCCCTGTTGCCCGCCGAGCTGAGCGAGAGCCCCGCCCTGCGCTTCGGCATCGAAGGGGCCCTGCTGGGGCTCAGGAGCGGCTCTCGCGCCCTCTGGAACACGCCCTTCACGCAGGGGCGCGACGCCATCGCCATCCACCACCTCGTCTGGATGGATACGGCTGAGTGCATGCACCAAGCCCTGCGGCAGGGGGCGGAGAGCGGGGCGAGCTGCCTCAAGCTCAAGGTCGGGGCCCTCCCGCTCGGTGAGGAGCTCGCGCTGCTGCGCGACGTCAAGGCGGAGTTCCCGTCGGTTGAAATCCGCGTCGACGCCAACGGGGCCTTCAGTCCGAACGAAGCTCCGGCCATCCTCGAAGCCCTCGCGGAAGCGGGCGTCTCCTGCATCGAGCAGCCCCTCGCCCCCGGGCAGCCCCGCGCGCTCGCCGAGCTCTGCCGCTGCGCGCCCCTGCCCATCGCCCTCGACGAAGAGCTCATCGCCGCAACGTCACCCGATGCGCGGGAGAGCCTGCTCGACCGCCTCCGACCGCAGGCCCTCGTCATCAAGCCCTCGCTGCACGGGGGACTGCGGGGAGCCGCTAACTGGGCCTCCCTCGCGGAGGAACGCGGCATGCGCTGGTGGATCAACTCGGCGCTGGAGAGCCACATCGGCCACGGCATCCTCACCCAGTGGTGCGGCCTCTGCGCTCCCCACACCCTCCACGGGCTCGGCACCGGCCGCCTCTTCAGCGACGACAGCTTGCGTGACATAATCCTGCTCGGTCATGATTTACACTGGAAAAAATCCGTTCTCCGTGATATAAAACAAGCACCACCTCCATCAACCGACCCCTCACCCCGATGAAGCCCACCCTTTCAGCCCTTCCGCTGCTCGCCGCCGCGCTTGCAGCCCCCCTCCTCATCACAGGCGCCTCCGCGCAGGAGGGACGCCCCTCAGAACTCGCACCCGCCGGGAACTGCGACCTCATGGCCTCCAACACCCTGCGGGCCACCTATGTCGGCCCCGTCGGCGAAGGCGAGACGGCCGCGTACCGCTTCACGGTCATCGAGACCATCGCCTACAAGGCCTCAAACCGCTACGCCAACCTCCCGCTGAAACACGGGCAGACCCTCGACATCCCCGCCGATCCTTCACGCCCCGGCCAACCGGCGGACGTGCTCGCCGGCATGGCGGACATGAAGCCTGGGGAAGAGGTTATCATGCTCATCAACCACATCTTCCTCTTCTCGGAGCCCTACTACGGCAACCAAATCGTCTGTACGCGCCTCGCCCGCCTCGGGGTCCTCGCCTCAGGCAGCGGCGCAGGCGCTGCCGGCAATGACGGCGGCTCCCTGCCCCTGCCGCCCGTCGGGGGAAATTTGGCCCCAAGTCAGGAGCCTTATGCGGGAGGGGCTGCCGAGGGCATCTCTTCCGGGACGGGAACGCCCGGTGGCGACCCCGGCCGTGGCGCAGCAATCCCCCCGCTACCGGTCGACCCCCCAGCTCCAGCGCCCACTCCGTCGGCGCAGGGCAGCGACGCACCTCGCGGAGGTGATGACACCATCATCGAGAGCGGCTCGGGCAACCCCTCTCCCACCTATCCGGACCGCCCCATTCTGCCTGCTGACGAGGGTTTTTAAGTCTTCCCCAACCCTCGCCGACCTTCACAAGCTCCTCTCCCACGCCTCACACCTCCATGCCGGCATCCGTCACCCAAAGCTCTGCACACTCGCGCCGCTCATTGGGCCTCCGCGCTCTCCTCACCTTGGCCCTGATTGCTCCCGGTGAGCTCGCCGCTCAGCAGGACGCGGTTCCCTCTCTACCTCCCGTCGCTCCCCCCGCATCCGCCGGCGGATTCGCCACCGGGCCGGCCGTCGGCCAAGCCCCAGCCCCCGCGGGGGTGCCCCAGCTCACCGGCAACTGCGATCTGCTCAGCTCGGACACCGTGCGCGCCGTCTTTCACGAAATCACCTCCAACGACAACCGCGACTACATCGCGCGCTTCGAGGTCGTGGAGCTGCTCGCCCACCAGAACGGGGCCTCGGCCCAGCCTCAGCCCCTTCAGGCCGGCGACACCGTCGACATTCTGCTGCGTCGCGATATTCCCGGGCAGCCTGCGGGCATTCTCGAAGATCTCGTGGCCATGAAACAGGGGCAGCTGGCGCTGATGCGTCTCGATCGCCTCTTCATGCTCGATCCGCAGGACTACGGCGAGCGCTTGGTCTGTGCACGCTTCCGCCCGCTGACGGACAGCTCCAACGTGCCCGCCGGCGGCGAGTCCGCGGCAACTACCACTCCGCCGCAGGCGGGGGACAGTGCTGCCACAGGCAGTCTCTCTCAGCCGCGCGGCAAGGTTACCACTAAAATCGAGGTCGGCAATGACGGCAGCATCCGCGAGCGCATTTTCGTCAACGGTGAAGAGATTCTGCCGCCCGAGGTGCAGACCCTCGAGCCGGAGGAGGCGAGCCCTCGGAGCAGCAGCGGTGGTGACGTCGTTCCCTCAAACGTCATTCCCGAAGAGGAGGGCGACACCCGCCCGGGCAGTGCCCTACCGCAGCCGTCCCGATATCCGGCCTCGTACCGAGGAGGCGCCGTCTCCATCTCCGGCAGCAGCCGGATCTGAGGGAGTGCCCGCGCACCGCACCGTCGCGTTTCATGCGGGACGATTCGCCTTCTGCGCATCAAAAACAGGCCGCGTGTCCTTCCGTCGTTTTTTCTCGACTCTGCCCCGAAACGTGCTACAGTGACCCTATGATCACCCTCTCTCTCGTTGTTCCGTGCTACAATGAAAGTGCCGTTCTGCACATCTTCATGACTGAGCTCAAGCGCGTGCTCGACGGGCTCGGCAACGTGAAACCCGAAGTCATCTTTGTCAACGACGGCAGCCGAGATGACACCCTCAGCATCCTGAGGGAACTGCATCGAAGCTATCCCGACATCGTCCGCTATTACTCCCTCTCGCGCAACTTCGGCAAAGAGGGAGCCATGCTCGCCGGGCTGACGCACGCCACGGGAGACTATGTCGCCATCATGGATGCCGACCTGCAAGATCCGCCCGCCCTCCTCCCCGACATGCTCAAGTGGGTGACCGAAGAGGGCTACGACTGTGTCGGCACCAGGCGCAGCACGCGCGAAGGCGAGCCGCCCGTGCGATCCTTCTTTGCCCGCTGCTTCTACTGGCTCATCAACAAGATCTCCGACACGAAGCTCGAGAGCGGGGCTCGCGATTACAAGCTGCTCTCGCGCCGGGCGCTTCAGGCTCTGCTCTCCCTGCCGGAGCGCAACCGCTTCTCCAAGGGGCTCTACGAGTGGATCGGATTCCGCACCAAGTGGCTGGAGTATCACAACGTGGAGCGTGCCGCCGGCGAAACCAAGTGGTCGTTCTGGAAGCTCTTCCGCTATTCGCTGGAGGGCATTCTGGCCTTTTCAACCCTGCCTCTGGCTCTGGCCTCTCTGCTGGGACTGCTCTTCATGGCTATCTCCTTTATCGCCATCGTCGCTCTGAGCGTGAGGCAGATCGTCTTCCATGACTCCGTGGACGGATGGACGTCCATGGTCTGCGTCATTCTGCTGCTCAGCGGCGTCCAGCTCTTTTTCCTCGGCGTCTTCGGGCAATATATGGCCAAGATGTACACGGAGATCAAGCAGCGGCCCAACTTCATCATCGCAGAAAGCTCCGATGATGAAGACGCCTCCCTCAACTCTGCGGCGCAATAAGCGCCGACTGGGTTGCCCCTTCCGCAGTTTCAACTTTTCCGAGCCTGTTGCTCTCGCCGGATTAGAGCTCCTACGAAGTGAGCATGCACGGACAGAGGAGCCGCAGAGTCCGGCCAACAGGCTATTTTTCGTCAGCCTGAGGCGCAGTGCCCAATAGCTCGGAGAGTATGGCGGCCGAAGGCGCAGTGAGCAAAGCGGCGCCCCGTCTGACATGATTTTTTGTAAAGAAAACGCCACGAAACAAACTGTGAGCGGTGCGTTTTGTACTTGACACACAAGGCTATTAGTTCTAGAATCACGAATCGTGCGAGGTGTATCCTGTTTTTTCGTAAACAGACTACCTTTGCGGCTCTCTTTTCATCTCAATAAACAGATATATGTCAGAAAGCAGCCAGAAGTTCATCGGACGCAACCGAGCACCGCGCGTCCAGATTGAATATGACGTTGAGTTGTACGGTGCCGAGAAAAAGGTAGATCTGCCCTTCGTCATGGGCGTAATGTCCGATCTGTCGGGCAAGTCCAACGCCGATCTGCCGCCGGTGGCTGAGCGCAGCTTCCTCGAGATTGACAGCGACAACTTCAATGACCGCATGGAGAGCATGAAGCCGCGCGTGGCCTTCTCCGTCCCGAATGTCATCACGCAGGAGGGCAACGTCGGCGTCGACATCACCTTCAACAGCATGGAGGACTTCAACCCGGATGCCGTGGCTGCTCGCATTCCCGGCGTCTCCGACCTCCTCGAAGCCCGCAGACAGCTGGCGGCGCTCGTCTCGTACATGGACGGCAAGGCCGGCGCCGAGGAGCTCATCGGCAAGATTCTCAAGGATCCCTCGCTGCTCAAGACCCTCTCCGAACAAGCCGCCAAGGACAAGCAGACCGCGGAGACCAACACTGAAAACGACTGATCGCCATGCCGGAAACACAGACAACACCCCAGGCTGCGGCCGCCTCGACCGTCGAACTCAACGACTTTGAGGCCCTGCTCGATCGCGAGTTCAAGCCCAAGACCGAGGAAGCCAAGTCCGCTGTGCAACAGGCGGTGGGCACGCTGGCCTCTCAGGCACTCGGCAAGGCGAATCTGATCTCGGATGACGTCATCTCGACCGTCGAGGCCATGATTGCCGAGATCGACCGCAAGCTCAGCGCCCAGCTCAACCTCGTGATTCATCACCCCGACTTCCAGAAGCTGGAGAGCGCGTGGCGCGGCCTGCACTACCTCGTCTCCAACACCGAGACCGACTCCCACCTCAAGATCAAGGTGCTCAACGTCTCCAAGGACGAGCTCGCCAAGTCGATCAAGAAGTTCAAGGGTGCGGCCTGGGATCAGAACCCGCTCTTCAAGAAGCTCTACGAGGATGAGTTCGGCTCCCCGGGCGGCGAGCCCTACGGCGCTCTCGTGGCTGACTACTACTTCAGCCACCAGCCCAAGGACATCGAGATCCTCAAGGGGATGGGCCGCATCTGCGCCGCCGCGCACTGCCCGATGATCTCCGCAGCCGATCCTCTGCTCATGAACATGGACAGCTGGCAGGAGCTCTCGAACCCCCGCGACATCAGCAAGATCTTCCAGACGCCTGAGTACGCCGCCTGGCGCAGCCTGCGAGACTCGGAGGACAGCCGCTACATCGCGCTGACTATGCCGCGCGTGCTGGCCCGCCTGCCCTACGGCGCCAAGACCACCCCGGTCGAGGGCTTCGACTTTGAGGAAGAGACAGGGGCCGGCGACAACTCCGCCTACACGTGGATGAACGCCGCCTACGCCATGGGCGCCAACATCAACCGAGCCTTCAAGAAATACGGCTGGTGCGCGGCCATCCGCGGCGTGGAGTCCGGCGGCATGGTGGAGTCCCTCCCCTGCCACACCTTCCCGACGGATGACGGCGGCGTCGCGATGAAATGCCCGACGGAGATCGCCATCACGGATCGCCGCGAGGCCGAGCTTTCACAGAATGGCTTCCTGCCCATCTGCCACTGGAAAAACACCGACTACGCCGTCTTCCTCGGCGGGCAGACGCTCAACAATCCTACCGTCTACGACGACCCGGACGCCACGGCCAACGCCCGCCTCTCGGCTCGCCTGCCCTATATCTTCGCCACCAGCCGCTTCTCGCACTACCTCAAGTGCATCGTGCGAGACAAGGTCGGCTCCTTCAAGGGTCGCGAAGACATGCAGAAGTGGCTCTCGAACTGGATCGCCGGCTACGTCACCGCTGACCCGAACGCCGACGAGAGCGTCAAGGCCCGCTACCCGCTGGCCGCGGCGGACGTCACCGTCGAAGACGTCGAGGGCAACCCCGGCTACTACACGGCCAAGTTCTACCTCAAGCCCCACTTCCAACTGGAAGGCCTCACCGCTTCTCTCCGTCTGGTGACCAAACTTCCGAGCGAGAAGAAATAACAACACTACTGCTGAGCACAAGCAACCCCAAAACACCACCACCATCATATGGCATTCAATTCCTACATTCAGATTGACGGCATCGAAGGGCAGTCCACCGACGTCGCCCACACCAACTGGATTGACGTTGTGTCCTTCAGCCACGGCGCGACGCAGGAGACGCAGTTTGCGAACCAGACGAATGCGGCCGGCCGAGGCGTGCTGGCTCCGCTTGTCTTCGTGCACCTGCTGGACAAGGCCACGCCGAACATCCAGAAGGCCTGCATGAGCGGTCAGAACATCGCTAAGGTGAAGCTCGAGATCTGCGCGCAGATCGGCGGCGCCAAGCAGAAGCTCTATGAGGTTGAGATGACGAACGCCCGTGTCATCGAGGCCAAGGTGATGACGGTCGACGCCCCCGTCTGCACGGAGACGCTCATGGCCGGCATCGGCCGCGACGCCGCGGCCCTGCGCCTCGTTGAGCAGGTCAGCATCGTGGCGGAGGAGTACAAGTGGACCACCCACACCTTCAAGACGACCGGCGAGCTCGGCGGCGACGTTGCTGCCGGCTGGAACATCGCGACGGATCAGTCCGCCTGATCGGATTTCAAGCATCAGAGCCGGCGACCCGGACCGGTCGCCGGCTCTCCCGCTTTCCCGTCCGGTCTCGCGTTGCCGCGCGTCCCGCGCGGCCCGCGTTCGCATGAGTCCATTGCTTTCACGCCCGTCGCTTTCGCCTTCGCCATTCCCTCTCACCCTCCCGCTCGTCCATGGACACCCAAGAGCTCTTTCAACGCGCTGATCTCTCAGGCCTGCACAACGAAGTTGCGCAGCAGATTCGACAAAACCCGCAGGACGCGTCCTCTCGCGCTCTGTTTGTGCAGATTCTCTGCCTCGAGGGAGCGTGGGAACGGGCCGACAAGCAGGCCGATGCCCTCATGAAGCTGTCGCCTTCCTCGGCGCTGTTTTGCAGCACGGTCTCCCAGCTCATCCGAGCCGAGCAACGCCGCGAGTCCGTGCTCCGTGGAGAGGCGCTTCCCGTCTGGGCCGGCTCCGTTCCCTCCTGGGGAGAGAGCCTGACAGCTGGCATGGCGGCCTGCACGCGCGGCGATCTGAAGGCCGGCGCTGAGGCGATCGAACGCGTCCTTGAGGCGCTGCCCGTCGTTCCCGTCACCCTGAGCGGACGCAGCGAGGCTTGGCTGCTCGACGGAGATGCGCGATTCTCCGGAGTCTTCGAGCTCATCACCGGCGGCGAGTACCGACTCGTTGAGCAAGCCACTGTTCAGGAGCTGGAAATCGCCGCCCCGACCCACCCGATCGAGCTTCTGTGGCCGCATGTGCGCCTGAGTCTGCGCAGCGGGGAGATCCTCATCGGCCGCATGCCCGGGCGCTATCCCCTGACGGCTCAGACGTCGAGCGCGGACGCGCAGTTGCTTCTGATGCGCTCCACGGCTTGGACGGACTGCGGCAACGGGCTCTATCTGGGCGAGGGCCAGCGCTGCTGGAACGCGGAAAGCGGCCCGATTCCCCTGCTCACCGAACCGGTCCTCCGCTGGGGAGAGCTTCCTTGAACCCACGGACGGCGTTTCTCGGCACGCGAAACCGTCCCCTCGCAGTTTTTTTCTCAAGGCTCTCTCCGCCAAGGCCGGACTCGTCGGCACCAGTGAGAACTCGGGCAGGCCGACGGCCTCGGTTGAACCCATTTCCCACTGACTTTATCGGGCATCACCCCGACCGCTCAAGTCTTCGAACGAAATCCACGCACAAACGGACCGAGCAAACGAACCCCGAGGAGCAAACGAACCCCGAGGAGCAAGCGAACCCATACGGGATTGACCCTGCCCCCTCGCTTTCCCCTCCCCCATCCTCGCCCCTTCGTCCTCCACAATTCGCACACCGCCCTCCACCCCACCCCGCCTTAAAACGATCGACGCGTCGCTCCCTCATCTGCATGCCCACCTCAGAAAAGAGCTCCAGCAAGTACCTGCCCTGTCTGCTGACGAGGCTGACGGACGAACACCCCTTCTCGGCGCAGGATGACGCCTACGGGGCGTCTTTCTCGCAGGAGCAACTCAAGGGCGACATTCTCCGCAACCTGAGTATGCTGCTCAACTCGCACACGGCACCCGCGACCACGCAGAGGCTCATGCAGCAGTTTCCTCAGGTGGCCACATCCTGCTATCACTTCGGCATCGACTCCTATGCCGGCGTTACCGGCAAGGCCGAGCAGCCGCGCATCATTGCGGAAGCCGTGCGGCGAGCCATCATCAACTTTGAGCCGAGGCTCGACCCGGCGAGCATCCTCGTGCAGGCCGATACGCGCCGCAGCTCGCACGACCGCACGGCCCTGCACCTGACCATCAGCAGCCGGCTGGCCGTCCACCCGCTGAGCGAAGACATGTATTTTCGCCTGCGCGTCGACGTCGAGACCGGCGAAGCCACCCTTCACCCCTGAACGCCGCCATGGACGACACCTTTCTGAGGTATTACGAGAACGAGCTGGATCACCTGCGTGTGTCCTCGCAGCGCTTCGCCGCTGAGTTCCCGAAAATCGCCCGCAGGCTTCAGCTGGGCGAGCAGGAGTGCGCCGACCCCTACGTCGAGCGCCTGCTGGAGGGCGTCGCCTTTCTCACCGCCCGCATCTCGCGCAAGCTCGACGACGCTCAGGCCGAGCTGCCGGAGACCCTGCTGAACCAGATCGCCCCAGAGTTCAACGCCCCCATTGCCTCGCGCGCCGTCCTGCACCTCCGAACCGAGGAGCCCGGCGCCGTTCTGCCGGCCGGCACGCCCTTCAGCGCCCCCACCTCTCTGCCGGACAAGCTCTCATGCTGCTACACCCTGCGAGAGCCCTTCACCGCCTCGGGCATCAGCATCCGCTCCTGCGCCTGGGACGACGGCCCGGCCCTCGAACTCGCCGCTCGGGCCGGTCTCGAAGCCGAGGGAGCCCTCCGCCTGAGCCTGGACTGCGGCCCGCACGGTCCTCAGGACGACGTGAACTTCTTCATCCGCCTGCCCGAGAGCGCCGCCGGTGCCCTGCTCGAACTGCTGACCGAGGCCTGCGCCGGCATCATCGCAGAGAGCCCCGGCCAAGGAACCACCACCCTGCCCGCCAGTGCGCTGACGGCGCCTGCGGCCCCGCAGGACGCGATGGCCCTGCCCCCCGTGGCAGAGTACTTCATCGCCCCCGAGCAGTTCTCCTTTTTCCGCATCCGCCACCTGCGCCGGCTGCTGCCCGAGAGCGGGTCGGCGGATCTGCTGCTGCTGCTGCGCCGCCGCCCTGATGAGCGCCTGCGCCTGCTGCTGCGCGGCGAGCAGCCCCTGCTGACCGACTGCGTGCGCGCCATCAACGTCTTTGAGCGGCGCATGGACCGAGCCCTGCCCTCGTGGAGGCCCGCCGAGCACCTCGTGGCCGACGTCACCGGCAACCAGAACTACGAGGTCTTGCGCGTCCTCAGCGCCGCCGCCTACGACGCCGACAACGTCAAACTCTTCGATCTGTACCCCTTTTACCTCGCTGACGACCTCAGCATGCCCGGCGGCACGGAGCGCCTCAACTATTTCGCGACCCACCGCGAGGCCCCCGTCGCCCCGCCCCGCCACCGCGTCAGCCCCTATACCGGCAGCGAAGTCTACATCCAGCTCTCCGGGCCCGATTACACGGAACGCCGCGACAGCATCGGCAGCCTCTCCGTGCGCGCCCTGTGCTCAAACCGAGACCTGCCCCTCTTTCTGCGCCGCGATGCCCGGCTGAGCGGCGAGGGCGCGCAGGCCGCCTTCGCTTCGGCGCCCGGAAGACCGCGCGCCCCGCTCACCCACCACGAGGCCCGCTGGCTGGCGCTGGCGCTCGCGCGCCTCACCCCCGCCACCCTCGCGGCCTACGGCGAGCAGGCTCTTCCCGCTGTGCTGCGCACCCTGCTGCACCACCTGCACCCGGAGGAGGACGAGGCCGCCCGCCGGCAGGTTGAGGGCATCACGGCTGTGCGCATCGGTGCCACCTCCCGCCCCGTGCCGGTGCTCGGCGACCTCTGCGTCATGCGCGGCTGGCATTTTGACATCACGCTCAACGAGCAAGCCTTCGGCGACAGCGGCGTCTACCACTTCGCGCGCGCCCTCGCCGGCTTCCTGCTCTCTCTCACTGAAATCAACAGCTTCACCACCGTCACCGTCCGCACCGGCACGCGGTGCATCCGCACATGGCAGCAGCAGGAACCAGCATGAGCGACTTCGCGCGGGCCCTCAGCTCGCGCCCCGGTCTCTACTCCTTCTTCGCCGCCGTGCGGCGAATCGAGCAGCTCAGCCCCCGTTGTCCGCGCATCGGCACCGGGGCCTCCGCCCTGCAACCCTCCGTGCACTTCGCCCAGGTCCCGCACCTCTACTTCGCGCCCTCCGAGCTCTTCGGCTACGCGGCGGCCCCCGGCGGGCAGGCGGGCACCCTGCAAGTCTACTTCTTCGGCCTCTTCGGCCCCAACGGCCCCCTGCCGCTGGCCCTCACCGAATACGTCCACGAACGCAGTCGGCACTACTACGACCTCTCGATGCAGCGCTTCGCGGACATCTTTCACGACCGCCTCACCGCCCTCTTTTACCGCGCCGGCACGGCGGCTCAGGTCGCCGTCAGCTATGACCGCGCCGACGACGACCCCCTGAGCCGCGCCGCCGCCGCCCTCTCGGGCGTCCCCGCCGCCGACACGGAGGACAAGAGGGAAGACAACACGTCAGACGGCACGGAAGACAGCACAGAGGGCAGCAGTAAGGGCAGCCCCCTGCCCGGCACCACCCCCGTCACCTACGCTCGCGAGCTCGCCGGCAAAAACCGAAAGGACTGCCTGCGCCGCCTCCTCGAGCGTTACTTCCGCCTGCCCGTCCGCATCATCGAGAACAGCCCCACCCGCCTGCCCATCGGCGAGGACAGCCGCTGCCGCCTCGGGCGCCCCGGCGTCTGCGAGCTCGGTCGCAGCACCCTGCTGGGCGCTTCGCAGCGCAGCATCACCGAGCGCGTCACGCTCGAGATCGGCCCGCTGAGCTACGAGGAGTACGGCCGCTTCACCCCCGGCAGCACGGGCTACCGTCGCCTTCAGGCCTGGCTTCGTCTCATGACGTCGCGCCCCCTGAGCTGGAAGCTGAACTTCCGCATCACGACCGACAGCATCCCGCCCACCGCCCTCGACGGCTCCCGTCGGCTCGGCGCCCACACCCTCTTCGCACCCACCTCTTCGCGCACCACCTGCTGCACGCACCTCATCAACTACTGACCTCACCCCACCGACATGGCTGAAATCAAACGCACCGAACTCTTCGGCAAGCTCGACGACGTCGCCTACAAGGCCATCGAGAGCGCCACCGTCTTCTGCAAAGTCCGCGGCAACCCCTACGTCGAACTCGTGCACTGGATGAATCAGATCATCAACACCGATGAAACGGACATCCACCTCATCCTCCGCCACTTCGAAGCCGACGCCTCCCGCCTCTCCGCCGATCTGACCACCGCGCTGGACCGCCTGCCGCGAGGCGCCACCAGCATCCGCGACTTCTCCCCGCAAATCGAGCTGGCCATCAAGGAGGCCTGGATGCTCAGCACCCTGCTCTTCAAGCGCGGCGCCATCCGCACGGGCGACCTGCTGCTCGCCTGCATGCGCACGGGCGAGCTGCGCCGCACCCTCGCCGAGATCTCCCCGCAGTTCACCAAAGTCAAGGCCGAGGAGCTCTCCGACCACTTCTACACCATCACCAACGGCAGCCGCGAGGAGGGCAGCGCCCCGGCCGACGGCACGGGGCTGGCCACCGGCAGCATCGGCAGCGAATCCGGCGCCATGGCCCCGGCCGAAATGGGCAAACAGGAGGCCCTCAAGCAGTACTGCACCGACCTCACCGAAGAGGCCCGCCAAGGCCGCCTCGATCCCGTCGTCGGCCGCGATGCCGAGGTGCGTCGCATCATCGACATCCTCCTGCGCCGCCGCCAGAACAACCCCATCCTCACCGGTGAAGCCGGCGTCGGCAAGACCGCCGTCGTCGAGGGCCTCGCCCTGCGCATCGCCAGCGGCGACATCCCGGACATGCTCAAAAACGTCCGCCTGCTCTCGCTCGACCTTCAGGGCCTTCAGGCCGGCGCCTCGATGCGCGGCGAGTTCGAGAACCGCCTCAAGCAGGTCATCGACGAAGTCAAGGCCTCGGACACGCCCATCATCATGTTCATCGATGAGGCGCACAACCTCATCGGTGCCGGCGGCTCCGCCGGGCAGGGCGACGCCGCCAACCTGCTCAAGCCCGCGCTCGCCCGAGGCTCCTTCCGCTGCATCGCTGCCACCACCTGGAGTGAATACAAAAAATACTTCGAGAAGGATCCCGCCCTCACCCGCCGCTTCCAGAACATCCTCATTGAAGAGCCCGACGACGAAAAGGCGCACGACATGATGATCGCCGTCGGACGCGTCATGGCCCGGCACCACAAAGTCCTCATCCTCGACGAAGCCCTGCGCGCCGCCGTCACCCTCTCGCGCCGCTACCTTCCCACGCGACAGCTCCCCGACAAAGCCGTCAGCCTGCTCGACACCGCCGCCGCGCGCGTCGCCTTCTCCCAGAGCAGCGAGCCGGCGGAAATCGAAGACCTGCGGCGCTCCATCGACGCCCTCGACGCCCGCATCGCCGTGCTTGAGCACGAAGAGAAAGTCGGCCTCGAGCGCGGCGATGAGCTCGCCGAGCTCCGCCGCCAAAAAGCCGATGCCGAGCAGCACCGAGCCGCCCGCCTCGCGGACTGGCAGCGCGAAAAGGAGCTCGTGGAGCGCGTCGTCGAGCTGCGCAACAGCCTCGATGCCGACGATCTGAAGGCCGAAGACGCCGAGCCCCTGCGCCGTGAGCTCAAGGAGCGTGAGACCGAACTTGCCGACCTTCAGGGGGAACACCCGCTCATCCTTCCGCAGGTCGATGCGCAGGCCGTCGCCGCCGTCATCAGCGAATGGACGGGCATCCCCACCGGGCGCATGGTCAGCAATGAGCTCGAGAACATCCTGCACCTGGCCGACACCCTGCGCGAGCGCGTCGTCGGGCAGGACCACGGCCTTCACATTATCGCCGACCGCATCCTGAGCGCGCGCGCCTCTCTCGCCGACCCCGAGAAGCCCATCGCCGTGCTCATGCTCGCCGGCCCCAGCGGCGTCGGCAAGACGGAAACCGCCCTCGCCCTCGCCGAGGCCCTCTACGGCGGCGAGCAGAACCTCATCACCATCAACATGAGTGAGTTTCAGGAGGCGCACACCGTCTCCACCCTCAAGGGAGCGCCTCCGGGATACGTCGGCTACGGCGAAGGCGGCGTGCTCACCGAAGCCGTGCGCCGCAAGCCCTACTCCGTCGTGCTGCTCGACGAGGTGGAGAAAGCTCACAAGGACGTGCACGAAATCTTCTTCCAGGTCTTTGACAAGGGGCGCATGGAAGACGGCGAGGGCCGCCTCATCGACTTCCGCAACACCATCATCCTGCTGACCACCAACGTCGGCACCGATGAGATGATGAGCCTCTGCGCCGACCCCGAACTCATGCCCACGCCCGAGCAGGTCGCCGACGCCATGCACGACGCCATGCTGAAGGTCTTCCCGCCGGCCCTGCTCGGCCGCATCGTCGTCATCCCCTATTACCCGCTGTCGCAGGAAGTCATGGCCAAGATCATCGGCCTCAAGCTCGGCAAGGTGGCTCGCCGCCTCAAAGCCGGCTACGGCACCACCCTCTGCTGGGGCGACGACCTCACCGCCTTCGTCATGGATCAAGCCCGCCGCGCTGATGCCGGGGCCCGCATCATCGACAACATCATCACCAACAGCATCCTGCCGCGCCTCAGCTCCCTCATGCTCCAGGCCACGCTTGAGCAGAAGAGCTACACCAAGGCCACCCTCTCGGTGCAGGACGGCGCCATCGCCATCACCCTCGACGCATGAGCCTCACCCTCCCATGCCGACGCCGCGCCGCCGCGGTCTGCCTGATGCTCCCCCTGCTGTCCGCCGCGGCAGCGGGGGCGGAGGTCGAGTTCGCCGACCAATTTGCCCCCGCATGGAGCGACGCAGGCGACGCCGAGATTCGGCTGCAAAGCTCCTTGGAGATCGCTGCGGAAACCGCGTTCACAGCCCCCAGCGACAAAGTCCTGACGGGCGCAGCGCCGGGCACCTCTCTGATCTTCAGCGCCGAGAGCAGCCTCAGTGAGCCGTGGGTCTGCTCCGCGGAGGGAGACATCAGCATCAACAATCTCAGCTTGGCCTCGCGATGCGGCGCCGGACTCTTCTGCGCACAGGGGGAGCTCCGTCTCAGCTCCGTCACGCTGCTCATCGACGAGCAGACCGCCACGAACACCACCCTCTTCTGCGGGGAAGGCGGCGTTGCGCTCAGCGCCGTCACCCTAGACCTCACGCTCGACAGCACGGCGACCCTAGACCCCGGCCTCAGCTATACGCTCTTTGAAACGGGGGGAGCGGCCTTCACGGCGGAAGATCTCCGCGCCATCACCCTCACCGGCCCGGGCGGCGGCGCCTCTCATGCCGAGCTCTCGCTAGCGGACGGAGGGCATGCCATCCGCCTCACCCTCACCCCCGAGCCCGGCAGCACCACCCTCAGCCTGCTGGCTCTCGCGGCACTAGTGCTGCGTCGCCGGCGCCCCGCCGACCGCACGGGGCGGCCGCGACGGGCCCAAAAAGGCTGACGCTCTCAACCAACAGCACGGCAAACCCGCTCCTTCCCCGCATTCCGCACACAAAGCTCCCCACCACCACCCCGCACCATGGCCGCAACTCTGATCACCTACAGTCACAACGTCAAGCCGATCGAGGGCTGCTCCTTCGAAATTGTGAGGCTCATCTCGGGCACGCTCGAACTCTCGGCCCTCTACAGCTTCAAGTTTCTCATCAAGGTGCGCCCGGGAGATGAGGGACTCACCTCCTGCGTCAAGGCCATGCAGCAGCTCCTCGGGAGCCGCATTCGAGTCGATCTCCGCGCCGGCAACAGTCGGCTGCAAACCGTGCTCGGCATCATCATGTCCATCGAGTCCAGCACGCAGTACGGCAAGGGAGAAGACGCCGGCTGGTACGTCTGGACCGTTCGCCCCGAACTCGCCCAGTCCTGTTACTCGTGCGGGCGGCGCATCTTTGCGGACTCTCAGCAAATCACCAAGGCCGGCGACGGCAACGATTCCGAGAGCTCCGTAAACCTCATCGACGTGCTGACCGCCTACTACCGGGTGCGCTGGAACACCGACATCACCTTCGATACCGCCGTCCGAAAGCGCATTCCCGATACCATCCAACTGCGCCAGAACGACGAAAGTGACTACAACTTCCTCACGCGCCTCCTCGCCGCCTGGGGGCTGGGCTACACCTGGGACTTCAGCGGGGCGCGTGAATCCATCACCGTTTATGATGCCGTCGACTCCTCCCTGCCCCGCAGTGCGGGCGACCTCAAGAGCTTGACGGCAGACATCCCCACCATGCACCCCGTCTCCTCCGGCTCCAGCATGTGGAAACTCAGCTACGGCGTTCAAAATCTGCTGCATCGCAGTGATCCTCTGGTTGAAAATTACAACGCCGTCGTCAAGCAGAACGAGGGATGCGTGAGCCTTCATGATGAGAGCTGGGACCAGCGCCTCGGCACGAGCTTTGAGCGCGACACGGTCGGCATCTTCCGAAGCCGGAACGACAACGGGCGCAGCTGCCACGGCGCCGTGACCGTTCAGGAGGAGGCGGACGCCACCAATGCCTCCCGGCTTCGCCTCAGAGGCAAAGTGCAGTGGGCCACGGATACCGCTCAGTACAGCAGTTCCGACATCTACTACGTCACCCGCATGCAGTTCAGCGCGGCCAACAAGTCCTGGGAGGTGATCATCAACGGGCGCACGCCGGATGAACAATCCGGTCTCGGCATTCTGCCGAAACCCGTCCATCTGAACAACTCCCCGGATCTGAGCGAAGACGAGCTCATCTGCGGCGACTCCTGGCCCGAGCCGCAGCCGCGTTACTTCCTCGCCGTCGTTGAAGACGGCAGCATCTTCAGCAACACGGACGAAGACATTGTCAGCACACTGCCGTCCCGCAACCTCTGCAAAGTCCGCGAAATCGCCCCGCAGAGCATTAAAAAATCGGACAGCGTGCAAATCACGCTCGAGAATACCCTCTGGGTCGAGCTGGGCTCACCCTTTGCGGACAAGGATAGCGGTCTGCTCACGCGCCCGCGCAAGGGCAACGTTCTGCTTTGCCTCGATCGCGGAGACCTGAGCATCCCCCTTGCCGTCAGCTCCCTTTTCCGCGACAATAATGCCGCTCCCTTTGCCGAACTTCACACTCTGGATCGCAAGACACGCAAAGATGCGAACAGCAATGTCACCGACTACTCTGCCGTCACCCTGCGCAATCGCACCCACGTTCCGGCACGTGATTTCAGGCTGGAAAAAGCAGGACTGAGCAAAACCGAGCTTGACCTCAATGTTCGCGACGGCTCTCCGGGCACCGACAGCAGCGCGGCAAGCTCACGGTATGACGTTCAGGCCACGCGCCCCATTTCAGTCAAAGAGCTGGCCTCAAACCGCCTTCCCTTCAACCAAATTCAGATGGTCTCGCTGGACAACGGAGTGCAGCCCGTTGAGCAAAAGGAGGCCATCAGCAACGTCTACCTCTCCAGTGCTGTTGTGGAAACCATCACCGGCATGGCGCTGGATATGGACAACTCCTCCTACGTCATGGCGGGAGCCGCCAAAGACGCACTCAACACGCTCAACACCCCCATCACCCGACCGCACTTCGAAGGCATCAGCATGTACACCAACAGCGATATGCTGCTGCAATCCGCCGACCATCAAATCATCAACGCCGGCGGTGAAATCGTCGTCACCGCAGCACAAGCCATCACTCTACGCGTCGGGAGATCCTCCATTCGGATTTCCGAAGACGGTGTAGAAATCTCCTGCCCCGCCGGACTGGTGCAAAATCCGGGAGCCTACGCCCCCTATCACAGCAAAACGACAGGGCAAATCAACAAATGCTCCAGCAACCAGGGAATGGCACTGGGCGGCTCCATCCAAGTCGGCACCAGTGGCGTCACCGTCAAAGGGCCCTATGTCACCAACTTCGCCACCAACATGTTCAAGGCGTCGACCTTCCTGGGCTCCTCCTTCACCGTGTCCGACTACGCTGCCAAGCTCTACGCACCCACCACAACGATCGTGGGCGGAGCGGCCTGGGTGGACAGCGTCAATAACATCGTAACGGGAGGATTTATCAAAAGCTTGGCCTTTGACACAAGTCTGTCCGAAACGACGACCTCCACAGCCTACTCCGGCCCTCTCGTCGACGGTCGGAAGCTCGCAGCTCCGGAACTCTCCAACGGCACAGGGACAGCCGCCTCCATTCTGGCAGGTGGCCTCGGTCTGGCCACAAGCCTCATGGGGCACATCAAGAACCAAGGCGCAAGCTACAAGAACCTTGTATCCGTCACGGGAAGCTTGCTCAAACTCGCGCCGGACACCCTCGAGGAATATGCGGACCACATCAATCGCTATGCCCTCTCCCTGTGTGACAAGGTGGCGCCTCTGGCCGGATTCAAAGCGCTACAGACGCGGACGGGAATCGAAAATATCGTCTCAACGACTCTAAACGTCCTTTCGTCCGCCACCAAAGCTGCCAACACCATGAGCGGCAAGCTCAATGCTACATTGACCGCCATGATGACGGGCACGGAAAAATGGCAACATCAAGAAGATCTATATACCCTGATTTGCGGCATCTTATGGCCCGAATCAACCATGGAGGACAAATATAAAGAAGCAGGAGCAGAAGAGGTCAGAGCGAAGCTGAATCAGGCGAAAAGCGAGAGCAGGTCAGGAAAAATCGCGAGCGAAATCACGACCGCCTTGGCCGCAGCAATAATTATAGGAATCCCATACAGCATCATCGAAGCTATCTGCAAGCTCTATATCAGCGACGACTGCCACGATGTCAAGGGAAATACGACGGAAGCCCTCTGTACAAAAAAGGTCACCATCACCAGCAATACCTCCAATCTGCGAAAAGGTCGGAATGTACTGGAAGAGGAGGTCCACTCCGTCAACTTCAGGAAAGAAACCGTCATCGGTGCAAATCAACAAGCAAGGCAGACAGACACGAGCATAGACGTTTCTAACAATACCGTGACTACTATAGACTCCACCGAAATTGCAAGCCTCCGCGCCGCAGTCCGAACCGTCGAAGCGAACTTGGGGCAACATACCGGCAACCTCGCTATCCACGGCGGTGCGGAACAGCATGCATGACACATTCTCAAACGGAAAATCATCACATGAGCTGGAACGGTCATCAATTCAACAAACCCTGCATCTTCCTGCACCAAGAAAGCTTGGCCAGCACCGTGATGCTCCGAGGATACGCACCGGGAGACGAAGAGAAGGAGCTCTTCCCGACCGATCAAATCGGCAATGAGCTTGCTCTTCAAATTCTGCTGATGCACGGAAAGACAGAAGAAGCCGTCAATCTGCTCAGCGCCTGTCTTATTCCGCGTGTTGGCGTCTGGTGGGCATACCTCTGCCTGCAACTGGTGCAGGAGGACATCCGAAAGGATTTGGCCAAAGATGGGTGCACCCCTAAGGAGCGCAGACAAAAAAGGATTGACGCCCTGGCGGCCAAGCTGACCGATACATCCGATATTGAGCAGGACATCAGCGAACGCATGCAGGGCATCGAACAACTGAGATCTGAGCTCGAGGAAAAGGTCAAAAATCGTGACTACCTGACACCGGATCAGCGTCTGGAGGCCAAACTCAACTACGTGCGGCAATTTCTGGAACAAATGCGCGACGCACTTCCTCAGGAAGCTCTCGGGGACCCCAATGCCCCCATGCCTATGGAAGACGTCGTCAACCGATTCAAAGACATGGCCCTTCGGGAGCTGGATCAATACTATGAATCCCTCAATCCCAAGCCGGAATCAGAGCACCCTCTTTCCTTCGGCCCCGTCTACGAAGCGATCAAGAAGAAGACCGAAGCCATCAAGCCGGCCATCGACAAGGAGATGAGCAAGCACTTCCCCCTGAAGATCAAGGGACTGCCGCCCAAGCCCTCACCGGCGACCAAGACGGCGGCCGTTGAGGCGGCTCTGCGCTGGCTGCTCGTGCCCACCGATGAAAACGGGCAGCTCGCCTGTCAGGCCGCCATCGCGGCCAAGAGCGGGCCGGAGTCCATGCTGGCCTACGCTGCCTTCTGGAGCTCGACCAACCTCAAGACGGAGACCGGCATCGCCCCCACCAACCCGGCGCTTCCCCCGCTGGGCATCAGCAAGACCCTCCTTCAGCTGGCTCTGCTGGAGGGCGGCGAGATGGACTACGACGCACGCTACCGGAAGTTTCTCGAGCTGGGCATCGAGTGCGCCGACGGCACCTGCACGTGGGATGAGCACGGCAAGCCCGTGCGAGCGTCCGGCGAGCCGCGCCCCGAGGGCGGCGACGACCGCGTCTTTCGCACGCGCTCCGGCTTCGGGCGCGAATCGTAAAGCCCCGTCGGTCCTCAAGCAAGGGTTTGATTCTTCATCATGCGCCTGACTCTGACATTGACGCTCTGCGACGGCCAGCGGGCCCGAACCGCTCAGCCGGAGGAGAGCGGTGCAGCTGCATCGAGACCCCTTGAAATCACCCCCACCCGCATCATCGCCGGGCAGGAGGCGGTCTCATCGCTCTACGCCTACGAGATTCTCGTCAAAACGCCCGAGGAGCCCGGCCGCATTCTGGAGCAGCTCGGCAAGCGCGTCAGTCTGCTGGTGAAGGAAGGCGACAAAGTGTTGCACCGCGTCTTCGGCGTCGTGATGAGCATCGAATCGACCCGGAGCTACACCCCCGCCTCGGCGGAACAGACGGAGGCGGGCAAAGAGCTCTCCTGGTACAAATGGACCATCCGCCCGGCGCTCGCCAAGGCCTGTTACTCGCGCAACCGCCTCGTCTACAATTCCGACGAGCTGAAAAATATCAGCCTTGCCGGGGTGGATGAAAGCGCCTCTCCGGCCGAGAAGCTTCTGCACCTGCTGACGTCGCGCTGGGACGCGGGTTCCCTCTGCATCAGCGCCAAGGCCCGGCAGCACCTGCCCTCCTTCATTCAGCTCATCCAGAACGACGAGAGCGACTACAACTTCTTCACCCGCCTGCTGGCGGCCTGGGGGCTGGCCTTTGTCTGGACGATGCCCGACGCGGAGGACGGCGCGGAGCAGAGGGAAAGGCTCTGCCTGTTTGACGCCGTCGAAGCGGACCGCGAACCCTTTGCGACGAAGGCTGAGGGAGAGAGAGCGAAGGAGGACGCGGCCCTTGCCGTGATGGAGCCCGTCTCCTCCCACGCGAGTCTGTGGAAGGCGCACTACGGCGTCGGGGATCTCAGCGAGGGAGAAGTCGCGCTGCAAAACTACCGAGACGTTGAGAAAGGTGCGGCGGGAGCTTCCGCGGATGCGGTGCGCTTCAGCGTTCATGATGAGAGCTGGGATCAGCTGACCGCCGCTCCCGAGGCTCAGCGAATCCTCGCCACGGCCCGTGCCGCCCGAGCTGTGAGCCGCTGCTGCCACGGGCAATACCGCTACCCGAACGGCAGCGAGGCCTTTCAGGCGCTCTCCCCCGGCCGCAAGGTCGCGTGGAGGGAGGGCTCGCGCCTTCAGGGGAACCTGGCGCCGGAGTACGCCATCATCCGCCAGAGCGTCGCCGCCACGGATCAGAACTGGGTCGTCACCATCGACGCCGTGCCGACCGGCGTCGACACGGCCATCGGGGTGCTGCCGCGACCCGTGCGCGTCGCGGATCGCCCCAATCTCTCCGACAGTCCGCTGACGGAGGCCGAGGCTTGGCCCGAGCCCCGTCTGCGCTGCTTCCTCGCCGTGGTGGAGGACACATCCTGCTACGGCGAAGACGACACACGCAACCTCTGCAAGGTGCGGGAAATTGCCGCTTGGAGCGCCGCGCAGGAGGGGGGCGCGAAGCTGTCGAACGCCCTCTGGGTTGAGGTGGCCTCGCCCTATGCCGATAAAAACAGCGGTCTGCTCGCTCGCCCGCGCATCGGCAACGTCCTCGTCTGCCTCGACCGTGGCGATCTGAGCATTCCGCTGGCGCTCACGGCGCTCTTCCGCGACAGCAATGAGGCCCCCCTGGCCCGCCTGATGACCATCGATCGACGGACGCGCACGGCGGCCTCCGCCCCCACCACGGACGTCTCCGCCGTCACCCTGCGCAACCGCACCCATCTGCCCAAGCGCACCTACACGGCTTCCGCTGAGGATTCCGGCCGCGAAATGGACCTCGATGTGCCGAGCGTCGTCCACTCGGGCAGCTCCGGCTCCGCGACGTCCGCCTCCTCCGGCTCCTCTTCCGGATCCTCCGACGCAGCCAAGTCCGGCAGCGCAGGCAGCTCAGGCAGCTCAGGCTCCTCGGGCACCGGAGCTTCCGACTCCGGAAGCTCCGGCTCCGCCTCCTCCAACAGCAGTACGGGCAGCGAGGGAGGCTCCGCCACCTCGAAGGGGGACGCTCAATCGGGCAGCGGCAGCAGAGACAGCAGCGGAGGCAGCGACAAGGTGGCCGAGGATGCCACCCGACCGATGTCCGTCACCGAATTGGCGGCGAACCCGCTGCCCTTCAGCCAGATTCAGCTCATCTCGCTCGACAACGGCGTCCGGCCGGTTGAGCAGCGGGAGGACATCACCAACACCTACCTCGCCAGCAGTGTTGTGGAGACCGTCATGGGCTTCGTCTCCGAGGCGGACTCCTCCAGCGGCTACGCCATGGCCGGCGCCGCCCAGAGTGCCCAGACCATCTACAACAGTCCGATCACCCGCCCGCACTTTGAGGGCGTCAACATCTACTCCAACAGCGACGTTCTGCTGCAATCGGCGGATCACCAAATCATCAATGCCGGCGGTGAAATCGTCGTCACGGCCGCGCAGGGCATCACCCTGCGGGTCGGCAAGTCCTCCATCCGCATCACCGAGTCCGGCATTCAGATTCAGAGCGCCACGGGCAAGGTGCTCAACCCCGGAGCCTACCCGGCCTACAACACCGAGGATCAGGGGCAGTCCACCCACCTCATGTCCAACGCCGGCTTGCCCATGAGCGGCTCGATTCTGGTTGACTCCAGCGGCGTGGCGACCAAGGGGCCCTACGTCACCTCCATCGCCACCAATCAAGTCAAGTCCTCCACGGTTCTGGGCTCCGCACTCACCGTCACGGACTTCTCAGCCAAGCTCTACGCGCCGGAGATCACCATCATCGGCGGGGCCACCATTCAGGACACGTTTCTCAACGGTCTGATCAAGGGCGTCTTGACGGGCAAGGACATCTACACGACGGCCTCGGGCACGGACTCGTTTTACAACAGTGCTCTCGTCGACGGATGGAAGACGAAGGGCCTCACCGCTGTGGACTTCGCGGGCTCGGCCATCAGCACGGTCACGCAGGTGATCGGCTGGGCCGGCGTGCTGGGCATCAGCGACAAGTTCTCCTCCCTGCTCTCCGTCACGGGCAGCATGATCAAGATGAACGCCACAGCCATGACGCAGGCCTCTCCGCAGATCTGGCACTACCACAACCATCTGTCGGAAATCGACACGCCGCTGGCGGGCTTCTTCGCCATGAGTGAGCGATCGTCCCTGGCGAACATCACCAAAAAAATACCGTCCTATTCATGGGTGCTGGGGGGAGCCGTGACCGCCGGGATGAGCGTCGCCGGCGGAATCGCGGGATCGGTGTTCGGCAAGAAGGCGGACGACGCGGATTCCTTTACCAAGCCGATCCCCACCGATCGCCCGAACACCACCTCCTTTGAGGACACCCACGGCCTGGGCAGCTCGATCGGCGCAGGCGTCGGTCTCGCGGCGGGTCTGAGCGCGTCGCTGATCGCCAAGTTCACGAGCAAAATCACGGCGTCTCAGCTCATGGAGACTTTGGGCAAAAAGCTCTACCTCTCCAAACTTCAGATGAGCGTGGGCATGGCCAAGCTCGACGCCCTGAAGAATGAGCAGACGGCCCTTCAGAAGCAAACCGATGCTCTGGACAAGTCCGATCTGGCGCTCATGCTGGAGGAGAGTGCCGCCAGTGAGAAAAAGCAGACCGTTGCCTCCGACGACCAAGGGGTCGCGGCCAACGATCAGAAGGTTTCCGAGAGCGACCAAGCCGTCGACAAAAACGACAGCATCATCAGCCACAGCGCTCAGAAAGTCTCCTCGAATGAACAGGACTCCATCAACACACAAACCGTCTCGCTGAACACGCACAGCGGCACGAGCCTCAATATCTGACACTCCGCCATGTCCTGGAACGGCCAACAGTTCAGCAAGCCCTTCATCATGCTGCATCAGGAGGATCTCGCCTCCGCCCTGCACCTGCGCGGCTACGCCCCGACGGAGGACGTTCTCGCGCTCTTCCCGAGCGAGCAGATCAGCACCGAGCTGGCTCTCCGGATTCTGCTGACGCAGAACCTCATCGAGGAGGCCGTCAACCTGCTCTGCCGCGCCATCCTTCCCCGCGTGGGCGTGTGGTGGGCCTACCTATGTCTGCGCATGGTCAGCGAGGATGTCGCCCGCGAAGAGGCGAGCGACGGGCTCAGCCCGGCCGAGCGGCGCCGAAAGGCGGCGCAGGATCTGGCGGCCCGGCTGAGCGACAGCTCCGATGTTCAGGCTCTTGTCGATGATCAGAAGCAGCAGCTCGACGCCGCAACTCGGGAGCTTGAGAAGGAGGCCGGCGAGCAGGGTTACCTCGACCCGGCCAAGCGCATCGAGCTGAAGCTCGCTTGGGTGCGCCAAGCGATGGCGCAGCTGGAGGCTTCGCTGCCGCCGGGCTCGCTGGGCAGTGCGGACGGGCCGATGATTCTGCCCGAGGTCGTTCGCAGCATGCAGGAGACGGCCGAGCAGGATTTCGCGCAGATCGTGCAGCGCGTCACACCGGCGGAGCCGTCGGTGACGGCACCGTCCTCGGATCGCATTTTTGAAGCGGCGAGAGCCAAGACTCGCGCCGTGCCGGCGGCCGTCGAGGCCGAGATGAAAAAACACTTCCCGCTTCAGTTCCGGGGGCTGCCGCCCAAGCCCTCGGCGGCGACGAAGGCGGCCGCGGCGGAGGCGGCGCTGCGCTGGCTGCTCGTGCCCAGCGACGAGAACGGGGAGCTCGCCTGCCGGGCTGCCATCGCGGCGCAGAGCGGGCCCGAGGCGATGCTGGCCTACGCCGCCTTCTGGAGCTCGACGAATCTCAGGACGGAGACGGGCGTTGCGCCGACGAATCCCTCGCTGCCCCCGACGGGTATCAGCAAGACGCTCCTTCAGCTCGCGCTGCTGGAGGGCGGCAGCATGGACTACGACACGCGCTACGCCAAGTTTCTCGAGCTGGGCATCCGCTGCGCGGACGGCACCTGCACCTGGGACGAATTCGGCCATCCGGTTCAGCAGAACGCGGGAGAATTGCGGCATGACAATGATCGGGACTTGCATGCGCGCTCGGGCTTTGGTAGAATGGGACAAGGATCTTGAGCCCTCATGAGGAAGCGCATCCAACAATTTCTGCACAACTTGCTGGCGCTGGCACCGCTGCTCGCGCTGTCGGCCTGCAGCGGCAGCGGGCACATGCTGCCGCTGAGCGTGCAGGACTGCCGCGCCGCGGCGTCCTCCGAGGCCGCGCTGGTGGATATCTACGCCGTGCGGGGGGAGGCGGAGCGCCTGCGCCAGACGGTCACGCCCGTGGATGAATACTTCGCGACGTCGGGGCTTCCCTCGCGGCCGGGCAATGTCTATCGCTGTTATCTGGATGCCGCCACGCCGGTTGTGACGCTTCAGCCGAAGCGGGAGGCGGTCTGCAAGGCCTGGCTGGCCGACGGGGCCGATACGCTCATCGCCGTGACGCCGAAGCCGGCCCGCCGCAGCACGACGCAGTCGGATCCCCGCCGCGTGGTCTTTCCGCTGAGCCCCGAGGCCTATCCCTCGGGGACGCATAGCCTCGTGCTGCGCCTAACGGACGGTGGCCTCACGGTGGCGCCCTCGACGGAGCGCCTGCGCCCGCCGGAGGCTTCCCCATCAAGGTCCGCCGCGTCAAGGTCCGCCCCGCCGACACAGCCGTAGCCGTCCGTCCGCCACCGCACAACGGCTCTTTCAACGTCGCTCTTGACAGATCGCCTTTCTCGCCTCATTATCGTCTCTTCCCTCACCTTCACACCTCCGTTTTTCTCCCCCTCATGCCGACTCCCATCATGGTCACCACCGGAACCTCCGTCACCGGAGATCTCATCACCGGCACGGCTCCCACCTTTCTCGTCAAGGGGCTGCCCGTCGCCACCATGACGTCCCCGGTCTCCGGAGCCGCCTGCACGGGCGTGATCGCCAACACGACGGCGGTCACCAAGATCGTCAACGGGCTGCCGCTGGCCAATGTGACGTCGATGGCCACAGGCGTCAATCCGGCGACGGGGGTGCCCGTGACGACGTCGGCGATGGTGACCAGCGGCATCAACTACATCTGCTGACGGATTCTCCACACACCAATCACCAAGCCCGAACGAAACGACGACTCACCGGCTCCGCTCATCACTCCCGTTTCTCTCTCGTTCATCACTCCCGTTCACCTCACCCTTTCACCCGGCCCGTTCACCAAGCCCGCTGCTCACCACGCCTGTTCATCACGCCGACCGCTCACCACGCTCGTTCAAATCACCCGATCATCAAGCCTGTTCATTCCTCCCGCGCCAATCTCCGGCTCAACACGCCAGCCTCGCCCTCTCCGATGCCTGCACTCCCCTCCATGAAACGCCTGCTCCTCCTGATCTCCGGTGCGCTTGCTCTCGCCTCCTGCCAGAGCTCGGCGCCGAGTGCGTACAACCTCAGTGTGTCCTATGACCCTGTCACGATTGAGCGCTTCCGCGTCTTCCCCTCGGTCGAGGTTGATATTGTCGAGGCCAATGAGACGACGCTCAAGCAGCTGGAGCAGACCGAGATCGACGATTACTTCGACCCGGCCAACGTGCTGCGCGATTCGCTGCGCAAAAAGACCTTTTACTTCAGTGAAGAGGACTGCGAGAAAAAGACGCTCAGCCGCGATGACAAGGTGTGGCAGAGTTGGCTCGAGAAGCGCGGGGCCAGCCACCTCGTGCTCTTCATCAATCTGCCTCGGGACGGCGCCAAGGGGCCGGATATGCGGCGCCTGACGCTGCCGCTGGCGGCTGACCGCTGGGACGGAGAGGACATTGACGTGTCGATCATTCCGGCGGGACTTCTCCTGCAGACGCCGATCAAGCCGGAGGATAACTAATCGTTTTACGCCGAGCCGCTTCCCCTCCTTCGTTTCCCTTTTTCCTTCCCCATGTTGCAATACTCCCCCAGTCTCAGTTGGACGGACGGCGTTTTTCTGCGCCCCCACCATTTTCAGCAGGTTCAGCAGGGTCTTGCTCTGGCTCGCAGCAGTGAGCGCAGCCTGGCGCTGCCCTACGCCTACGGGCTCGCTCATCTCGACATCGACGAGACGGCTCTCGAGCATTTTCACTTCAGCATTCAGTCCCTTCAGGCGATTCTGCCGGGCGGTACGGAGGTGGATCTGCCGCGCAACGCGGAGGCCGAGGCTCTCGATCTGACGCCGGAGCTCAGCACGGCTTCGACGCTGACGGTGTATCTGGCGGTGCCGCCGCTGCGCGAGGGCGAGGGCAATGTGGCCGGGGGCGAGGCGGCGGGGGCGGCTCCCCGACGCTTCACGGCTGAGCCTCAGATGTGCTATGATCTCAATGCGGGGGGCAACGAGCAGCCCATCATGTTCCGCCGCCTGAAGCTCCTGCTCTCGACGCGCCCGGAGGCGCTGCCGGGCTATGAGAAGCTGCCGCTGATGCGGCTGGTGTGTCACCGCAGTGCCGACGGACGGCCCTCGCTGAGCCGCGATGCGAGTTACATGGCGCCGTCGCTGACGCTCAGCGCGGCCCCGGAGCTTCTGCACCGCCTCGAGGCGCTCTGCTCGCATCTCTCCCACATTGCGACGAACTTGGTGACGTCGCTGCGCGAACGCGAGATGCAGACGCAGGCGCGCGCGACGGAGCGGCTGGAGAAGATGCTCAAGTGCGGTTTGGTTCAGTCGTCGCTTCAGGCGCTGCGCCAGCTTGCGGCGATTCCGTCGGCGACGCCACAGGCGCTCTACACCGAGCTCTGCCGCCTGCTGATGCAGCTGGCGGCCTTCCGCCCCCTTGAGGATGTGCCCGAGCCGGCGCTCTACCGGCACGATGACTGCCTGCCGCTCTTCACGGAGGTGATGGAGGCGATCTACCGCCTGACGGCGGCAGAGGCCACGGAGTGGTGCGTGCGCGTCGAGTTGCGACACGATGAGACAGCCGAGGCCTGGGTCGGCGATCTGAAAGAGGAGTGGCTGGGCTCCGTGCGCGCCGTCTGCGTCTGCGTGCTCAGCTCGGGGCACCCCCGCCGCGTGGCCGATCTCGTGGAGGCGGGCGATGCCTTCAAGCTCACGGCGGCCTCGCAGTGCCACATGCGCATTCGCGGTGTTCGGCTTGAGGAGCAGCGCGTGCCCTCGCCCCTGCTGCCGGCCAGCGACAAGCGTCTGTGGTTCTGCGCCGCGCGACCGCTGGAGGATGACACCTGGCAGGACATCGCGGCCGAGCGCCGCTGCGCTCTGACGTGGAGCCCGCAGATTCTGCCTGACACGCAGGCGGAGCTCTATCTGATTCTCTCTACTTCCTCTCAACGCTCATGACTCTCTGCGAGCTCTTCACCCCGCTCATCACCTACCTTGTCAACAGCCGCTGTGAGGCGGCCCGCGGCCATGCGCCGGACCAGGAGGTGCTCATGAGCCATCTCATGCGCGAGCTGGCCCGCATTCGCAAAACGGGTGCGGCGGCGCGCGAGCTGCCGCAGGAGGCGCTGGAGGATGCCTGCCGCTACTCGGCGTTCTACATCGACTACATGGTGCACGAGGGGGCCTTTCCCTATGCGCAGCAGTGGCAGGATCTGGGGCGCAGCCGGTACAATGAGCTGGCGGGCGACGAGAAGTTTTTCGACTACATGCGCCGATGGCTCGATGAGGACACGCCGATGGCTCACGAGCATTTGCGCCTGATGTACGACATGGTGGCCAGCGGTTTCTCCGGCTCGCTGGAGCGCCGCAGCGTGCGGCTGGAGGAGTTGATGCGGCGTGCGGCCGAGCGCTTGGCGGTGATGCCCGAGGAGGAGGCCTCGAAGGCTCTGTTCCGGCAGGGCTCGGAGGCCGTTTCCCGCCCCATCCGAGCGCGCCGCCCCGTGCTGAGCGGTCTGCTCACCGGCGGTGCGGGGGCGGCGGCGCTGCTGCTGGCCTGCGTTTATTACCTGCACAGCTACCGCAGCGCGACGGACGCTCTGCGCAGCGAACTCAGCGAGACGCAGGAGCTCATTGAGGATCGCGCCATGCGCCACGCGCTCAACGCCGATACGCTTGTCGCCGGCCCCGTGAGTGCCCCCGCCGGCGAGGCGACGCACGAGAGCTTCCCCCTCCGCGGGGCTGAGATACCGCCGGCCTTGCAGCACGAGGCTGCGGCTGCGGCGACGCTGACGGAAACGACGACGACGGCGGCTACACTCCCGCAGGCCGCTGATTCCGGCACGAGGACCGCGTCGCCTGAGGCCGGAGCAAACGGAGCCGACACCTCGGCTGATGACGCGCGGACGGTAGTCGATGAAATTCCCGACGCCGCCGGATCTCCCGCCCTTGCCCCCTCCGAGGCCGCCGCCCTCGACGCGCCGCAGAAGGCCGAGCCGGGCGCGCCGGCACCGGTCTCCGCATCCCACTGACTTTCTCTCTCATGAATCCCACTGATTCCACATCTGCCGAGGCCGCCTCCGCATTCATCACCCACCCCGCTGACTGGGGCTGGGCGGAGTGGTTGCTCTTTCTGCTGGCCCTGTTGATTGTCGCCTTCGTGCTCTACATCGCCGTGCGCATGATTCTGCACCGCCGGCGCCTGCATCGGATGGTGGGCACGATGCGCGAAGATCTGCTGCTGCGCCGCGAGCTTGCCGCCATGGCCGCCGGCAGGGATGTGAAGGCGCAGCGCCACGAGCAGTACATGCGCGTGGAGGGCATCCGCATGGATATGGAGGCCGCGCGCAAGGCGATGGCGGCCCAGGGCATCGATCCCCGCCGCGCCGCCTCCTGGCTTCTGCTCGGAGAGCCCGGCTCGGGCAAGAGCCGCCTCATGGAGATGGGCGGCATCGAGTATCCCGCCGGCATCAATGACTTCTCGCGCGCAGCCGAGGCGACGTCGACCTTCAACCTCTGGCTGGCGGAAAAGGGGATGATCTGGGACGTGGGCGGGCGCCTCTTTCTGAGCCGCTGGGGCGGGCGTCAGGACCAGGAGTGGCAGTACTTTCTGGAGCAGCTGCACGGTCTCTGCCGCAACAACCTGCCCGGCGGCGTCATCCTGACCATCCCGGCCGACGCGCTTCTCTTCGATTCCTCCGAGCTGCGCGACCGCAAGGTCACCCTGATTACCGAGGAGATGCGCGCGCTCAGCCGCATCACCGGAGCCTACTGCCCGGTCTGGGTCGTCATCACGAAATGCGATCAGATCGAGGGCTTCTCGGAGTTTTTCTCGCTGCTGTCGGATGAGGACTGCGAGAAGCCCCTCGGCTGGAGCAATCCGCGCCCGGATGGGCCCTACGATGCCGCCGCGACGGATCTCGCCTTCAATCGCCTCGTCGACCACCTGCGGACGCTGCGCGGCTCATTGGCGCTGCACCCTTCCATCTGGGAGAAGACCGCCTCCGGCGAGAAGCGCGCCGACCTCGCCGCACCCATCTGGCTGCTGCCCGACAAGGTGGAGGCGCTGCGCGAGAACCTCAAGCGCTACCTCGCCGGCATCTTCACGCACGTGCGGCACAAGAAGCAGGACCGCGGCATCTTCCCCTTCCGCGGCTTCTGGCTCACCGCGGCGCTCGACAAGCCCGTCATCACGACGGAGCGCGTCGTCTTTGAGAAGCGGGAGGGCAAGCTCCATCCCCTCCCGCTGGCGGCGACGCCAAGCCCGGGCGCCGCCGCCAGCGCCGTTCAGGCTCCCGAGCTCAGCGGCGAGAGCTTGGTGGCGGAATGCGAAAAAATCCTCTCGCTGGGCTCGCCGCGCCACTACTTCACCCGCAACCTGCTGCAACAGCTCATCCTCGGCACGGCGGACCAGAGCGACTATACGGACGAGGCCCTGCGGCGCATCCGGAGGCCCTACTGCGTGAGCGGCATCGCCCTCTGCTCCGCGGCCGTTCTGCTGGTGCTCTCGGCAGCCCTCCGCCGCGGAGGCCTCGAGCAGCTCGCACAGCGCGACCTCTCCTTCTGGACCAACGCACACCGGCTCTTCCGCGGCAACAGCATCGCCAACGCGCCGCTGCTCGGCGTCGAGCAGGGCGAGCAGATCCCCCTCACCTCTCAGACGGTCCCCGGCACCAAGATATCGAGGCGCGAGTACCTCTACATCATGACGAACATGACCAACGTGCCGGCTCCACTCCCCCTCTTCTGGAGGCCTGCCTGTTGGGTGGTCGATCACGAGATGTCTCCCCAGCTGCTCAAGAGCTACAAGGACTTCATCGACAAGGCCACTGTGGTCACCATGCTGGTGCAGCCGGCCGTGCACACCTCGCGACAGGTCTTCATTCATCGGGCCGACCATACCGACACGCCGCCGGACTGGGAGCGAGCTGACACGGAGAGCTTCACCACGCTGTTGCAGATCACGCGCTACGGCATTCTGCTGATGAACGGCGAGAGCGTTCAGGATGACATCAACTACTCCCTGCTCATCCGCCCCAAGAGCCAGACCGGCCGCGACGCCGCGGTCAGGGCCCTCTGGCTCAACAGCTTTGAGCGCAACAAGACCTTCGGCACCATGACCATCCTCAACGGTTACCTGCGCCCCGTCTCCATCGAGGCCGCGCAGGCCATCACGAAGGCCTCAGCACTCTACAGTGCCGCGGCGGACAACCTGAGCATCTACCCCTCGCTCGGCTACGGGCAAATGGCCGACTTCATCGGTCAAGTCAAGCGCCTCCGCGAGACGATGCTGGCCATGGGCGAGCTGGAAGAGGACTTCGCAGAGGCCGTGCGCCGCGAGGATTCCACCACGGCAGAAAGCTGCATCCGCCGCTGGCAGGAGCAGTACAAGGAGGCTCGCCGCCTTGCCGCGACCATCGCCGAGGCCGAGCAGCGACTTCACATCGCCGATGAGGGCTCGCTGCGCCGGGCCCTTGAGACGGTGCGCAACGCGCTGAGCGAAGCGCTGGGGCGCGATCTGCAGAGCTTCCAGAGCCTCGATCAAAGCCTCGGCACCTCGCAGAATGCCGACTTTCTGCACGGACAGCTTGCCGCGCTCACCTCCTCCGTGACCCAGGCGCTTACCAAGCTCTCCGCCGGCGACGGCGAGCTGTTGACCGACGAGCTCTGCCGCTTCTGGGACAAGGACGCGACCAGCGAAGGCTCGCCGCGCCCCTGGCGCGAGGCGATGAGCCGAGCCGACCGCCTCAACGCCCTCTTCTCCTTCCCCGTCCCCGCCGGGCGCGCGCAGGAGACCTACCAGCACCGCATCGCCCGCGTGCAGGACGCGCGCAAACAGTACGACGGCGAGGTCCAAGCCCTCGGCACGTCAGAGGACAGCCCGCTGAACAGCAGCTGCTGGGAGCAGAACTGGAACCGCCTGGAGCGCAGCGTGCTCATCGGCTGGCTCGCCGAGGCTCCGCACAGCAACCTCGAAGTGCTGGTGCCGGAGCCGGGAACGAGCGTCGCGCGCAAGCTCCCCTCAATGCCCTACACCTCGGCATCCAAAACCGCCATCAACCCCGTCTACGAACCCGGGAGCGCCAACCGCCGCATCACAGACCTGCTCGGCCTCTCCGACTACATCCGCAAAAAGGCGGAAGCTGCCCCCGACGATACGGAGCTGAACCAGTCACTCGAGCGCCTGGAGGCAGCCTGCCAGCACTACCTGACCGACTACGTCATGTACTGGGTTGAGACCATCCCGTCCTATTACCGCATCAACGGCATCCGCAACTGGGCGGAGTACGTGGAGAGCGGCGATGTGCTCTACTCGGCGGACGTCGGATCCATCCTTTATGAGATCGACGACCTCATCTACGACGCGCTGGATCTTCCCAGCCTCATGAATGAAGATCGCTTCCCGCAGCTCACCGCCATCCGCGAGCTGATTCAGCGGGCCAAAAAATCGCTCGATACCGACACGCGGCGCAACTTCCAGACCTCCGCCGACTTCATCAGCAAGCTCAGCCTCAAGCCCGACCAGGCATGGAAAAGCCTCATCGCCCTGCCGGTCGAGAAGCTGATGAACAGCTACTGGGTCTCCTGGTACCCCGCGCAGTCCAACTCCTCCTTCCTCTGGTGGAATAACTACCTACTGCACGGCATGCGCCTGCTCAAGCAGGAAGCCGCCGCCGCGCTGGAGGACGACCTCGCCGCCTGCCTGGCCGATGCGCGTCGCTTCCCGCTCTGCAACACCTCCCGGCAGCGCAGCGAGGACATCCTGACCGCCTACGACATCAATGACCTCTACGACAGGCTGGGGGCCGTGGCCCATCTGACGGACCCGCAGCGCGAGGCGGAAATCGCCAAGCAAGCGAACTCCCGCAGCATCCCGGCCGGAGCCGCCTCGCTCGACCTGAGCATTGCCGGCAGCGCCGATGAGAGCCTGAGCAACCTCACCCGCGTACTCTCTCTGCTGGCCGATCCCGCCTGTGAGCTGCAGTGCATCCCCACCCTGCCGGCATCTGACCTGCGCAGCGCTCCGGTCGCGGGCGGCGATGACCTCAAGCGCCTCATTCCCGTGGGGCGCCGCTTCCCCTACTGCCGCATCCTCTGCAACGGTACCCCGCTCACGGGCCGCTTCAACCTCAACCGCCAAAACGCCGCCGACCTCCCCCTGCTCACGGAGGGCATCCCGGCCTCCAGCGGCAGCCTTCGGTTTGAATTTTACCGGCACTCCGACTCCGACACCCCGGACAGCACCCTCACGCTGAGCCGCCACTGGAGCGCGCTGGACCTGTGTCTGCGCCCGGGAGCCCGCCTCTCTGACGACAAAAAGACCATCTACGCTCCGCTGACCTTCCGCGACCGCGAGGGCTACAACTGCCTGTTCTGGTTCGCCATGAGCTTCAACCGCGAGATGATCGCCCCGGCCGACTGGCCCGGCAGCCTCAGCCTGAGCCCGGTTGCCGGCGATGAGCCCGGGCAGGCCGAGCGCGAGAAGGAGCTACGCAAGCGCATCCGCGAGACCTACCTCACGCAGCGCAACCTCCCCCGCAAGCCCACGGCTGAGGACATCAGCGCGCTGCGGCGCGACCTCGACAGCCTCCGCCGCCAGGGCTACAGCCTCGGCTTCCGCCTCATCCTGCCCGGCGTCGCCGAGCAGCCGAGCGACGACCGCATCCGGCAGGCTGCGGCCTGCCCCTATTTCTCGCTCGACAGCGCCGCCGTCAGCACCGGCAAGCTGCGGAGCCTGCCCGACGCGACGCAGGAGACCGACTACCTGCTGGCGGGCGGCGACAACGTTCTGCTGCGCCTCTACCGGCACGCCGGGGACGAATACTCGGTGCACTACCTCGACCGCCGCCGACCGCTGCTCGACCTCGTCCTCGAGCAGGCCACTGAGTACGATCCGTCCCATAACTACTTCATCGTGCCGCTCAAGACGGACGACGGCCAGCCCGACGGAGACTTCACCCTCTACCTGAGGCCCTGCCTCACCCCCTCCGCCGACGACGGACTGCTGCCGCCGACGGAGGCTGACTTCCTCATGGAATACCCCGCCGCCGACATGCCCGACGGCGATCTTCCCCTGAACTGATCCCCATGAACAACGACCTCATGACCACCTTCGCCTCGCCGCTCAGCGATGCCGCTCCCTGCGGCGAGAACCTCGAATACGACGCCCGCATGATCGAGCTCGACGAGCAGTATGCCGGCGAGCCCGAGCACATGATGGGAGACTCCGTCATCCCCGCAACCCCGCCCGACTGGCGCAAGCTCGAAAAAGCCGCCGCCGGCCTCATGAAAGAGACCCGAGACCTGCGCATCGCCGTCATCTGGACCGTGGCGCGCTTGGCCAACGGCGGGCTGAGCGGGCTGCGCGACGGTCTCGAGCTCATCGACGTGCTCAGCGAGCAGATGTGGGAGACACTCTGGCCCATTCCCGACGACGGCGATGTGCAGGAGCGCCTCAGCACGCTGATGCGTCTCTCCCCCATGCCGGGCAGCTTCGACGCCGACACCACGGTGCTGCGCCTGCTGCTGGCCACCCCGCTGGCCGCCTCGCCGGCCCTCGGCTCCTACAGCCTCGACGACATCCGCCAAGCTGCGGAAGGCAGCGACGCCGATCGCACCATCCGCGCCGCCCTGCGCGACACCCCGGCAGAGAAGATCCGCGAACAGCTCGAGCACCTCGGCGCCATCCTCGGGCTGCTGCACCACATCCGCGACGTCTATACCGAGCACGCCATGGGAACGCCGGACTTCCGCATGCTCACCGACAGGCTCAAGGAGATGCAGCTCTTCCTGCTCTCCGCGGCACCGGCCTCCGAAGCGCCCGCGCCTGATGCTACAGCGACAGACACAGCCTCCGCCGCAGCGGGAAGCCCCGCGGGTGCCGCCACCTCAGCCGCAGCAACCGCTTCAGCCCCCGCCGGTGGGGCGGGACTCCCCGGCAGCAGCGCCGCAAGCGGTGCCAACGGCCCCGGCTCCGCCGCCTCTCCGGCCTCCGTCGCCGGCGCCCAGCCGACGGCAGGTGCAGCGGGAGCAGCTGCGAACCTCGGCGCCCTCCCGGTGCTGCCGGTCGGCTGCGATGCGCGCAGCGGGCGCGAGCAGGCCGTGCGGCTCATGGAGCAACTCTGCGCCTGGTTTGAAGAGAACGAACCCTCCAGCCCCGTCCCCTACTTCCTGCGCCGCGCCATCCGCAGCGTGGGCGCCAACTTCATGGAGCTGATGACCGATATCGCCCCGCAGAGCCGAGACCAGCTGCAAACCGTCCTCAAGCCCGGCAGCTCGGCCAGCGTCAGCAGCAGCTCGGGCACCCCGTCAGGCGTCGCGCCCGGCAGCGCCCAAGCTCAGGCTGCCGCCCCGCTGCCGACAGCCCCCGCCCCGGCCCCCGAACCTCCGGCCGAGGCGGCGGAATTTTTCTCGCCCTTCGGCTGAAGACAAGGGGGAAGAGCAGACCTCGCGGAAGGGCTCCCGTTTCCGCAGGCCTCCCCGATGACGCAGCAAGCGGCGATGAGAGCATCTCTCCTGATTGTTACCACTTGACGGAGAGGGCAACATCGTGTACCCTGAGCTCATGAGAAATGCGTCTCTGATGAGCCTGTTGCTCCTGCCGGCACTGAGCCTGCTTCCCGCCTGCCAGACCCAGCGGGAAGAGGTGCCGGAGCGGCAGAAGACGGATGAGCCGGCGCCGCTCTACCTCGGCACCGTCAATCAGGTACTCAGCGACCGCGGCTTCGTCATCCTGCGCTTCATCGGCCCCGTCCCGACATCGGGCGCCACGCTGATCACCCACCCGGCGGACGGCAGCAACACCCGCGTCGGCAACCTCGTGCTCAGCGACGTCTCGCAAGCTCGGGGCAACTTCGCCACGGCGAGCATCCGCTCGGGCACTGTCGTCGCGGGTGACGCCGTCTACCTCTATCGCGACGTGCTGCGCCATCCCGGCAAAGAGCAGCAAAGCGGCACCGCGGGCCTCCCCCTGAGCGGCAACACCCTCCCCGGTGCTCTCCCGGGTCTTCCCGGCAGTGGAGCCGGCAGCACCCCCGGCCTCTCGGGCACGAACTTCCCGGGATACGCCGGCGGCAGCAGTCCCACGACACAGCCCACCGCCCCGAGCATCCCCTCTCTGCAAGACAGCCTGAGCGATCCCGTCAGCGATGCCCTGAGCGGCACAGCCGGCGGAGCCCCGGCCACTCCGGCCTCTGCCGGAGACGCCCCCGCTGACACTCCCGCACCCACGCCCCGCAACAGCCCCGCGAAGGACGAATTCCCCGCTCACCTCAACGACATCCCCGACAACATGAATGACTGGGATTGATGTGGGCTCATCGCTCATTTCCGGCCATCACTGCCCGTTCCCGTCCATTCTCACCCCACCCGTATCGGACACGCTTTTTCACGGCTCGCAACAACTCGATTGCCCCTCGGGCAAGCCTGCAGCCAAGCCAACCTGCCACACCTCTGCCGCATCACGCTCCCTTAACTCCACTTCGCCCCTGCGCACCCCTCCCGCCGCACCCTCCGGCCCATCCTACTTCGACCGACTCAGGCTGCGCAGGGCGAACGCCACGATTAAACCCTATCCATGAAACTCCAGTATTACACAGACGACGAAGGCGACATCGTCATCGGCCTCTGGGTCCCGAAGCGCCAGTGCTTCATCGACGTCAGCTCCAACGATGAGCAGATCTGGGCGGCCCTGCTGCCCGACGGCAAAAAACTTCGCAAGGAGATCGAGACTTGGGTCTCCAAGGGCGCCCCGGACGGCGTTCCCGTTGACCCCGAGGGGCTCGTGCTCACAAGCGCCCTGCCCGTGCAGCCCGTCAACATCGCCTGCCTCGGCAAGAGCTACGCCGACCACGCCTTGGAGTTCAGCGGCGACGTCCCCTCCGAGCCCTCGCTTTTCCTGAAATCCCCCTCGGCCGTCAGCGCCGATCTGAGCTGCGTCATCAACCCCGCCGGCGCAACGAAACTCGACTACGAAGTCGAGCTCGCCGCCGTCATCGGCGACACCCTGCACCGCGCCGATGCGCGCGAAGCGCGGCGCGCCATCATCGGCTACACCCTCATGTGCGACTACTCGGAGCGCTCCTACCAGCTCGAACACGGCGGCCAATGGACCAAGGGTAAGAGCTGCGACTCCTTCGCCCCCTTCGGCCCCGTACTCGTCACGCGCGATGAAATCCCGGATCCGGACCACCTGCCGCTCCAGCTGCGCGTCAACGGAGAATTGCGCCAGAACGGCAACAGCTCCCACCTCATTCGCCCCGTTGCCGAGCTCGTCGCCTACGTCTCCCGCTTCATCACCCTCAACCCCGGCGACGTTGTCTCCACCGGCACCCCCGGCGGCGTCGGCATGGGCATGACGCCGCCCTGCTACCTCCGCGCCGGCGACGTTGTCGAGTTCGGAAGCGACCCCATCGGCTGGGTGCGGCAGACCGTCATCGACGAGCAGGACGACGAGGAGGAGGCCTGAGGGCCGCGGCATACACGCACGGAGAGGAGTGAGCGATAACACCAACAATCCGACGAAAACGGAAAACGGAAAAATGGGATTGCAATGCGGAGGGCGGATGCTAAAATAAAAATCATCGATCTCGCCTCATCCCCACCCCGACATATCGCACCATGAACATCCTTGTCACCGGCGGCGCGGGCTTCATCGGCTTCCACGTCGCCAAGCGCCTTCTCTCCGACGGGCACCGCGTCACGATTCTCGACAACCTGAGCAACTTCAACTCGCGGGAGCTCAAGCTCGCGCGCCTTGCGGAGCTCGGCATCGACACCGCCCGCATCTCCCCCGGCATCCATCTCCAAGGCCCCGGAGACCTCGTCTTCATCCAACAGGACATCCTCGACCGGGACGGGCTCAAACAAGTTTGGCAGGCCGGCCCTGTCGACTGCGTCATCCACCTCGCCGCCGTCACGGGGCTCGCCCCCTCGCGCGAGCAACCTGTTTTTTTCGCCGAAAACAACATCCAGGGCACCGTCAACCTGCTGGATGCATCGCGACTCCACGGTGTCCGGCACTTCCTCTTCACCTCCAGCGCCTGCGTCCACGGCTGCCACGCCCATGCGCCGCAGCGCGAGGAGGACGACGTCGACCGCCCGATGAGCATCTACGCCATGACGAAGCGGGCTGCCGAGCTTGCCTGTTACTCCTACGCCTACACCTATAGATTGCCGGTGACGATCATGCGCATCTTCACCGCCTTTGGCCCTTGGGGCAGGCCCGACTCGCAGCCCATGACCATCGCGCGCGACATCATCGAGGGCAAGCCCATCAGCATCTGCAACAACGGCTACCTCATCCGCGACTTCACCTACGTCGACGACATCGTCGCCGGCGTCGCCATCGCCCTCACCACCCCGCCGATCGCCTCCCGCTGCAACGCAGCCTACGCGCTCTACAACGTCGGCCGCGGCAAACCCATTCCGTACAGAACCTTCATTCAGGCCATCGAGACCGCCCTCGGCAAGGGGGCCACCATCGTCGAAGACCCCGCCTCGCCCGAGCTTCAGGGTGAGAGCATCGAGAGCTACGCCGATACCTCGCGTCTCGAGGCCAACCTGGCTTACTCCCTGGTCTGGGACTATGAAGAATCCGTCCCCCTGTTCGTCGACTGGTTTCGGCAACATTACAATAAAACCTTCCGCTACTGACCCCATCTTTCGGGCAGGGAGGCTCACATCCCCTCCCTGCCCACCCTCCCTCCGTGAATCCGATCCTCTACAGCCTCGCCAAACGATTCCTCTTCTGCATGTCGCCGGAAACGGCGCACGAGTTCACCCTGTCCGCCCTCCGCACGGCCGACAAGCTGCACCTCTGCTCCCTCATCGGGGGGCGGCGAGTCAGCGACCCCGTCACCGTGATGGGCCTGAACTTCCCGAACCGCGTCGGCCTTGCCGCCGGCATGGACAAACAGGCCAACACCTTCCCCGCCTTCGGCCATCTCGGCTTCGGCTTTGTGGAAGTCGGCACCCTCACCCCGCGTCCGCAGCCCGGCAACCCCAAGCCCCGTTGCTTCCGCTGCATCCCGCAGCAGGCCATCATCAACCACATGGGCATCAACAACCCCGGCATCGAGGTCGGCGTGGCCAATATCCGCGCGGCGAAGGGTTTTAGCGGCGTGCTGGGCATCAACATCAGCAAAAACGAATCCACACCCAACGACGAGGCCCGCATGGATTATCTCACCTGCCTGCGTGAGGCGTGGCCCGTGGCGGACTACATCACCATCAACTTCTCCTGCCCGAACGTCCCGCACCTCTGCGAGCTGGCGCGGGCCGACTCCGCCGCCGACCTGCTCGCGGCCCTCAAGAGCGAACAGGCCAACCTCAGCAGCGAAACCGGGCGGCACGTGCCCATCGTCATGAAGGTCTCGCCCGACATGAGCGAGAGCCAGATTCGTGAACTCTCGGGCGTCTTTCTCGACTGCCAGCTCGACGGCCTCATCTGCACCAACACCACCACGAGCCGCGAAGGCGTCGAGGGCCATCCCGCTGCCGCCCAAAAGGGAGGTCTCTCAGGCAAGCCTCTGTACAACAAGGCCAACGAGACGCTGGAGGCCTTTGCAAGCCACCTCAAGGGTCGCATCCCCATCATCGGGGTCGGCGGCATCATGAGCGCCGACGATGCCGAGGCCAAGATTCGCGCCGGGGCCTCGCTCGTGCAGCTCTACAGCGGCTTCATCTTCAAGGGCCCGCAGCTCATTCGCGACTGCGCCGTCCGCCTGAGGGACATGAGATAAACGCCCCTTCAGGGCTCCCGGCACCGGCCGGGTGCTGAGTCAGCCTCCCCCTCGCAACTGCTGTCGCTGTGAGGGGGAGTTTTTTGTTGTGCAGCCCGACGGCTTGAGAGCTTGACATCGTCGACAAGCTCTCAAACAGTTGGCAAAATAGGTTGCAGAGGACGAGAGAGAGAGCTTAGCCTCAGAGGCATGGCGCGTCTGAAACCCTCATCTCTGCACTTCGTACTGATCTTCCTGCTCATCAGTTTCAACCTCCGCATGTCCTTCTCGGCGGCCAATCCCCTGCTCGATGAGCTCATCATCAAGCTGCATCTCAGCCCGGCCGACAGCGGGCTCTTCGCCCTGCTCCCCGTCATGGCTCTCGGCATCGCCGCTCCCCTCGGCTCTCGCCTCAGCTGCCTCATTCGCCCGAGGCTGCTGATCGTCTATGCCCTAGCTGCCGCTGTGCTCGGTATTTTCTGGCGCAGCTACGGCGGCCTCATCGGCCTTTACGGCGGCACCCTCGTCATCGGCCTGGGCCTCGGCATCACCGGCTCCGTCATCCTCGGTGTTGTCAAGCTGCGCTATCCCGGATATGTGCCGGAGCTCATGGGCGCCTACACAGCCTGCATCTGTCTCGGCACCGCCGTCGGCTCCGGCAGCGCCAACCCCATCAGCCATATTCTGGGGAGCTGGCGCGCCGGCCTCTGCTTCTGGGCCCTTCCCCTGATTGTCGCGCTGATTCTCTGGGCGGAATACCTGTTCAGCAGCCGCGATAAACTGCCCAATCCCCACCCGATTCAGGCCTCGATGAAGCCCCTGCTACGCAAGAAACAGGCTTGGCTCGTCACCCTCTTTTACCTCTTCCGCGTCTCGGGCTCCTGGCTCATCATCGTCTGGCTCTCCACCCTGATGCGGATGCGCGGACTTGACGCCATGGAGTCCGGGCTTGTGCTGGCTCTCGCCACGGCCTTTCAGATTCCCAGCGCCCTGCTTTCGCACCAATTCGCCGTCTGGCTGGGCAGTCGGCGGCGCCTCATGATGCTCACCATTCCGCTCTCCTGCCTCGCCTGCGCGGGCATGCTGGAGGCTCCTCTGAACCTCTGGCCCCTCTTCTCCATCATCTTCGGCCTCTGTATCGGCTCCATCTTCACCCTCGGCATGACCTTCATCGTCGAGAGCGCACCCGACGAAGCCGGCACCGTCGCCCTCTCGGGCATGGCGCAGGGCATCGGCTTCATCGCCGGAGGAGTCATCGCCTGGAGCGTCAGCAACACCATCACCCTGCCGCACCCCGAGCTTTTCATCCTCGGTTTTTACACCCTCTTCGCCCTCTCCGGGCTTTTTTGCGGTCTGCTCTGCGATCAAAGCATCGAACGCAGCAAAAACAGCGAGCCGTCCTGCATTTGAACATTGCCAAGGCTGGTGCGATGTGCTAACCTTACCATAAAGATTCACACTCCACCCCATGAAGCCATCCCTTCTCTCCCTCTCCTTCATCGTCTGCGGCATCACTGCTGCTCAAGCCGCCCCTTCCGCCACCTCTCTCCTGACGCCTCCGACCGAGCAGGCCGCGAAGGCAGGTGCGACCGGCAAGTCGGCGCCGGCGGAAACTTCCGGCTCAAGCGACGCGTCCGGCTCGGAGGCCGCAACTCAGGCCGCTGCGTCGGCTGACGGCTCGGCTGCTGCAGAGACTCCCGCTGCTCAGCCGGGGCAGAATCCGCAAGCCCAGGCACCCCAGACTCAGCCGGAAGAGGAGAGTCTCGTCTCGCGCCTGCGACGGCTCACGGAAGACGTCGACGCACGCATGGCGACGCTGAAAAAACCTTCGCGCATGCTCAGCTCCTCGCACCGACGCTTCAAGGAGCGAGCCGAGCGGGATCTGAAGGAGATCATGGAAACATCGGGAGAGGTGCGCGATCTCAACGAGAAATACAGTAACACGCTCACCGGGCCCTTCGAGTTCACGGTCAGCGCTGCGGATCGGGACAAGTACGTTCGCGATGCCCAGGCCGCCTATCAGGCCATGCTCACGGACATGAAGGAGAACAAGGGCAAGCGCAAGGTCGGCGGGCTCGATAAATTCGAACTGCTGCGTGATCGCTATCAGGGCATTCCCGAGTACAAGGAAGCCTTCGACACCTACCTCAAGACGCTCAAGCAGCTCGACAACCACTGGAGCAAGATGTATGAGCGCGAGACCAAGCGACGCGAGCGCATGAACGACAAGCGGCAGCGGACGCTCGAAGAGGCGGATGAGGAGCAATACGAGAAGCTCGCGGAGCGCTTCGCCAAGGACAAGGAGAACATTGAGACGATTTGGTACAACCCGAGCCCGAAGAACCTCAAGATGCTGCGCAACTGCACCAACAAGGTGAAGGACGCCCTGCGCCGCAACAAAGATGTCAAGCTTGAGCCTGAGGTGGGCAAGGTGCCTGAGATGCTCGCGGCCTTCTGGAGCAAGATGGATGAGGCACGCGAGGCGCTGATTCAGGGCGATTTTGATCGGGCGGGGGCTCTGCTGGAGACCGACGAGGTTGCCCGCGGCGTCACGCGCCTGCGCAACGAGATCTTCCCGCGCGAGTACCGAGAGCCGCTCACGGAGCAGCTGCGCGTCATGCAGCGCGAGGTCACCACGCGCGAACGCAACCGCAATCGCGAGAAGCTGGCACTGGAGCGCAAGATGACGGATCTGGATCGCAAGGTGCGCAGCTACGAGGCCCGAGTTGACAGCATGATGGCCTCCATCGAAGCGGAGCTCGCTCAGCAGATTGACGAAGATGTCGCCGATGAGGGCGAGGCGGACGGAGAGAAGGCCGAGGGCGCGACGTCTGACGACGAGGGCGCCGCCGACACCGAGAAGGCGGATGACGCGAAGGATGAGTCCCCGGATGCCGAGGGACACGGAGAGCAGCCCGCGAAGGAGGGCGCTGATGCCGACAAGCCTGCGGCGGACGAAGCGTAAGACAACGCGGGGGGTTGACAGAGCCCCCGCCGAGCGCCTATACTCTCGGCATGAAGTTCAGCGTCACTTGCGGATTCCTGCTCACTTTCACGCTCCCCGCTGCGATCTGCGCGGCGGAGGAGCTCTCGGCGGAGCTGGCCGAGTCCATGGAAAGTTACTGCAAGCTGCCGGAGAAGCTGCTGCCGGCGCTCTCGGCGGCGCGCGATACGGACAGCGCGGATGCGGCCGCCGTCGAGCTCCGCAAGCTCTTGCCCGAGGTCTACCGCGTCTGCGACCGCGTGCGCCGCATCGACAGACTCACGCCTGAGCAGAGCCGCATCATCCGTGAGCGTTACGAGCAGCGCATGCGCGCGGAGTGGGGAAAGGTTTATGAGCACATCTTTCGCCTGCAGCACGAGCAGTGTTACTACTCCGCTGCATTCAACGAACAATTTCAAACCCTCATCATGATGCTCGAGCAATGAAAGACACCCCGATAATCCTCCTGTCCGCGGCCCTGCTTCTCTTGCCGGTATCGGCAGCATCGCCTGAGGCCGACTGGCCCACGCAGCAGCAAGGGGCCGGGCTCTTGCTCGACGCGCCGCAGCAGCTGCCCGAACCCAGCGCACCCGGGACTTCCCCCGAGGTTCCGGTTCCGGGGGATCTAGTGGGAGAAACACCGGGCCCCGTCATCACGGCTCCTGCTCCCACAGCCTCGGGCGATGCGACGGCGCAACTCTCTCCTGTGGAGCAGCACTTGGCCAGAGGCATTGCCCTGCTGCTGAAGCTTGAGCAAGTCATGGCCTCCGTCGACAGCCCGGAGAGCGCCCAAAGGGCCGTCCAGCCCATCGGGCTCATCACCGCTGAGCTCAGCAAATGGCCCCAAGGATTCCTCACCCTTCCCCCGCCTGACGAAGAGCAGCGGCTGGAATACGAGGATCGCTATCTGCCCGTCATCCGACGCATCAACAAACGCATTCAATTGCAAGGCGAGCGCTTGGCTTCGGCGCAATACTACGGCTCGCAACAGCTCGCCGCATCACTCGTGCGCTTGGTTCTCTCCCTGCAACAATAATCGCTTCTGCCCGCTGTCCCTCTGCCCGCTGTGTTCGCGACGCCCCCCCGGGTAGAGGGTGCTGCAGATCAGGCAGGTTTCGGCCGCCTCCCTGCGCCGAAAAGCTCGTCCCGGCTGCTACACCTGCCCTACACCAACGCCGGACTCACGGCGGCGCTGCCCGTCACCTCGGACATGACCACCGACCTCTGCATCTCCTTCGCCCTCGCCGCCCTCGGTCCCCTCATCGCCTGTTGCGCCTGCTTCCTGCCGCTCCGACGCACCCGCTCCGCTCTCGAAATTCATCCCACGGGAAACCATTCGAGCCGGGAGGCGGCCGCGACCTCTGGTAAAGCGGCCGAGACCTCGCCTCCCGGCCCTTCAGCGACCTCGGACTTTCCCTCGTCTGACGCATCCGCCCCGCCGGACGAACTTTGCCCGCCAAGCCATCTCCGCCACTTTCCCTCAGCGGGTGATGTAGTCTGTGCTCTGCTCTATTACATCTTTTTCTGCGTGATCCAGCTTCCCCTGTTCGGCGACGCCTCAAGCGGGTCCGCCGCGGCGCCTCCCAGTCTCCTGAACGCCGTGTTCACCGTCGCGGCCTCCTTGGCCGTCTACCTGCCTTTGCTTGTGTTAGCCATCGAGCACCGGGGGCAGGGCTTTCTGCGACTCAAGGGGCAAGCGCCGAGCCTGCGGCAACTCGCACGCCTCTTTCTGCTCAGCATCGCTGCCGTCTTTGCCTTCTCCCTGCTCTATCAGTACAGCGGACTCAGCGACCTCATTCTCCGACTGAGCGGAGCGCCAGAGCTGCAAAGCGTCTGCGAGCTCATCGCGCAGACGAGCGAAGCCGAGGCCTTGGTGCTGATGGGGATCAATACCATCCTCATTGCCCCTGTCTGCGAAGAGATCCTCTGGCGCGGCTATATCTTCAACATTCTGCGCACGCGCTGCCGCCCCACCGTTGCCGCCGCCATCAGCGGTCTGCTCTTCGGCGCCATTCACTTTGCCTTGCCCCAGTTTGTCATTTTGAGCTTCTTCGGCTTCATCCTCGCTCTCGCCTACTACCGCAGCCGCAGCCTCATCATGCCCATTGCGCTGCACGTCACCTTCAACGCCATCAATTTCACTCTGCTGCTCACCTGATGATGAAACACTCCCCCCTCGCTGACGTCGCAACCTCCCCAACCTCCCCTGACGCCTCGGTCAGCGGCTCGGGCAAACCGACCTCCTGGGATTCTCCCCTCGCGGAAAGCCCCCGATTCGCCGACAGGGGTGAAGATGCCTCTCTGAGCCTTCTGCTGCGAGGCCTGACCCGAAATGAGCGCCTCATCGTCGGCCCCGGCGATGACTGTGCCGTCGCCCGCGGGGATGAGAACGAGGATCTGCTGCTCAAGACGGACGTTGTCATTGAGGGAGTCCACTTCACGCGAGACACTCCTCCCGAACTCATCGGGCGCAAGGCGCTCGCCCGCACGCTCTCCGACATCGCCGCCATGGGTGGGTTGCCCGACCACGCGCTTATCACCCTGCTCGTCCACCCCTCGCGCCGCATTGAGGACGCCGAACGGCTCTACCGCGGCATGGCCGAGCTCGCGGAGCAATACGGCGTCTCCATGGCCGGAGGAGAGACCTCGGCGCTGCCCGAGGACGGCCTCATCGTCAACATCGCGCTCACCGGGCGCGTCGAGCGCGGGCAGGCCGTTCTGCGCAGCGGGGGCCGCCCCGGGGATCACATCTGCGTCAGCGGGCGTCTCGGCGGCTCCTTCGCCAGCGAGCGCCACCTCACCTTCACACCGCGCATCGAGCTGGCGCGCTACCTCGTCAGCCACGGACTGCGCCCCACTGCCATGATGGATCTCTCGGACGGCCTCGGCACCGATCTGCCCCGCCTCGCCGCCGCCTCGGGCTGCGGCTATGCCCTCAGCGAGAGCGCCATCCCGTGCAACCCGGGTGTCAGCACCGCCGAGGCCATCAGCGACGGTGAAGACTACGAGCTGCTCTTCACCCTGACGGACGAACAGCTGCCCCTGCTGCAGGAGCTGCCCCTCCCCGTGCCCGTGACCCCCGTCGGGCGCCTGACCTCCGCCGGTGTAACACCCTTGACATCAGGCTGGCAGCACTTCCGAAACCGCGCCGTTTGAGTGCATTTCAGCGTGGCGAGGCATCCAACAAACGCCCCCACGATTCGATTTTTTTAACAGATCACAACTTATTGATTCTCAATATATTCAATTTCGTCAAAACACCCACGACTGAATGCTGAGGCCGCCGGAAATCACGGCCGATAAAATTCAAGTTTCCCGAAGCTTTTTTGCCCGGCGGAGAAACTTTTTTCAGAGCCTGTGGAACGCCTATAGAACGGGGGATGGCAGCGATGGGCAGGTGGTGTTCTCCGCAAAAAAAGCTTCTCAGGAGGGGCTTCGCGTGCCATAGTTCTCCCCGCAAGCAGGCCCGACCGACGAACGACGGGCGACAACATAGAAAAGGAAGACACATGAGCAAAACGAGAGAGGCAGCAGGGTTGTGGGAGCAAATCATGGACACCATGAAGGCGGACACGAACCTCGGAGAAGGATCCTTCGGCTCCACCTTTCTCTCCCAGCTCAAGCTCTGCGCAGACACGGGCAGCAAGCTGATTTTCGAGTACCCGAAGGGGATGATGATCGAGTGGGTTCAGAACTACTACCTGGACTCCATGACGGCTGCCTCCGCCCGTGTGCTGGACGGAGCTCGAGAGATCGAGTTCGTCGAGCAGTCGGATGAGGAGGAAGTCCCGTCGGATGAAACGGACGGAGAGGTCTCCGATGAAGGAGCGCTGCCGACCTCCGCTTCCGCAGGCGCCCCCCGCGCCGCCTCGGCTGCCGCAGCAGCAGCGACCTCTTCCGCCACAGCGACACCGTCCGGCCGCAGCCCACGCCGTCGCAGCACCAAGCGCCGTCGCCACATCAACAGCGGGCTCAACGAGGATTTCCTCTTTGAGAACTTCGTCGTCGGCCCGAACAGCGAGTTCGCCTACGAGGTGGCCAAGGCGGTTGCCGAAGGGGCCTCGACGCGCTTCAACCCCTTCTTCATCCACGGCGGCTCCGGCCTCGGCAAGACGCATCTGCTGCACGCCATCGGCAACGCCATCAGCGAAAAGCGCGAGGACGTCAGCGTGCTCTACGTCACCTGTGAAGACTTCGCCAACGCCTACATTGACGCCATCGGCAGCCGCCGCGAAGAGAAGAGCGAGGCCATCCGCGCCTTCCGCCGCAAATATCGCGAGGCTGACGTGCTGCTCATAGACGACGTGCAGTTTCTCTCGAAGCGCCAGAAGACGCAGGACGAGTTTTTCTACACCTTCAATTCGCTCTTCGACAGCGGCAAGCAGATCGTGATGACGGCAGACTGCGCCGCCCACGAGATCACGGATCTCGATCCGCGCCTCAGCACGCGCTTCGAACAGGGGCTCACGGCTTCCATCTCCCTGCCCGCCCTCGAGACACGCCTGGCCATCCTGCGCAACATGCGCAGCAAGTGGAAGAGCGATCTCGTCGGCGATGACGTGCTCGAATTCCTCGCGACGAACATCACGCGCTCCGTGCGCAGCCTCGCCGGGGCCCTCACGCGCATCGGCAGCCTTGCCTCCTTCTCGCACCACCGCCCGAGCGTCGCCGAGGCGCGCCTGCAGGTGCGCGATCTGCTGCACAGCGATCAGGGCAACTCGCGCAGCACCATCGAAGAGATTCAGCGCCGCGTCGCGGAGGAGTTTGACATTCGCGTCTCCGATCTCACGGCGCGCCGCCGCACGGCCAAGATTGCACATCCCCGCCAGGTAGCCATGTATCTGGCACGCCGCTGCACGCAAAGCTCGCTGCAGGACATCGGAGCGGCCTTCGGCGGCCGCGACCACGGCACCGTCATTCACGCGATGCGCACCATCGAGCAGAAAATCGAGAAGGACGGCCAGCTGCGCAGCTGCGTCGAGCGCCTCGCCGGCCTCTTCTCCTGATCGGCAAAGCCGCGGCTTGGCGCACCGGCGGCCCTCTCCGGCGGCACCGCGGCTTTCAATCGCCTCAACCCGTTCAAACGGGCAAAGCATCGCCCCCCCTCCGATTGAGGCAGCTTGTAGCAAAGCGGGGAGGGCTCTCGAAGCCGGTCGCTCAGGGGGACGCACTCAGAAGGAGCGGCTCAAGCGAGCATGAGGACACGTCGTGCGGCCCCGTTTTTCTCTTGATTCGCGCCCTGCGATGTGCTAAGTAAGCTTTCGTGAGCAACGCGAGCATGGAACAGGGCATGCGCCAGAGCATGGTGGCCACGGCAGCCATGCAGATGTTCATGCGCACGCTTCAGGCCACGAACATGGAGCTCTCTCAAATGGCGGCCCAAGCCATCACCGCCAACCCCGCGCTCGAAGAGCTGCCGCCGACGCCCGGCGATCGCGACCAGTCGGAGGGAGGCCAAGCGGACGGCGAGGGGCTCCACGAGACGGCGAACAGCGACGCCGGCGACCGCGACGGCGGATCGTCCGCGCTCGACTACGATGCCACGCGCCGCCACGACTACGTGCTTGAAAGCCTCACCGAGCCCGTCACCCTCGCCGACCACCTCGCCGGGCAGATTCACGCCTCCGCACCCGAGGCCGCCCTCGAAGCCCTCAGCCTGCAACTCATCGACCAGCTGGATCGCCGCGGATACTTCACCGAGTCGGCGGAGGCGCTGCGCGAGGAACTCGGGGCGCCGCGCGAGCTCTTCGCCCAAGCCCTTGCCCTTATCCGTGATCTCGAGCCCGCGGGCGTCGGTGCCTTCGACCTGCGGGACAGCCTCATGCTGCAGCTGCAGCACGCGGACGAAGCCGACGGCCTGTCCATGCAGTTGCTGCGCAACCACTGGGACGAGTTGGTTCGGCACCGCTACGCCGATATTGCGTGCGCCTGCGGCGAAAGCAAAGAGGCCGTCTCCGCAGCCGCCCGCCGCATTGCCCGCCTCAACCCGGACCCCGGCAGCGCCTTCAGTCGCGCGGAAGAGCACGTCATCGCCCCCGATCTCATCGTCACCCTCGACGAGGGCAAACCCGTCGTGAGACTCACCGGCGAAGGGATTCCCCGCCTCGGCCTCTCAGCCGACTACCGGGCCATGCTCACCGACCGGGCGGATGAAACTGAGCTGCGCCGCTACCTCTCTCGCTGCTTTCGCGAGGGACGCGAGCTCATCAAGGCCATCAGCGATCGCCAGCAGACCATCCTCACCGTCGCGCGCGCCATCGTCGCGCGCCAAGAGGATTTTTTCCGCGAAGGACCCGCAGCCCTCAAGCCCCTGCGCATGGAGGACATCGCCCAAGACACCGGGCTGCACGTCTCCACCGTCTCGCGCGCCGTCAAGGGCAAATACCTGCGCTGCGACCACGGCGTCTACGAGCTGCGGCGCTTCTTCACCGCCGCCCTGCCCTCCGCCGCGAGCGAGGGCGGACTCTCCGCCGATGCCGTGCGCAGCCGCATCCGCGAACTCATCGAGGCCGAGGACCCGCGCCACCCTCTCTCCGACGCCCGCATCGAAGCCGAACTGAGCCGGATCGGCATCAGCGTCGCGCGCCGCACCATCGCCAAATACCGTGAACAGCTCAACATCCTGCCCGCCAGCATGCGGCGCCGGCGCTGAGCCCGCCGCCCCCTGCGAGCCCATCAGCCGCTCGCTATCCCCCTCTCGGAGATCTCCCCGGTTCTCGCCACTCTGAGCCGCGCCACTCCAAGCCGCAACACCTTAGGCGTCCCCTCGTCGTGACGGTCGTCCGAGGCTAGGGTCCCGCAGAGCGCAGACCTCGCAAAACGTGGCTCAACCCTCACAGGGTGAAGCGCCCACGCCCGGCAGAACAGATTGCCGGACAAAGCGCCCCCCTGCGAGACAAAGCCACAGGCCCGACAGATCGGAGCGACCGCGCGCGCATCGCGGCACCGCCCCGCGCTCGAATTTTCCGCCACGCGCTGCCGCAAGCAATGCCCCGGCGAGCGGCGTAAACTTGATTCATTCCAAACAGATCGGATTTAGCCTTGATTTCGTGATTTGGAATCGCTATAATCCCCGCCACCGCGCGACGACATGAGTAAAACCCAAGGCAGAAGCAGCAAGACCACCCGCAACCTCGCCTGCTCCATGGTGAGGCAGGCCGGGGTTCGCATGACCCGCCAGCGCCGAGCCGTGCTGGAGACCATCCTCACCTCCACGGACCACCCGACAGCCAGTCAAATTTATGAGCGCACCTGCCGCAACGCGCTCGGCATCTCGCTGGCCACCGTCTACAACTGTCTGGAGACCATGTCCGGCGCCGGACTCATCAACCAGCTGCGCTTCGATAACGGCCCCTCGCGCTACTGCCCGAACCTCGTGCCGCACGCCCACGTGCTCGACGACGAGAGCCACCGCGTGCTCGACGTGCACCTCAAGCCCGGCGTGCGCATCGAAGACGTTTTCGACCTGCCCGAGGGCGTGCGTATCCACAGCATGGACGCCTGCCTGCGCGGCCTCATCCCCGAGAACTGCCTTTCCACACCGACATCCCCTTCCACCCCCGCATCATGAGTCTCATCATTCAAGATTTGCATGCCCGCGTCAAGGACGGCGCGGAAATCCTCAACGGCATCAATCTCGAAATCCCCAAGGGAGAAGTGCACGCCATCATGGGGCCCAACGGCTCAGGCAAGAGCACCCTCTCCAAAGTGCTCTGCGGCCATCCCGACTATGAAGTCACCGGCGGCCGAGCGGAGATGGACGGGCAGGATCTGCTCGCCATGAGCGTCGACGAGCGCAGCCGCGCCGGCCTCTTCCTCGCCTTCCAGTACCCCGTCGAAGTCCCCGGCGTCACGAACGCCAACTTCCTGCGCGCCGCCCTCAGCGCCCGACTGCCCGAGGGAGAGAGCTTCGACAGCGTCGCCTTCTACAAGAGTCTGCGCGCCCGCATGAAGCAGCTGGGCATGGACCCGAAGTTCACCGCTCGAGCCGTCAACGAAGGCTTCTCAGGCGGCGAAAAAAAGCGCAACGACATCCTGCAGATGATGATGCTCGAGCCCACCTACGCCATCCTCGACGAGACCGACAGCGGCCTTGACGTCGACGCGCTCCGCATCGTCTCGGAAGGCGTCAACGCCATGCGCGCCCCCTTCCGCAGCTTCCTCGTCATCACGCACTACAAGCGTCTGCTCGAGTACATCAAGCCCGACGTCGTCCACATCCTCTACCGCGGGCGCATCGCGCGCACCGGCGGCTATGAGCTCGTCGACCACATCGAGAAGCACGGATTTGATTTCCTCAAGGAAGACGGAGACCATGCCTGAGCACCCCACCACCTCATCCCCGGAGCCCGGCACCGACTCCCCCTTCAGCGTCGACACGCGCGGCGAGTTCTCCTTCCCCGAGAATCACCGCTACGACGCCGGCTACGGCCTGACCGAAGCCACCATCGACTACATCTGCGACGCCAAGGGAGAGCCAGACTGGCTGCGCCGGTTCCGCAAAGACGCCCTGAAGAAATTCCGCGAAATGCCCATGCCCACGCACTGGGCCCCCGAGGGCATCAGCGGGGTGGACTTTGACAAGATCCGCTACTACCTCGCCCACGGCGTCGCCCCGCGCCAGAGCTGGGACGAAGTGCCCGACGACGTCAAGCGCACCTTCGAGCGCCTCGGCGTCCCCGAGCAGGAACGCGCTTTCCTCGCCGGCGTCGATGCGCAGTACGACTCCGAGACCGCCTATAACAACATGCAGGAGGAGCTGCGGAAAAAGGGCGTCATCTTCGTGAACTCCACCGAGGGCCTGCGCGACTACGAGGAGATCTTCCGCCCCTGGTTCGGCAAGGTCATCCCCGTGGGCGACAACAAATTCTCCGCCCTCAACCACGCCGCCTTCTCCGGAGGCTCCTTCATCTACGTGCCCAAGGGCGTCAAGCTCGCCCAGCCCCTGCAAGCCTACTTCCGCATCAACTCCGAGGCCATGGGGCAGTTCGAGCGCACGCTCATCATCGCCGATGAAGGCGCTGAGCTCATGTACATGGAGGGCTGCACCGCCCCGAAATACGACAGCGCCACCCTGCACTCCGGCGTCGTCGAACTCGTCGCGCTCAAGGGAGCAAAAATCCAGTACGTCACCGTCCAGAACTGGGCTGCCAACGTCTACAACCTCGTCATCCAGCGCGGGCTGGCCATGGAGGGCGCCGAGATCCGCTGGATTGACTGCAACCTCGGCTCCGGCCTCACGATGAAGTACCCGGCCGTCGTGCTGAAAGGCCGGCGCGCCCGGGGCGAAGTCGTCAGCATCTCGCTGGCCCACACCGGCCAGCATCAGGACACGGGTGCGCGCATGATCCACGCCGCCCCCGAAACGAGCTCGAACATCGTGGCCAAATCCATCTCCATCGGCGAAGGACGCGCCAGCTACCGCGGCGAAGTCAACATCATCAAGGGGATGAAAGGCTGCCGCAACAACACCGAGTGCGATGCCCTGCTCATCAACGCCACGAGCCGCACGGACACCTACCCGGCCATCACCGTCAACGGCAACGCCAACGCCGTGCAGCACGAAGCCTCCGTCTCGCAGGTCGACGAAGATCAGCTCTTCTACATGCAGCAGCGCGGCCTCACGCGCGCTCAGGCCATGAGCCTGGCCGTCAACGGCTTCATCAACGACCTCGTCAACGAGTTCCCCATGGAGTACTCCGTCGAACTGCGCCGCCTCATTGATCTCGAAATGGAGGACTCCATCGGCTGAGCCCCCTCTGAGCCACCCTTCACCGCTTCCCCTCCCCCCCCGATTGCACACGCCTATGGATTTCCCCGAAACCGACACCGGGCACAGCATGCAGCAGGCACTCGAGCAAGCCGCCGCACAGGCCCGCCTGCGCGATGCGCACACCCCGGATCGCTTCAATGAAAACTGGCGCTTCGGCCGCCCGCAGGTCTACGCCGAAGCCCTCGTGGCCGCGCTGGGCACCCCAACGAACAGCGGCCGCTGCGACTGCCGTGCCCCCGAAGGCTGCGCCACCCCCCTCGACAGCGAGATGAAGGCGAGCCTGACGACCATGCACAGCTTGGGCTCCGACAAGATCCTCGCCCTGCACCTCGAGCGCTTCGGCGAAGGCGTCTGCCTCTACATCGAGGGAGAAATCAGCGAACCCATCGTCATCGACTGCGAGACCGACAGCGTCTACAGCCCCGCCACCCTCATTCTGGCAGCGGAAGGCGCTCGCGCCCGCATCATCGAGCGCCACCGCGTGCGCGGCAGCGGCACCCTCGTCTCCCTGCGCAGCATCATGGCGCAAAAGGGCGCCGACATCAGCTTGGAGCTCGAGGTCTGCGGCGAAGCCCCGGAGGGCGACGGCCCCCGCGCCATGAACATCACCAACATCGAGGCCGCCGATGCCCGCGTGCGCCAGCTCACCCGCTACAGCGGCATGAGCTGGGCTCGAGAAGAGACCGTCGCCACCGTGCTCCACGGCCCGGCAGACATCGAGCTCTACTCCGCCAACCGCCTCAACGCCTCGCAGGTGCTCGACCAGCACACGCGCCAAGAGATGCTCTGGGGACGCTCCGCAACCAACCTGCTCTACAAAAACGTCATCGACGACAAGGCCACGGCCACCTTCGCCGGCAACATCTTCGTGGCCCCCGGCGCGCATGAAACGGACGCCTATCAGGCCAACCGCAACATGCTGCTGAGCGAAAACGCCACCGTCAACTCCCTGCCGGGCCTCGAAATCCTCGCCGACCACGTGCGCTGCTCCCACGGCTCCGCCAGCGCACCCATGGATGATGAGCAGCTCTTTTACCTGTGCAGCCGCGGCATCCCGCGCCACGAGGCCCAGCTGCTCGTCGCCGAGGGCTTCCTGCAAGACGTCGTCGAGCGATTCCGCAGCAGCGGCGAAACCGAAACGCAGGCGGCGGAGGAGCAGCCCTGAGTTTTTTTCAAAAAAACTCCGCGGACCAGCAGCCGGCCGCGGAGCGAGAGGCTCGCGCAGCACGGCGCGAGCGCGATACCTTGTGAGCCCCCGCGCCTCCCTCAGCCGAGAACGGCACCGGAGGCCTCCTCTCCCCCACCCCGGCGGCGGAGCCCTGCGGACCGGACGTCCCCCGAGGGGGCGAGCCGGACGCTAAACCGATCGCCGGGAGCGGCTTCGTGGCTGCGCGAGAGGGCCTTCGGGCAGAGCAGCGAAGCGACTCAGGCGGGCCCCGATGACAGACCCCGCACTGCGGGATTTTTTTGCTGTTTTTGAGATGAGTTGTTGACGACGGCTGGCGCATCGTGTAGAGTAAGGAGCTGACGCGAACTCTCTCTCGCGTTGCCATAACTTTCTCACCGATCAGACCCGTGTACTCGAACGAAAATTACCTGCTTGAGCTGCTCAAGGAAGCCGGAGCCATCGACGACGCCACCATCGAAAACGCCCGCCAGCAAATCTCCCCCATCGACAGCGTCATCGACTACTTGGTGGAGCACAATGTCATCTCCGGCGAATACGTCGCCCAGGTAGCCGCCGAGCGCTCGGGCATGGAGTACGTCGACCTCTCCGGCATTGACATCGCCCCGGACATCATCGCCAAGGTCAAGGGACCGCTCGCGCGCCGCGTCGGCTTCATCCCCATCGGCGATGACGGCTATTACCTGCAGGTGGCCATTGCAGACCCCTTCAACATGGAGAACCTCGACAGCCTGCCGCAGTTCCTCGGGCGAGACATCGACTTCTTCGTCGTCTCCGAGGCCGGGCTGAAGAAGGCGCTCGACAAATATTACCCCGAGCAGAAAAAGTTCGCCAAGGGCGACAGCGAGGCCCCCATCATCGAGCTCATCGACAACATGTTCAACGAGGCGCACCAGATGCGCGCCTCCGATATCCATATTGAGCCGATGGAAGACCGCGTGCGCATCCGCTACCGCATTGACGGCCGCCTCGTCGAAGTGGCCAACCACCCCAAAAAGCTGCTCGGGCCCATCGTGGCGCGCCTCAAGGTCATGAGCTCCACCATGAGCATCGCCGAGAAGCGCATCCCGCAGGACGGCCGCATCGAGCTCGACCTGCGCGACGGCGTGCACATCGACCTGCGTGTCAGCACCGTGCCCTCCAACCACGGAGAATCCGTCGTCATGCGAATTCTCGACAAGTCGGCCCTGGCACTCGGTCTGCCGCAGCTCGGCTTCCTCTCCGATGACGAAGCCACCTTCGACAACCTCGTCACCCAGCCCGACGGCGTCATCCTCGTGACCGGCCCCACCGGCTCCGGCAAAACGACCACCCTCTACGCCTGCCTCAACCATCTCAATCGCCCCGACAAAAAGATCATCACGGCGGAAGACCCGGTGGAATACGAGTTCTCGGGCATCAACCAAGTCATGATCCGCTCCGAAATCGGCATGACCTTCGCCGCCGCCCTGCGAGCCATGCTCCGTCAGGCCCCCAACATCATCATGATCGGTGAAATTCGAGACGGGGAAACCGCCGGCATCGCCATTCAGGCCGCCATGACGGGCCACCTCGTCCTCTCCACCCTGCACACCAATGACGCCCCCTCCTCCGTCGCCCGACTGGCCGACATGGGCGTGGACCGCTTCCTCATCGCCTCCGCCGTGCGCGCCATCATGGCGCAGCGCCTCTGCCGCCGCCTCTGCGACTGCAAGGTCGACGGTCACGTCACGCCCAAGGAGGCCGAAGTGCTCGGCATCGACATCAACCGCGTCGTCAAGGTCCCCCGCCGCGGCGGCTGCGAGAAGTGCCACGGCAAGGGCATGCGAGGCCGCCTCGGCATCTTTGAGATCTTCCGCGTGACGGACGACGTGCGCGAGCTCATCAACTCAAACCTCACCTCCGCCCAGCTGCGCAAGCGCGCGCGCGAACTCGGCATGCGCACCCTGCGCGAAGACGGCGTGCGCAAGGTCATGGCCGGTCTCACCTCCGCCGACGAAGTGCTGCGCGTCACCACCGGCGACGCCAGCTGACGACTTGGATCAGCCGACCTCGACCGCACACACACACACTCCCCCTTTCTCTCTCCCCACCCCCGCACCGCAGAATTTCAGCACTATGGATACAGACGTTGCACTTGATGTGTTCATCAACAACGGCATGCTCGACACCTCCGTCGCCAAGGATGTCAAAGAAGAGATGGCCAACAGCGGCAAAGAGCTCTGGGAAACGCTCATCGACTTCGGCGTCATCAGCGCTCCGGAAGACTTCTGGAGCATCATCGCCACCGAAGTCGGCGCCCAGTACATCTCGCTGGCGGACTTCACCCCGCCGGAAGACGTCCTCGCCAAACTCACCCCGGCTCAAGCCCGCATGCACGGCGCCTTCCCCGTCGAATACCGCAGCGGAGAAGGACTCTACGTCTGCCTCGAAGACCCGCTCAACCCGCAGACCGTCGACGACCTGCGCGCCGCCACCGGCTACGACATCTACCTCTACGTGGCGGCGGACTACGAAGTGCGCGCCCGCATCACCGAATTTTACGGCGGCACCGAAGCCGCCATGAGCGACCTGCTCGGCGAGCTCAGCAACATGAGCGTCGGCAGCATCGACGGCACGGACGAAGCCAACGCCGCGCCCATCATCAAGTTCGTCAACCTCGTCATCACGCAGGCCATCAAAGAGAAAGCCTCCGACATCCACCTCGAACCCTTCGAAAAAGAGTTCAAGATCCGCTACCGCGTCGACGGCTCGCTCTATGAAATGTCGCCGCCCCCGGTGCACCTCGCCAACCCCGTCATCTCGCGCGTCAAGGTCATGGCCGGCATGAACATCGCCGAGCGCCGCGTGCCGCAGGACGGACGCATCGTCATGAAGATCGGCGACAACAGCGTCGACATGCGTGTCAACTCCCTGCCCACCCAGTACGGCGAGTCCGTCGTGATCCGTGTGCTCGATCGCAACAGCGTCAGCCTCGACCTCAATAACCTCAACCTCTCCCCGAAGATCCACGACTACATCCTCGACACCGTCAACAAACCCAATGGCATCTTCGTGGTGACCGGCCCCACCGGCTCCGGTAAAACGACCACCCTCTACGCCGCCCTGCGCGAAGTCAACACCGAAGACTCCAAGATGCTCACGGCAGAAGACCCCGTGGAATACGACATCGACGGCATCGTTCAGGTCCCCATCAACGAGGCCATCGGCGTCACCTTCCCGCGCGTGCTGCGCGCCTTCCTGCGTCAGGACCCGGACCGCATCCTCGTGGGCGAAATTCGAGATCAGGACACCGCACAGATCGCCATTCAGGCCGCTCTGACGGGTCACCTCGTGCTCTCCACCCTGCACACGAACGACTCCGCCGGCGCCGTGACGCGCTTCGTCGACATGGGCGTGCAGCCCTTCCTGCTCTCCGCGACCCTGCTCGGCGTGCTCGCCCAGCGACTCGTGCGCACCATCTGCCCCTACTGCAAGACCCCCTACACGCCCTCCCACACCCTGCTGCACCAGCTCGGCATCGACCCCTCGCTCATCGGCCAGCAGCAGTTCTTCACGGGGGCGCGCTGCGACAAGTGCGCCAACACCGGCTACAAGGGCCGCAAGGGCATCCACGAGCTCCTCCACGCCTCGGACCCCATCAAAGAGCTCATCACGCAGAACGTCCCCTCCATCGTCCTGCGGCAGAAAGCCATCGAGCTGGGCATGACAACCCTGCGCGAAGACGGCATTCAAAACATCTTCGAGGGCAATACCACCATCGAAGAAGTCCTTAAGTACACCTAAGAGCTTGACGGAGCCTCCCCCATCTGCTAATCTACAGAAAGTTCGTCAATCCCCTCCTTCACCACCACAACTTTCCACTTAACAAACTCGAGACATATGCCGAATTTCAAATACACTGCGCTGGATCAGAACGGCGTAGAGAAGACTGGCATCGTTGCGGCCGAGAGCAAAATCGCCGCGATGGAGATGGTGCGATCCCAAGGCCTGCTGCTGCGCGAATGCGTTGAAGCCGGCAAGGGAGCCAAGCCCACCGCTGCCAAGGAGAAACCCAAGAAGGACGCCAAGGGCAAAAAGCCGAAGAGCAAGGGCAAGGCCGGCGCCTCCGTCAGCTCCAAGGAGCTCATGGTGTTCACCCGACAGCTCGCCACCCTGATTGACGCAGGCCTTCCCCTGCTGCAAAGTCTCAACGTGCTCGCCAAGCAGGAGCCCAACCCCAACCTGCGCGCCACCATCGTCGCGCTCGGCGAATCCGTCCAAGGCGGCTCGACCTTCTCGGAAGCCCTCGCGGCCTACCCCAAACTCTTCAACAAGCTCTTCGTCAACATGGTGAAGGCCGGTGAAATCGGCGGTGTGCTCGAAGTCGTCCTCAAGCGACTGGCCGAGTACCATGAAAAGGCGAACAAGCTGCGCAGCAAGGTCATCTCCGCCATGATCTACCCGCTGGTCATCCTCGTCATCGCGGTGGGCATCCTCATCTTCCTGATGCTCTCCATCGTGCCGAAGTTCAAGGAGACCTTCGCCAGCCAGAACATGGAGCTGCCGGCCCTCTCGGAGTTCGTCTTCAACTTCTCCGACAACTGCATGGCGGCCTCCGTCATTCCGGGCATCCCGAACGCCTTCGTTGGCCTGCTCGTCATCTTCGGCATCGTAGCCGGTCTCTCGGCGTGGAAGCGCACGCCCAAGGGTGCGCGCGCCGTCGACACCATGATGCTCCGCCTGCCCAAACTCGGCCAGCTCACGCGCGTCAGCGCCGTGGCTCGCTTCTCGCGCACCTTCGGCACTCTCGTTGCCTCGGGCGTTCCGATCCTGCAGGCCCTCATCATCACGCGTGACACCGCCGGCAACATGGTCGTCTCCGACGCCGTCATGAAAGTGCACGACGCCGTGCGCGAGGGTGAGTCCATCGTCACGCCCCTGAGCGCCTGCAACGTCTTCCCGCCGATGATGATCTCGATGGTGGACGTGGGTGAAGAGACGGGCCGCCTGCCCGAAATGCTCATGAAGGTGGCTGAAGTCTACGATGAAGAAGTGGACAACGCCGTCACGGCCCTCACCGCCGTGCTCGAGCCGCTCATGATCGTCATCCTCGCCGTCATCGTCGGCGGCATCGTCATCTCCATGTTCCTGCCGATGATGGAAATCATCCAGAACATCTGACGCCGCCATGAAAGCCCACCTCAGCACCCCTGCCCGAGGCTTCACCCTCGTTGAACTGCTCGTCGTCATCGGCATCGTGGCCATGCTGGCCGCCGCCGTCCTCGTGCTCACAAACGTCGTCGGCGAGCGCGGCAGCGAAACGCGGGCCAAGACCGACATCCGCTCCCTCAAGACGGCGCTGGACACCTACCGCTCCGACGGCGGCAAGCTGGAGGACGGCAACGGCAACGTCGCCAGCTCACACGCCCTCTACTGCATGGTCTCCGGCGACTACGACGAGGACGGCATCCCGGACAAGGACAAAAAGACCGGCAAGGAGCGCAAGATGTATTGCACGAGTCTCGTCATCATCGACGAGACCGACTCGGCTCCAGCCGAGGGCATCCCCGTGATGAAGTCCCAGATGAGGCTGCCCGGCGTCGGCCCGACGCGCAAGGAGAAAAAGGCGACGCGCTACGTCATCATCGACCCTTGGGGCAACCCCTACCGCTATCGCTTGGGCTTTGAACAGAAAGATAGCCAGAAAAAATCCGGCAAGGGCAACAACCCGGACTTCGACATCTTCTCCCAAGGGCCGGACGGCCTCGGCAATGGCCTTGACAACAAGGGGGAGAATGAAGACAACGTGAGCAACGTCGTCTTCGGCCGATAAGCGTCCTCTGCCCCGCTTCATCCTGATAACGCCCCGCCTCCGCAACGGACGGCGGGGCGTTCTGCCTTGCCCCCTCGGGGCATGACCGCTCGGCACTCCGGCAGAGGAGAAACGGGAAAAAGGACCATGCGTATTCGTGGACTCGGGAGAGGTCCGTGCTGGCGGCGGGAACATCCGTCAGGGCGCCTCCTCTGAGAGCCGCATACACGAGGTCCCGAGATCTGCAGCGCGGGGTCACTATGGCACGTACCCGGAGAGCGCGCCGAAGGGGAAGATCGCGTCGGAGGAAGCGCGCATTTCCCCGCCCTCGCGCGCAGCCTCCCGAGCAGAGGGACAGGCCGCTCGCGGTCGTCACGACGAAGCCTCACCGCCCCGCCTGTTGCCCCCTTGAGCGGCGCACTTCCAGGAAGCGCCGGCGCATGCTGCGGCGCAGCTGTTCATCGTGGCGGCTGATGATCTCGTCGAGGCTCGAGCGGTGCTCGGCGACGGAGCTGTCGCTCCGGGCCATCTGATCCACCAAATCGAGAAGCTGGCGTCGCGACTCCTCGGGGAACTCATCGCGGGCCGTCAGCAGTTGCACAATGCCTCGCAGGCTCTCGCGCTCCACGCGTGCGGACTCGGACTGCCCGGACATTTGCAGGCGGCGAATCAACTGCTCTCGGCAGAGAATGCAGCGCATCAGCTCGTAGTCATCATCCGGGTTCGAAGCCAGAAGCTCGCGCGCGTAGAGATCCGCGCGGCGAAGCAGAGCCACGTCCGCCTGCGGGGCGTAGTCCGGGTGCGACACCAGACGAATAAAGGCGCGCTTCGCTGCCTCGGAGTCCGGGTGCTCCTCCAGCAGCCCCTCGAGGATCGCGAGCGGCTCCTGCCCCTCCGGGCAGAGCAGGCGTCGCAGCCCGGCATCCTGCGTCCGCTCCATCAGCGAGACCTGGCAGAGCACCGCCTGCTCATTGTTGGGCTGGTCCTTCAACACGCGGGACAGCAGCTCGGCCGCCCGACGCAGCACCGGCTCCATCACCTCGCGATCGCGGCGGCTGCGCTCGATAGCGCGCTGCAAACTGTCTGAGGACTTGGCGGGTGCTGCCGCTGCGGCGGCATCGGAGCGGCTCGCCCCCCTCGGCTGAGGCGGCGACTCTGCATACATCAGCAACTGCAAACTCCGCACCAGCGCGAGACACAGCTCACCCTCCGCCGAAGGGCCGTACCCATCCACCAAGCGGCACAGCAGGGCCTTGCCTTCGCGCCGCCGGCCCTCGTCGCGCTGGGCGAAAAGCGCTGCAGCCAGACCATTCACAGCGCGCACCCGTGCCTCCGGCGAGTCCTGAGGAAAGCGCAGCGCCCGGCGGAAATAATCCTCCGCCACCGCGAACTCGCGCACGCGCAGCGAAATAATCGCAAGCACGTAGCAGGCATTGCCGACCTTGCTGTCCGCTCCGTCGGCATCCTGAGCCGCAATCTCCTCATAATAGGGCATCAGATCATGAATCAGGCGCGCATCCTCCTTTGTCACATGCACCTCGGACAAATCCGCCGTCGGCGAATGAAGCATGCTGCTGAAGATGCGCTGCATGGCCGCATCCGCAATCTTCGCATTTTTCTCCGCTCGCTCGCGCTGCTCGCTGACTTGGCGGAGCGAGTGGTTGACGCGCAGGTAGCCCACGCCCATGCTCGCCAGCAGCAGCAGCACCAGCAGGCCGGCCGCGTGGCTCCAGATCGCCACCGCCGGGCGGCGCCGCAGCCACATCGCGTAGCGCCGCAGATGCGACGCCGGACGAGCCTGCACGGGCTCACCTCGCAGGAAGCGGCGCAGATCGCGAGCCACATCCTCCATCGAGCCGTAGCGGTCGCGCGGCGAGAAGCTGATGCACTTGTTGATGATGGCCCCGAGCTCACCCTCGCCCTTCAGAGGCGGCAGAGGCCGCGAGCAAATGCGGTGAATGAGCTGACCGGGCTCCGCCTCGCGGAAGGCCGCACGTCGCGTCAGCAGCTCATAGAGCGTCACGCCGAGCGAATACTGATCACAGGCGAAGGAATTCTCCCCGCGCAGCAGGCGCTCCGGCGCCATGTAGCGCAGCGTGCCATCGTGGCACTGCGTCACGAGAGGCGCAGTCTCGCCCGCGTTGAGCACCGTCGCCAGACCGAAGTCGCTCACATGAAGCACGCCCTGGTCATCCAGCAGCAAGTTCCCCGGCTTCACATCGCGGTGCAGCACCCCGTGCGCATGGGCAAAGGCCAGCCCCTCCGCCGCCTGCCGCCCGACCTCCGCCACCGCGCGGGCATAGGGCACGCCGGGGAAGCTGCGCTGCAGCAGCTCAGGGCTCAGACCCTTGCCCTGCACGAGACTCATCACATAGTAGCGATACTCCCCCTCACAGCCCGCACCGTATACCTCGACGATGTTCGTGTGGCGCAGCGCCGCAATCACGCGCGACTCATTCTCAAAGGCCAGCAGGTGGCGCGTCTCCGCATTCCAAGAAGGCGAGAGGATCTTCACCGCCACCTCGCGATTCAGCGACACCTGCAGCGCGCGGAACACCGTTCCCATGCCCCCCGAGCCGATCTTCTCCAGCAGGCGGTAATCGCCCAGCTGCTCGGGGTAGCTCACCTCCACGTTTGAAGCGGGATTCGTCGAGCGGCTCAGCCCCTCCATCTCCAGCATCGTCGGCAGCAGATCGAGCAGCTCACGGCAGCACTCAGAATGAGCCTCGGCAAAAGAGCGCACGTCAAGAGACTCACCCCCGCGCACGCGGGTGAGGAACTCCTCCACGAGCTGCGCCAGCAGCTCCTCCTGATCCGGCCCGTCCGTCATCCCTTCATCATCAGATCATCTCCATCAGCATCGCTCCGCGACGTTGTCCCCCCACCACCCGTCACCACTCCCGAAGCCTGCGCCCGCGCCGAGCAGGTGCGGCGGGGAAGCCTCCGCTCCGAGGAGCGAACAGCGCAGAGTTCAATAGAGAGACGCCCCCTCCAGCAGATCGCGCAGGCGCTTCAGGGCGCGAACGTAGCGAATACTGGCTGCCTTGGGCGCGATACCGAGCACCATCGCGCACTCCGTATTGCCCAGATCCTCAAAGTGGCGCAGCTCCAGAATCTCGCGGTCGGCAGGGGAAAGCTCCCCGAGCACCCGGCGCGTCTGCGCCTGCCGCTCCAGCCGCACCATATGCGTGCGAGGGCTCGACATCGTGTCCACGAACTGTGCCCAGGCCTCCATCGAGCGATCATCAGACTCCGGCAGCTCACTCTCCTTCATCGCGTCGCGCTTGCCGGCGCCGAGGTGGTGGCGCTGCTGATCCGCGAGCACCTGCAGCGCAATGCGCCGCAGCTTGAGATACATCGGCACCTCAGGCTCCGCCTTGAGGAACTCCATGCGGCGCCCGCAGGCAACGTAGGTCTCCTGCATCAGGTCATCCACACTGAGGCGGCGCATCAACACCTCCGGCATCCGCACCGCGAGCAGCTTTCGCAAGCGCTCGCGATACATCTGCCACTGCTCCGCCAGCCACAAATTTTCAGCATCCGTACTCATCAGACTTAGCCTTTCACCCTCTGAGAACGCAGGACAGAGCGCGACATCCACTCATTCCGCCATACTTTCCTCGCGCAAATCGCGGCTCATGAGCTCCTGAAGCGCCGTTTTCACCGGCTTGTCGCGGTAGAGGATATCGTACATCGCATCCGTCAAGGGCGTACGAACCCCGAGCTTGCGAGCCAGCTGCCACGTCGAAAGAGTGTTGGGGATCCCCTCCACCACCTGACCGATGCGCGCCTGACACTCGCTGCCCGGCACACCCGAAGCCAGCAGGCGCCCTGCCGTCAGATTGCGGCTGTGTTCAGAATAACACGTCACCACCAAATCTCCCATGCCCGAGAGCCCCATAAAGGTCTCCATGCGACCGCCGTAGGCCAGACCGAGGCGCGTCATCTCCGCGAGACCTCGCGTCGCCAGCGCCGCCCGGGCATTGTCGCCCAGCCCCAGACCGGCCACGATTCCGCTGGCCAGCGCAAAAACGTTCTTGATCGCCCCGCCCAGCTGCATGCTCACCACGTCCGTCGTCGTGTACACGCGCAGGAACGACGTGCTGAGGCGCCGCTGCACCGCCGAGGCCAGCGCCAGATCCGCAAAGCCGACCAGCGTCAGGCTCGGAAGCTCCAGCACGATATCCTCCGCGTGGTTCGGGCCGGAAAGCGCACCGACGGGGAAGCTGAGGTACTCCTCGAGAATCTGCGTCATGAGCAGATTCGAATCCTTCTCAATGCCCTTCGTGCAGCTCACCACAACGGCATCCTCAGCGAGCGAGGCTTTGCTGAGGCTCTCGGCCACCGAGCGCATCGCCACACTCGGCACCACCACGATCACGAGGTCCGAGCCCGCCACGTCCTGCCAGAGGCTCGTCACCAGCACGTTGTCGGGCAGAGGGCGCGCGCCCTCAACCGGGCAGAGACTCATGCGAGACTCGCGAATGCGCGCCGCCTCCTCTTCCCGGTAGGTCCAGAGGACAACAGGTTGCCCATTTTGGGCCGCCGTCAGCGCGAGAGCCGTTCCCCACGCACCGGACCCGATCACAGCCGTCTTCTTGAATTGCCGTTCCATACCCGAAAAATATCACGATTTTCTGCCCGAGAAGGCCCGGGGCTCCGTCCCGTTGCAAAGCCGCACGATGTTGGCGCGGTGCTTGTAGACCACCAGCAGAAAGATCAGCAGCATCATAGCCGGCACCAGCACATTAGCCACCGCCACATGATCCGGCAGCACGAGAAACTCCACCACGGAGGCCACCAGCATCGCCAGCCCGGCCACCATGCTCGAGAGAGACACGTAGCGCGTCAGCAGCATGCAAAGCACCCAAGTCAGCAGCGCCACCCCCCCCATCGCCGGTGAAAGAGCCAACAGGCAGCCGGCGGCCGTCGCCACGCCCTTGCCGCCGCGAAACTTCAGAAAACACGTGAAGGTGTGCCCGAGGATGAGTGCATCCATCACCAGCAACAGCCAGATGACCTGCTCCGTCGTGCAATCCGCCACGGATCCGCCGAACTGCATCTTGAGCCAGAGCAGCGGCAGAAAACCCTTCAAAAAATCGCAGAGAAACACCGGGATTCCCCAGCGCTTGCCGAGCACGCGCACCGCATTCGTCGCGCCGATGTTGTGCGAACCATGCTCGCGCAGATCTATACCATTGAGGCGCCCGGCCAGATAACCGAACGGAACCGAGCCGATGAGGTAGGCCACAACAAGGTAAAGAACATACTCCAGCATGCGCGGTCATTATACGCGCAGGGGGCCTTCATTGCAATCATATTTTTCCGTTGCTCCGCGCCCCGTTCATCACGGATCCGCGATCGCCACCACCTTCGAGGCTCCTCGAGCCGGCAATGTCACGGAGGCTTGAGGCTCACCGGCCCGCCGGCGCTGGGGCGCGCGAAACGGATTGAAAAAGCGCGATGAGGGCTTGTCACAACTCGCGCTCGTTTCAAAGCGCCCTCCTCCGCGCCCACTCCGCAGCCCGGGCACACCGCCGACACTCCGGCTCCGTGACTGCGCGCTGCCGGAGGCGGCCGCGCGACCTGAGGAGGCTGCGGCGGAGAGAGCGAACCGGAATCCGAAGGCGGCAACGGTGACGGCGAGCCGAGATCCGGAGGCGGCAACGGGAACCCGGAATCAGGAACGGGCGCGAACGGCAAACAGAAAAGCGGCTGACTCGCACTGAGTCAGCCGCTTTCGCGGAGTGGAGCATAGCGGGTTCGAACCGCTGACCTCCTCAATGCCATTGAGGCGCTCTACCAACTGAGCTAATACCCCGAAGAATTCTGTGTCGTCCTGCATGCAGGAACGGGCGCATTGTAGCGGATCCGGCGAGCCAAGTCAAGCTTTCTTCGTCAAATTTTCAAAGTTTTTTCAATAACATCAGCTCGAGCGCCTTTTCTCAGGCGACGATCTGCGCCCCTCGGTCCTTCGGGAAATGCGTGATGCACGCTCTCTGCCGCGTTTCCCCTTCCGCCTTGCCTCTGGCCCCGCCGGCCCCGTCGGCCCCGTCGCCTCGAGGCGTGAGAAGGCTCGCAGCACCGGAGGCCCCAAAAGCGCCGAAGGAACGGGGGCAACGAACAGGGGTTCCGTAGCGAGCACCGTTCCGCTTCGCCGCGGCGAGGGCTCGCCCCCTTTCTCCCCCGGCTTAGTCTCCATTCCTTGTTCGCGGCGAGCCGGGCGCGTTACGGCGCGCAGGAGAGGCGATCGGAGCGATGCCGGCGGCTCAGATGACACAGACGATGCCGCCGATGAGCATGAGACGATGATGCGGCCGACGTTCAAGGAGCACCTCAAAGAGCGGAGGCCGGAGCGCGCGGTGACGGGAGGTCAGACGGGGTGCCTTTTCAGGGCGAGAGGCGCCTTAATTGATTTTTGGTGACATACAGACGCATTCAATACTTGACAGGGCCGCCTCGGCACCGTACAATGGCTTCGCAACGCGCTGCCGGGGCGGTGTTTCTTTATACCCGGCTGCGCCAACCCCAACACCGTCATGACATTTCATTTCTCGAAGCGTTTGCGACATGTGGCCGTTGCGGCGGTTGCGTCCGTTGCCATGATTCACGCTGTTGCGCCCGCCGAGGCGGCCCAGCAGAAGATTTCGAAGAGTTTTGTTCAGCCCTTGGCGCCTTCTCCTTCGGCTAAACCGAGCGACAAGCTGCCGAACTTGGGCCGCGACAAACACGGCATGCCCTTCTATCACCCCAAGCAGCTTCGCCGCGTGGTGCGCACGACGGCGTACACGCACTCGGAGAGTGATCACAAGGCCTACGGTGCCCGCAATGCGATGGGCACCAGCCTTCAGTACGGAGAGCGCTATCGAAGCGCCGCGGCAGACTGGTCGGTTTACCCGCTCGGCACGATGTTCAAGATCAAGGGACAGCCCTACACGTACATCGTGGATGATTACGGCAGCGCTCTCGTCGGCACGGGTACGATTGATATTTACCAGCCGACGCGCTCTCTGATGAAGCAGTGGGGTCGCCGCATCGTGGAGATTGAGGTGGTGCGCTGGGGCTCGTCGCGCCTCAGCATGGAGACGCTGGCCAAGCGCCGCAGCTTCAGCCACTGTGCCAAGATGCACCGCTCGCTGACACAGCAGGATTCGAAGCGCGAGAAAAATACGCGCAACCGCTAATTGCCCGGGTTTCCTCATTCAGCCGCCCGACGCGGGGCTCTTCTCTGCGGGATGCAGGGGATGGCCCGCGCGTCGGGCGCTTTTTTGTTGCTGAGAGGGAAGGCGATGCGGCGTGGGACCATCGCGGCTCTCTGACCCCGCTGCTGATGGGTGATGGGACCCGCAGGGATGGGAGCGGCCAAGTGCCGGATTCAGCCCGCTTGTTCCGGGAGCATAACCTTCTTCTGCCACATGCTGCTTACTGCATACTGTTTTGCCGAGTGACGAGGCAGCTCGAATGAAACGGGGGAGGCAGCGCGGGGAGCGGGTTTAGTCGCCCTCGGGCGGCACTGGGACGCCGTTTGCTCCGCATGCAAGAGAGGCCGAGTCCGCGCGCGGTCTGATGTACAAAGCTCGGTGCGGAATGGTCCGGCCTGAGGCTCCCAGCGCGCAGGGCGAACACGCCTGCCGGAGATGGCGGAGATGGCGGAGATGGCGGAGAGGCTAGGCCGCGTGAGCTCAAGGCTGCCGGAACCCGGTCTTCTGGCGCTCATGAGCCGTCACAAGGTGGCTCTCCCACCACCGCTGTTCGCCCCCACCTCGCACGCCCCCTCGGCGGGCCAGAAGAGAGGCACAAGGAGAGCGAGGCATCTTTGCCGGAAGTCTCCGCAGATCCGCTGCTACGGGGCAGGACGCTGCAATGGGACAGCACACAGGCGCAAGACTACGGCGGCAAGCTCCGGCTTGAGACAAAAAATCCCCCGCCGCGGGAAGCGGCGGGGGAGCTTGTTGCGGTCGAAGATCAACGGCCGATACCGGGTCGATACCGGGTTGATCAGTGCGAGGGCGCCGGGTCGAGCCTCAGGCTTGTGTCGGGCTTCACCTGAAGGATGAGCGGCTCAGCGGCGGCGGGGGCCTGCGTGCCGGTGTTGCGAACGCGGGCGCTGATCTTGATTTCACCGGGCTGGTCGCCGACGCGCACGAGGAGGGGTGCGGTGCCCCAGACGACGTCCTGCGGGCCTTCGTTGACAGCGCTGCCGGCGCCTTCAACGCTGAAGACGATCTTCTCGTTGCTGAGGCGCTTGACATTGCCGTTCTGATCCGTCACTTCGGCGACAACGGGGACGACGGTGCTGCCGTCCGCCTGAAGCTCTGGGATGGTGGCGTCAAGGCGCAGGCGCAGTTTGGCGGGACGGCGCGCGGGGCGCAGTTCATGCCGGCAGACGACTTTGCCGTTGATGAGGCCCTCGGCAACAAGGCTGTCCTTGGCCATGCCGCCGCTGCGGGTGAGCTCTTTGCTCTTCGGGAAGCTCCAGGCTTTCTCGAAGACGACGGGCATGTGCATGGTGCGGCTCTCATTGCTGACGGGCTTGAGGGTGACGGGTTCCCTTCCCTGAGCGGTGAGCCGCACTTCATCGCAGTTGGAGACGACGGTCACGTCCTTGGGCGAGAAGGGGGTGAGTCCGTGGACGATGTAGACCATGGGGCGGCTCTGCGGGCGCTGGGCCATGAAGGCGTAATACATGAGCTTCGGCTGGCGGAAGGCGTCCATCATGCCGCCGTAGAAGGGGTCGGGATGGTAGCCGCGCTGGTGGTCAAAGCTGTGCCACATGGCGCCGCCGACGTGCCAGTCGGGGGCTTCGCAGAGGAGCTTCCAGCAGGTCCAGACGTATTCGGGCTGCATGTAGTGGCGCAGCTGCTCGAGCATGGGGATTTCACCCCAGCGGCGCGAGGCGCGCGCATCGGAGTTGCGCGAGACCCAGTTGTCGACGGTGTCGCCCCATTCGCGGGTGAAGTAGGCTTTGCTCTCGGTGTGGTCAAAGGGGACGGGGCCTCCCGTGCAGGCTCCGGCGCTGACGGGCGGGTGCGAGTAGAGGACGTCGTAATACTTGGCGCCCTGGGAGAAGGAGTCACAGGCGGCGGCGCAGCCGGGCACCGGGTACTCGTCGTGCGTGATCTTCCACGCATTGTGCGCGAAGTCGGCGGGGAAGTGCGATTCGTTGAGGATCGGCTCCCAGAGGACGACGGAGGGGTGGTTGCGGTCGCGGCGAATCATGTTGCGGATGTCGCTGTAGACGTGGTCGACGAACTTCCCGGTGCCGCAGTACTGCCAGCCGGGGGTCGGAACGATGACGAGCATGCCGAGGCGGTCACAGGCGTCGAGGAAGGCGGGATCCGCCGGCGTGTGCGCGAGGCGAATGATGCGGATGCCGGCGTCGCGCAGCTTGTGCACGTCCTCCGCCTGCAGGTTGTTGGGCACGGCGTGGCCGAGCACGGCGTAGTCCTGGTGGCGGTTGGCGCCCAGCAGCTTGCCGACGATCTTCTGGCCGTTGATTTCAACGCCCTTGGGGGTGAAGCGAACAGTGCGCAGACCGACGGGGACGCGGCGTGTGTCGCCGATGCGGCCTTCGGCATCCGCGAGACTGACGCTGAGCTCATGCATCGTGGGGTTCTCCGGGAACCAGAGCTGGTTGGGATTCACGCGCATGGAGAGCGGGAGCTGTACCTGAGCGCTCTCCCCTGCGGCGAGCTGGAGGGTCTTTTCGCACTGCCCCAGGCCGGGGATTTCGGCCTTCACGCTGCCGCGGAAGGGGGCCTTGGAGTCGTTGCGCACGTGGACGTCGACGAGGGCCTTCACGGGCGGGAGGGAGGAGCGCCACGGGCCAAAATCGACCTCCATGGTGCGGAAGAAGATGCCGCCGCCGGCGGTGCGGTTTTCGGCGTTGGCGTCACTGATGTGGACTTCTGGCGTGGAGATGAGCCAGGTGTCGCGGTAGATGCCGCCGAAGTAGGTGAAGTCGAGGTTGTCCTGCGGTTTGCCGGGGGGGAAGCTCGGGTCGTCGCTGTTGTCCGTACAGACGAGGATGCTGTTGGTCTCGCCGGGTTTGAGCATGGAGGTGATGTCGACGGCGACGGGCAGGTAGCCGCCGAGGTGGGTGGTGACTTTGCTGCCGTTGACCCAGACGTTGCAGCGCCCCATGACGCCTTCAAAATAGAGCATCTGGCGCCGCCCGGCTTCGTCGGCGGGGAGGACGAAGTCGCGGCGGTACCAGGCCGGGCCGCGGTAGTTGCGGCCGCCGCTGGCTTCCTCGGGCAGGGCGTCGTCAACGCTGTGCGGGAGGTTGACGCGCTTCCACGCGGCGCCGGAGGCGGGCTGCTCTTTACCGCCGCGCACGAACTGCCAGGCGCGATTGAGGGAGTAGGTGCGGCGCCCTTCCCGGCTGTTGTCGGCGAGGCTGCCGGCAACGGTGAAGGCGGCGGGGGTGAAGCCCCAGGGGGATGGCTCGATGCCGCTGGTCAGAGGGGTGTCGGCGAGTGCGTTGCCCCCGGACATCAGGGTTGAAACACTCACTACGGCGATGCTGAATTGCTTCCAGTGCGTCATATGTGTGACTCTAGCACGGTTCAACGGGGGGCGTCAAACGATTTTTCCGCTTTGATGCTGTCGTCCGTGTCATGGGCTCGGGAGTGCCACAACCGTGTGCGCGGCGATGATGCGGCACGCTCGGAGCAAAGAAAAGCCGGCGCCGGAATGAGTTTCCGAGCGCCGGGCTTCTGAAGGGCTGGCTTAGATCTGCCGGGATGCGTCAGTCTTTGAAGTGTACTTTCACGCCATGCTCTGCCCAAGATTTGACGAAGTCCTCCTGAAGTTTTTCAGGGTCCTTGAAGCGGCCGTAGAGCTTCTTGAGGGCTTTTTCGTTGCTCTCGCCCTTGAGAAGGGCGTTCATGTAGTTGCGCATGGATTTGACGCCGGCGCGGCCGTTGAGGTGCACGAAGTAGGTGACGCACATGGTGGCGAGCATGTAGGTGTCGCTCGTGCCGCGCATGTGGGCGTACATCTCTTGCTGCGACATGTTGAGGAAGTCGCCGAGGCTGAAGGGGAAGTTGAGCATCATCTGCTTGCGCTTGGCGTTCTCGCAGATGACGGCGAAGCACTTGTCAAAGTCGAGCACTTCGTCTTCGTAGGGGACGTAGCCGACGTATTCCGCCCAGCCCTCGTTGGCCCAGACGGGCAGGTTGTTGAGGCAGAAGCACTGGTGTGTGAGCTCATGCACGAGGGTGTGGGTGTCGATCTCCTTGTTGACGACGTGACCCTCTTCACTGAGGCCGAGGGATTCAAAGGGCACCTTCACCATGTCGTCGCGCACGAGCTTGGACTCGTCGGACTTGGAGACGCGGCGGCGGCGCGTGCCGCTGTCACCCATGCTCTGCATCTTGCGGAAGCTGAAGACGCCGGCCGAGCCCTCGGGTCCGCCGTTGTTGTGGTACTCGGCCATGTTTTTGTAGAGGAAGGCGACGAGCTTCTCCTTGACGCGGCGGTTGCCCTTGGCGCGCGGCACGGGAAGGACGCGGCCGATGGCTTTATTGGCGGCGTAGGCGCATTCAAAGAGGCGGCCGATGGTTTCCTGGCCTTCCTCGTCCATCTCCACTTGGGAGTTGAAGCGGTAGTTGTTGGTCTCGTAGGTGTAGCCGTCGAGGCCGGATTTCTTGGCGGAGATTTCCTTGAGGCGCGTGTTTTTGGGCACGGGCACTTTGCTGGGCCAGCGATCCGGCGAGTCGAAGGAGGGCTCGTCGGGCTCGGGTTCTCCGGCCTTGGAGTTTCCGCGCTCGGGGGCTTGGCTCTGCTCGGAGCGCGGGGACTTTTTCGCCCGCCGCGCCTGCTGTTGCAGTTCAATGGGCTCAGCTGTGCAGAGCCCAAGGGGGCGACTCGGGGTTTCTGTTGCGGAGGCTGCGGGCAGGAGGAAGGCGGCAAGGCCGAGCAGTAGAGTCAGTCTCATGAGGTGTGAAGTGATGAGGGGTGAAGCCGGCATCTGAGTTCCGGCGGAGTGGATGAACGACAGCGGCCCGCGACTCGGGAACGGGAAAAGATTCAGAGACCGAAATTCCGAGATCTTTCCGCCGAGGCGTCGATGCCGACGGGCTTGTGCGATTCTGTAGCTAACTTATCACAGGGTTTTCGCGGGCGTCAAGCAGAATTGCCGCAGGGCAGGATGAAATCGCGTCAGCGAAATGCGGCATAATGGGCCGCGACGGGAGCCGGCAGATCGGTGCCGGCTCCCCAGTGTGGCAACTCGGCGTGGCGACTCTGTGTTTTTTCCCATCCCGTGCCGGCAACACGCCTCCGGCCATCGACTTTCGGAGCCCAAGAGGGATGGTTCAAGCCGCATCACCGGAAGGGAGGCTTGCAGCTCAGCCTCGCCGCTCCCCACCAGCCCCCGCCTTCCTCCGGGGCGCCTGCGGTGGAGCTGAGGCGCCCCGGTCTCTCCGAGAGTATTCGGCACACGCAAAACCCCACCGGCAGGAGGCCTCATGCCGCTGCCGATGGGGTTGTCTTTGCAAACGAAGCTGGTGGAGAGGAGGTCGGCGGCGCCTCAGCGCGTGAGACCGTCCTGCTTGGCCTGATTCCAGTAGGCGTACTCGGAGCGGTTGAAGTCGACGTACTCGGGCGAGAGGTCCGTGGTGTAGACGACGTACTCGTCGCTGCCGAGGTTGAGGTTGATGAGCACTTCAAACTCGCGGGCCTGCACGCGGTCACGCAGATCGTCGCTGGGCGTGGTGGTCTGCTCGCCGCCGCGGCAGGCCGGCAGGCCGGCGATATCGATGTCCACCTTCTCTTCGCGGACGCGGCTGCCGGAGTAGCCGACGGCGTGGATGATGCGGCCCCAGTTGGGGTCACCGCCGTTCCATGAGCTCTTGACGAGGGATGATTTGGCGACGCCCTCCGCCACCTTGCGGGCCTCCGCCGGGCTCGGGGCGCCGATGACGCGCACGGTGACGAACTTGGTGACGCGCTCGCCGTCCTGCACGATGTGCCAGGCCTGCTGCAGCATGACGTATTGCAGGGCGTCGGCAAACTTCTGCCACTCGGGGTGAGAGGGCGAGAGCTGCACGCCGGAGGCGCCATTGGCCATGACGAGGCAGGTGTCATTGGTGCTCATGTCGCCGTCGATGGTGATGCGGTTGAAGGAGTGTTCGACACCGTGGTGCACGAGGGCGTCGAGGTCTTCGCGCGCGATGCCGGCGTCCGTGCAGATGAGGCAGATCATGGTGGCCATGCAAGGCGAGATCATGCCGGCGCCCTTGCAGCAGGAACCGATGCGCACGGGCTTGCCCTCGATCTCAATTTCGACGGCGACTTCCTTCTCACGCGTGTCGCTGGTGATGATGGCGGAGGCGACGTCGTGTCCCTTGCCGGGGGCGAGCCCGCGGCAGAGCTCGGGCAGGCGCGGCTCGATGCGCATCATGGGCATGGGCAGGCCGATGACGCCGGTGGAGCAGACAGCGACCTCGCCGGGGCGAAGGCCGAGCTCTTTGGCGACGATGCTGCACTCCTTGCGGGCGACGGCGACACCGGCGGCACCGGTGCAAGCGTTCGCGTTGCCGCTGTTAGCGACGATAGCGCGGATGTTGCCGCGGCGCAGGTGGCTCTGGCTCACGCGCACGCAGGCAGCGCGCACGCGGTTCGTGGTGAAGGTGCCTGCCGAGGTCGTCGGCTCCGTCGAGTAGACGAGCGCGAGGTCGAGACGCGTCGCCGTGGGCTTCTTGATGCCGCAGCTGATCGCGTTTGCCACATATCCCTTGGCGGCGGTGACGCCGCCCTCAATGCTTTTGTAAAGACTGTCTGCCATATCCTTATTCTGACGGAGCTGAATTTGCCACAAGCGCCGCGGGGCTTCAAGCTCAAAATACGATTGCGGCGCACTCTCCCCGCGAGGAACAGGTCGAAGGAGGGGGTGAGTGCCGACTTCCCGCGGCAGGCACCGAGATTCTCGCTCAGCCCTCCCCTGCCCCGAGCCTTGCGGCTGCTTCCCCGCGTGAATGGATCGCGCCGGGAGGTGAGTCCCCTTTCTCCATCGCATGGTCTTGGGGAAAGGAGGTGTAGGCCATCTCCATGCCTGACGTCCAATCCGCAGGGGGAATACAGGCATCAGGGTGCGCGCACCCCGGCCTCCGGCTGCCCGATGAAGAGATGACTCCGTTATACCGCAGCAGTGAAAAAAAAATTGAACTTTGTGCTTGACCGATCGGGCTCTCGCGTGTATACTGGCCGCGCTGCCACGCAAGAGAGCGGAGCACGACCAAGGCGGGATAGCCAAGTGGCCTAAGGCAACGGTTTGCAAAACCGTCATTCGTGGGTTCAAATCCCACTCCCGCCTCGCAGAGAGCGCGGTCTGTTCGTCAGACCGCGCTCTTGCTGTTTTAAGTGGGTCGTGGGACTTGAGGCACGCCTCAGAAGCCCGTTGAGATGGAGACTCCGGCGCCGGAGCCCGGAATGCCTTCCGGAGTCTTTTTATCATCTGCCGAGGTGAATGTGTCTTTTTTTCTGGATTTTTTTTGGCTTTCATGATAGGGTAAGTCTATGGTAAGAATTCTCGCAGCTACTGATTTCTCTGACGAAGGCAAGCCGGTTCTGGACTTCACGGCCAATATGGTCCGGCAGTGCGGCGGCAAGATGTATCTTCTGCACGCCGTCGAGCCCTGCATGATCGATGCGGCCGGCAGCATTCCCTCCGGCGACCTGCTGGGCGGTTTCTCGGCGATGCCTCCGGCGCAGGTGGAGGAATGCAATACGGTGCTGGAGATGGCCGACAAGCGCGCCAAGAAGATGGCGGAGCAGATCAGCAAGCAGTGGGATATTCCGATCTACGGCAAGGCCGAGGAGGCCGACGATATCGTGGAGTGCGTGCACAACTTCTGCACGCGCCACAACATTGACGTGCTCGTGATCGGCAACCGCCACCACTCACTCATCACCTCCATTCTGCTCGGCAACACGGCGGAGAAGCTCGTGCGCGCCGCCAAGATTCCCGTCACCGTCGTCCCCTGCGGTCCGAAAGCACAACAGGCCTGAGCATGAAGATCCTGTTTGTGGGGGACGTCGTGGGCGAGCCCGGCCGGCTCGCCCTGTATCGGGCTGTGCCGGAGCTGAAGAGAGAATTTGAGCTGGATGCCGTCGTCGTCAACGGCGAGAATGCCGCGGGCGGGAGGGGCATCACGCCGGTCATCGCGCAGGATTTCTTTGCCAACGGGGTCGATGTCATCACGCTGGGAGATCACGTCTGGGATCAGGCGGAGCTCGCGCCCTGGCTCGATGATCACCCGACGGTGCTGCGACCGCTCAACCACCAGCGCGAGACACCGGGGCACGGCTGCTGCATCATCCCCACGCCGGCGGGGCCGCTGGGAGTCATCTGCCTGCAGGGGCGCACCTTCATGAAGGTGGGTGTAGAGAACCCCTTCACCTACGGTGAGGCGGAGGCCAAGCGCCTGCGATCGCTGGGCGCCCGCGCGATTCTGGTGGATTTTCACGCCGAGACGACGAGCGAGAAGATTGCGATGGGGCGCTTTCTGGACGGCGGGGTTTCCGCCGTCATCGGCACGCACACGCATGTGCAGACCAACGACGCGCGCGTACTGCCGGGCGGCACGGCGTATCTGACGGATGCCGGGATGTGCGGGCCGTTGGAGAGCGTCATCGGCCGCTCGCCAGAGCCCGTCATCAACAGCTTTGTCTCTTGCATGCCGCGCAAATTCCCCGTGGCGGGCTGGCCCGCGCGCCTCAGCGGTGCGCTCATCACGGTTGACGCCGCCAGCGGCAAGGCCGAAGATATCACCCCCATCAACCGCATTTACGAACGCTGACGGAACACGGATATGGATCTCGAACGCTTCGGCGGCATCGCCCGCCTCTACAGCAATGAAGGCGCCGCGCATCTGGCCGCGTCACGCGCGGCCGTCGTCGGCATCGGCGGCGTGGGCTCGTGGGCGGCGGAGGCGCTGGCACGCAGCGGCGTGGGCACGCTGATTCTGCTCGACCTCGATGACATCTGCATCACGAACACCAATCGGCAGATTCATGCCTTGGAGGGTCAGTACGGGCGCGCCAAGGTCGAGGCAATGGCCGAGCGCCTGCGCCTCATCAACCCCGACATCCGCGTGCGGGCCATTCAGGCCTTTTACACCCCGGCCCATCCGGAGCGGCTCTTTGACGAAGAGCCGGCAGTGGTCATCGACGCCATCGACTCCATGCGCTCGAAGTGCCACCTGCTTGCCGAGTGCCGCCGCCGCGGCGTTCCGGTCGTGACCTGCGGCGGCGCGGGCGGGCGCATCGATCCGTCGCGCATTGCCGTGGCGGATCTCGCTCGAAGCTGCGGTGACAACATGCTCGCGCAGGTGCGCAAGATTCTGCGCCGCGAATACGGCTTTCCCCTCGGCGACCGCTGCCCGGACATCGGTATTCCCTGCGTCTTCTCGAGCGAAAAACCCCGCTTTGCCCGCTGCGACGGCAGCGTCAGCCTCGAGCGCGACGAGGGGCAGATCGGCCGCATCAACTGCCATGCGGGCTTCGGCTCCGCCACCCACATCACCGGCAGCTTCGGCTTCCTCATGGCCGGCCTCGCGCTCAACATCCTCGCCCCGGATCCGCTCCGCCGCACGACGCAAGCCCCGCCCTCGGCTCCGCCCGTGCAGCCCGCTCCGGCACCCCGAGCCACCACCCGGGAGGCACAGGGAGTTCAAGCCCCTCAAGGCTGCTCCGGCGGCTGTGCGCCGCCCGAGGACTGAGCCCCTGCGCTACCTGCATCCCTCCGCGCTGAAGATCCCGGCCCGGCGACGGAGGGAGTGCGGTTGCCCGCCCTGCCCCGCCGATCGCCGAGCGAAAGAGCATTGACTTTCGACGCCGCACCCCGTATCATTCCCCACCATCCGCTCACCACATGAAATTCAACGGCAAGGACAGAACCGCCCGACCGAACAAGCACACCGCCCGCAGTGAGGCGCGCTTCGAGAAGAGCCCGACGCGCATCGTCGTACCCGCACGCGATGAGAGCGCTCTCGCGGACATTCTCGACGCCCAGCCACAGGGGCTCTATCTGGTGCTCGACTGCATTCAGGATCCGCACAACCTCGGCGCCATCCTCCGCACGGCGGACGGCGCCGGCGTCGCAGCCGTGATCGCGCCGAAGGACAAATCCGCCGGCATCACCGAGACCGTGCTGCGCGTCTCCGTCGGCGCCGCGGAGAATGTTCCCTTCGTGCAAGTCACCAACCTCGCGCGCACGATGAAGACGCTCAAGGAGGCCGGCCTCTGGTTCGTGGGCACCTCCGACCACGGGGACCGCTCCCTCTACGACATGGACTTCACGGGCGGCATCGCCCTCGTCATGGGAGCCGAGGGCGACGGCATGCGCCGGCTGACGGAAGAGAACTGCGATTTCCTCGTCCGCATCCCGATGCTCGGCCAGGTTCCCTGCCTCAACGTCTCGGTTGCAACGGGCGTCTGCCTCTATGAAGCGCTTCGGCAGCGGCAGGCGCTCACCTCCGCTTCCCCTCGCTCATGAGCGACGCCTCCACCCCTTTGCCTCAAGAGTCGGACTGCGTCATCGCACCTGAGTTGCCGCAGGAGGGCGTGGTGCGCGTCATCTCGGATCTGCACCTCGGGCACGAACGCAGCGAGGTGCCCTCGATCGAATCCCTCAGGCCGCTGCTCAGCGGTATCAGCATGCTCATCGTCGCGGGCGACTTGGCCGAGACGCGCCAATGCCCGTGGCAACAGCAAGCGCTCGGCCTGCGCGCCGCGTTTCGCGACCTCTGCGCCGAGGCCGGAGTCTCATTGCTGGAGCTTGCCGGCAACCACGATCCGGACGTCCGCCCGCTTCTGGCATCGCTCTGGGGCGGGCGCGTCGTCGTGATGCACGGGCACGCGCTCTTCAAGGAAGTGGCGCCTTGGAGCTGGGAGTATCTGCGCAACCGCGAGGCCTGCGACAAGCTCATTGCGCAGTACCCGAACTGCGAGCACGATCTCATCGAGCGGCTGGAGCTCTCGCGCGCCGTCAGCCTCGGCACGACTCCCATTATGCGGCGCGACGGCATTCGCAACCGCTACCTGCGGGGCTTCATGCACTGCTTCTGGCCGCCCTCCCGCCCCTGGAACATCCTGCGCGGCTGGCTGACCTGCGGAAGACGAGCCCGCGACTTCGCCGAGCGCTTTCTGCCGGGCTGCGAAACGCTCATCATTGGTCACTTCCACCGCAGCGGGCACTGGCGTTACCCGGGGCTCGATGTCTACAGCACCGGAGCCTGCTTCAAGCATGCGCAACCCTTCTGCGCCGACCTCGCGGGGGGGCGACTTCTTCGTTATGCTCCCTGGCCCCGAAAATGACCCAAAATTAACGTCATGAGCATTTTTCGTCTTGCGGAGTCAGGTGTATTGTGATATGTTCTCTTCGCAGTAACACCCACTTTTCTCCGAATTATGAACAAAACCCAACTCATTGACCTCATTCAGCAGGAACTCGGTGCCGACGCAACCAAGAAGTGTGCCGCTGATGCTCTCAACGCCACCCTCAAGGCCATCACGAAGGCCGTTGCCACGGAAAAGGTGCAGCTTGTCGGCTTCGGCACCTTCGAGACGAAGACGCGCCCGGCCCGCACGGGTCTGAATCCCCGCACCAAGGAGCCCGTCCAGATTCCGGCCAGCAAGTACGTCTCCTTCAAGCCCTCCTCCTCCCTCAAGGGTGAGGCCTGAAGCGCGTCCTCTCCGTTTTTTACCGCAGCACCGACTCACAAGGTCGGTGCTGCTTTTTTTGCGCTCTGTCTGTCGCCCGACAGTTCGCACCATGATGGCGTCAGTGCCGCCCGCAGTCGGCTGCCGATACGCCCCTCATCCGCACCCCAAACTCGCCCCCTTCCCGCGAGTCCTCAGCTTCCCGGCCCAAGCTCCTTTCTATCCCGGCCCGCCCCCCGGGACTTTCCCTCCGCGCCGAGTCTTTGCTCCCCGGCGGATAGGTGACCACCGCCTGAACGGCCGACCTCCGTGCAAGCTGCGGGGATGAGGCCGGACAAATAAAGCCCCTGCGCCCGGGTGGGCGCAGGGACCGTCTCATCTTCTCAGAAGAGTGCGAAACCCACAGGGTTACTTGCGCAGCTGCTCACGCGTGGCCTTGAGCACCTTGACCGGCACCTGCAGCGCGGGCAGACCCTCGGCCTTGACCGTCACCGTCGCCGTGCCGCTCTTGCCGCGATCACCGCGCACAATCGCCACGATGCGGCCGTTGAAGAAGGCCTGATCGGGATCCTGCATGCAGGTCTGATCAATCGGGTTGCCGTTGCAGAAGCCCACGAGCTTCGCCGGGCCGGTGATGCTGAAGCTCACCTTGCGCGAATCCGTCGGCACCACGTTGCCTTTGGCGTCCACGAGAGCCAGCTCGACATAGGCGAGATCACGGGCGTCGCCGACAATCCTGTTGCGATCGACCTCTGCCTGCACCTTCACGCTCTTGCCCGTCGTCACGCGCGTCGCCGTCGCCCACGGCTTGCCGTCCTTCTTGACGACAACCTTGAGCTCACCCGGCTCGTAGACCACGTCCTCCCACGTGAAGCGGTGGCCGTTCTTGGAGATCTTCATACCGGCCTGATTGAAGGTGCCGCCTTCGCCCTTCTTGCGCACGCCCTGGCTCTTGCCGTTGAGGAAGAGCTCCGCCTCGTCGCCGGAGGAGAACACCATCACAGGCGTCTTCTTCCCGACGCGATCCGGCCAGTTCCAGTGCGGCAGAATGTGCGCCTGCTTCACCTCCGGAGCCCAGCGGCTCTGGTAGAGGTAATAGGTGTCCTTCGGGAAACCGGCCAAGTCAATAATGCCGAAGTACGAGCTGCGGCTCGGGGCCTTGTTGCCCATTGCCTTGAGCTCAGCCATGGCCTTGGCCTTCTCCTCAGCAGAGGCTCCCTGGAAGTTGCCGATGTTCGACGCATCCTGATTGTAGGGAGTCGGTTCGCCGATGTAGTCGTGGCCCGTCCAGACGTATTCGCCGGCCACGTCCTGATTCTGATCCTGCGAAGTGAACTCCGCATCCGGGCAGTAGGCCCAGCCGGGGGCATAGAGACCGTAAGCGCTCACCTGGAAGAGGCTCGCGCCGGCGCCGATCTTCCAGAAGTTCTTCTGGTCCGGGAAGAAGTAGGTGTCGCGCGTCGCGACGCAGGAGGCCGTCTCCGAGCCGTAGATCGGCTGCTTCGGGCGCTTCTTGAGGAATTCCTTGTAGTTGGAGGGCTTGTAGTTGTAGCCGAAGACGTCCAGCGTATCCGCGAAGCCGTTGTAGGCGCCGTTGTAGGCGTTCACGCCGACGGTGTAGGGGCGCGTCGTGTCGTACTTGCGGAACTCCTCGCGCAGCTCCTTGGAGATGCCGCAGCCGTCGCGCGACGTGATTTCCGTGATTTCGTTGCCGCCGCTCCAAGCGATGATGCAGGGATGGTTGCGATCGCGCTTCACGAAGTTTTGCACGTCCTTCTTCCACCACTTCGGCCAGAAGACGTGGTAGCCGTTGACCTTGTCATACTTCTGGTGCTTCCAGATGTCGAAGAGCTCGTCGATGACGAGGATGCCGTGCTTGTCGCAGAGGTCGAGCACCTCGGGAGCAGGCGGGTTGTGCGTCATACGGATGGAATTGCAGCCCATCTCCTTGAGCTTCTCAATCTTGCGCTCGTAGGCGCGCTCGTAGAAGGCGGAGCCCAGTGCCCCGAGGTCGTGGTGCTCGCAGACGCCGTTGAGGCGCACCTTCTCACCGTTGAGGAAGAAGCCCTCGGGGCGCCATTCAATCGTGCGCACGCCGAAGCTCGTCTCCTTCGAGTCAATCGTCTTGCCGTCGCGTGCGACGGTCGTCGTCACGCTGTAGAGGTTGGGATTCTCGCAGCTCCAGAGCTTCGGATCTTCAAGCGTGATCGTCTGCTCCACCTCGCGGGACTCGCCGGGCGCCAGCTTCACCGTCACGGGCTTGGCGCTCGCCTTGCCAATGCTCTGCTGCACCGTCACCTCGGCGGCCTTGTCATCCGTGTTGTCCACCGTCGTCTTCACCACCACCTTCGCGGCGTCCGCCGTGATTTCAGGCGTCGTCACGTAAACGCCCCAGTGGCCGATGTGCACGGGCGTCGTCTTCTCCAGCCAGACGTGGCGGTAGATACCCGCACCCGGGTACCAGCGCGTCGACAGCGGCTTGTTGCTGGCCTCCACGGCGATGAGGTTCTCGCCGGCCTTGAGGAAGGGCGTGATATCCACGCGGAAGGAGGAGTAGCCGTAGGCCCACTCGCCGGCCAGCTTGCCGTTGACGTAGACCTTCGGGCAGGCCATCACACCGTCGAAGTCGAGGTAATAGCGATCCTTCTCGGCACTGAAGCTCGCGGGCACCTCAAAGGTCTTGCGGTACCAGCCGTAGCCATTCCAAGGCAGCTTGCCGGTCTCGTTGGGCTCGTCCTTCAGGAAGGGGCTCTCAATGGCCCAGTCGTGCGGCAGCTGCACACTCTTGAAATCGGAGGCGTCAAAGCCGACGCTGGCCGGCGTCACGACGTCATCGGATCCCTGCGGCTTCACCTTTTTGCCGTCGGCATCCTTGAGCACAACCTCGCGAATGCTGGCCCAAGCGCCCTGCGCCGTGCCGTCCACCTTGATGACGAGTTGCGAAAGGGGCTTGCCGTCAAGCTTCACCACGGTCTTGTCTGAGGAGACCTTGCCAACCTTGCGAGTGACGGTGCTCTTACTGCCGCTCGGCGTGCAGATGATGACGGGCTCCTTGGCGCGGTTGTTCTCCCAGAGGATTTCGACCGACTTGATGCGATCGCCGCCCAAGCGCAGAATGAGCTGATGACCGGCATGTGCATCGGCAGCGCACCAGCGCGTGTTCTTGTTGCCGTCCACGGCATTTTCCGGAGGATTGCCGGGCTGACTGCTGTCCGCGGAGACGGGCTTGGCGGCATCCAGCGGATTGATCTTGCCGTAATACTTGAATTGCCAGTCGAAGTCAAAGGTCGAGCGGTCTCCGGCATAGGCGGTGGCCATGCCCAGAGCGATCAGGGGGAGGAGGTATTTGGCGTTCATGGTGTGTCCGAGTAGGCAGGGGTGCATACACCCTGCTCCTGTCTACTCTATCGGAATTGGCGAGGCAGCGCAAGGAAAAAACGTGACACGCACCGCGCCGAACGCTCGCGGCATGCCGTTTTCTGCGTTCCGAAGCCCGTCTCGCGGGGACGTTCCGACCTTCCGCCACGTGATTTCTCGCCGCAATTCCGCCACGAGATTTGCCAAGCTCCCGCAGCATTTTTTGCTCAACCCGGCACCTTTCGCCGGGGGCCCATGATCACCGGAGATCGATGCTGAGGCTCACAGTGAGAGTGAAAAACCATACCGTGACGCCGATGACATGAAAAACAGTCTCAACAAATGGCTCGAGATACCCATTTTTTTGCAACGAAGGGGTTGACAAGGGTGGCGATCTGTGGCGTAATACACTGTGCGCACCTGTGGCCGGCGTACCTTCGTGGTTGCCAATTCTGGGAGGTGCGCATTTTTATTCTATATACCCAGCCTCTTCTGCGAGGTCGGGGGCCTTCTGCAGATCATTCGGATTGGCCGCGGCAGTATTTGCATCCCCGCACCTCTTACCCTGCTCCTGAGCAATCTATCCATTGATACACTATCCGGGCGGAACGAACTCCGCGATGTCGGTCCCTGCACCCGTATCTTCCCGTATCTGATGCCGAGAGCTAACGGAGAGACGACATACCCGCTTTGCCCTTTACTTTCGACCGGGTGCCCCCTACAATGGAGGCGTGATGACGCCCCAGATTCTCGCCGAATTACTGCCGCCTCAGGGACTCTTCCGCGAACCGGGAATTCCGTGGCGCGTGAGCCCGGAGCCCCTCGCGCTGCCGAGAGCCCTGGTTCGCCAGTTGGAGGGGCTGGGGCACGTGCTGGCGCGCTTTCAGGACGCTGCGCACGAGCTTTATCTGAACTCGGTCGCGGGGCGCGAAGCGCCGTGGCTCGCTCCGATGCTGGAGGCCGGCAAGCCGGAGTGGCTGGTGCAGGCGCAGCGCCGCAGCTCGGGGGCAAAGGCCGCCAGCGTCATTCGCCCCGATTTGCTCTGGTGCGATGACGGTCTCGCGCTCGCCGAGCTCGACAGCGTGCCGGGCGGCATGGGGCTGACGCTCTTTCTCTCGCGCGCCTACAGCCGCGCCGGCTACGAGATTCTCGGCGGAGCGGAGGGCCTGGCCGAGGGCTTTCGCAGCGCCCACCCGGACGGGGCTCTGATCGCGGTCTCGAAGGAATCGTCGGACTATCGCCCCGAGATGGAGTATCTGGCTGAGGCGCTGGGGGCGGGCTATGACTGCGTGGACGCCGAGGGCCTACCCGAGGCTCTGCCCCCGGGCACGTGTCTCTACCGCTTCTTCGAGCTCTTTGACACCGAGGCCATCGCCCCGGCGCGCGCACTGCTGGAGGCTTCATCGCGGGGAGCCTTTCGCATGAGTCCCCCGGCGATTCAGCATCAGGAAGAGAAGGCGTGGCTGGCGCTCTTTCACTACCCCGGTCTGCAGCGCTACTGGGAGCGCGGCTTGCGGGCGTCGCAGCTCTCGCGGTTGCGCCGTCTGATTCCGCGCGGATGGGTGGCGGACCCGACCCCGCTGCCGCCGCAGGCTGCCCTGCCCGGCCTCAATCTGCACGACTGGGAACAGGTCGCGGAGCTCGGGCGCAAGGCGCGGCGCCTCGTGCTCAAGATCTCGGGCTTCGACGAGCGCGCTTGGGGCGGGCGCGGTGTCTTCATCGGGCATGATCTGAGCACCGAGGACTGGGCCGCGGCGCTGCACCGGGCGCTGAGCGACTTCCCGGAGCGCCTCTGGCTGCTTCAGCAGTTCCGCGAGCCGCGCGTGATCGAGCATCCCGTCTGCGAGCCCGGCGGGGTCGTCGCCATGATGCGGGGGCGCGTCCGACTCTGCCCCTACTACTTCCGCAGCGCCGGGGGCTCCACCTCGCTGGCGGGTTGCCTCGCCACCATCGTTCCGGAGGACAAGAAAAAGATCCACGGCATGCGGGAGGCAATTCTTGTGCCTTGCCAAAAGTCGTGACCTCTGCTACAATGCCCCACAGTGGATTTACCGATCACAGTGCCGGACCCCGGCGACGGAGAGTTGGAGCGCTATGCGGCCCGCACGAGGCGCAGCCTCATCCTGCGCCTCGCGGACTGGCAGGATCAGCGCAGTTGGGACGAGTTTTACCGCACCTACTGGCGCCTGATCTATGCCGTGGCCATCAAGGCGGGGCTGCATGATGACGAGGCCTGGGATGTTGTGCAGGAGACTGTGCTCACCATCGCCAAGCAGAGCCGCAAGGGGCTCTACGACCCCGGTCGCGGGTCCTTCAAACTCTGGCTCTGGAAGGTGACGAGCTGGCGCATCAACGACCGCTTTCGCCAGCAGCGCAAAGATCACCGCTTCGGGGCAGACGACGAGTCTGCCGATCCCCCGCTCTCCGCACTCGAGGACGCCTCCTCCGCCTCCTTTGAGGAGATCTGGGAGAAGGAATGGCAGCAGAACCTCGTCAAAGCCGCGCTGGAACGCGTGAAGGCCAAGGTTTCACCCAAGCAGTACCAAATTTTTTACTATCTGGTCGTCAAAGAAATGGAGAGCAGCAAGGTCAGACAAATGCTCGGTGTGAGCATCGCGGGCATCTATCTGGCGAAGCACCGCGTGAGCAGTTTGCTTCGCAAGGAAATCGAAGAGCTCCGCGAGCAGGGGGAGCGCCCGCTCCCCGCCTCACCCCCCGAGAGTACTTGATTGCCTCCTGACCTCCTGATCTCCCTCCGACAAGTCGGGCGCGGGCCGAAGCTTCGCCCGGGAGCCGGAGAAATCGCACACGCTCCATCGGCGATGTGCGCCACCGCCACCATTCATGCAGCGAAAAGATAACCAGAGCGCCGCTTACGCGGAGGATGCTGAGTTGATGCGTCGCCTGAAGGAATCTCAGGACGAGGCAGCGCTGCGCGAACTCATCCGCCGCTACCAGAAGCCCATCTACACCATGGCCTACCGCATGCTGGGCAACGTCGATGAGGCCGAGGATCTCGCCCAGCGCACCTTCATCCGCGTCTGGAAGGCGGCAGACAGTTATGAGCCGACGGCCAAGTTCTCCACCTGGCTGTTCACCATCCTGCGCAATCTCGTCTTCAACGAGACACGGCGCCGCACGCGCAAACCCACCACCTCGCTCGAGAACTGTATGGAGCAAGGCGTCGTCCCCGTCCAACTCTCCGACAAATCGCCCGACTCGACGCTGGAAAACAAGGAATTGCAGCAGGCCGTCGACGCTGCGCTCGCCGAGCTCTCCCCCGATGCCGGTCTGGCGCTGCACCTCAGGCGCGAGCGCAATATGGGCTACGAGCAGATTGCCGCCATCCTCGGCAGGAGCGTCCCGTCGACGAAAAGCCTCATCCACCGCGCCCGTCAAGACCTCAGGCAGCGCCTCCGAAAATATCTCTGAGGCTCACAAAACCATGCGGCACGCAGCGAGCGTCCTCATCGGAATTGCTTGTTCATCAAAGTTTCAGAAAAAACTGAGGCAACCTTTGTGTCATGCTCCATGGTGTAGACATTTTACGCTTGCAAAGAAACAGACTTCTGGCTATACTCTGCCCATGCAGTGGAATGACCAGTTCATGTCGCTTTTCTGTGCGGCCGTTGATCGCTATCACGAGAATCGGCAGTCGACGCCCGAGTCCTTCTTCCTGAGGCATGAAGCGGATTTTCTGGCCACAATCGGCTACCTGCCCGAAGAGATGTACGCCTATATTGAGGACTTCGCCACCACCGGAGCGCCCAGCCCCAGCACGGCCCTGCTGATTGCCGCGGTGCGCCGCAATTTCTTCCTGATTGCCCAGCGCGGTTGCCGGGGAGAGGCCGCCCCCGTGCGCAGCGGTGATCTGCCGGCGGAGTCCGAGGAGTTCCACGAGATCGCCTACCTGCCGCGCATCGTCCGCAAGGCTGCCGCCAAGCTCTTCGGCACGCTTTCGCCCGACCTCATGTACGGCTGCGCCAAAGACCGCGCCTTTTTGCGAACCCACGGAGACATCCACCCGGCGGACTTCCTGCAGCTGGTCTGGCAAACGCATGCCGACACCCAGAAGATGGTGCAACTCGTGCTCGACGCCATGAAGCAGCAGCAGGAGCATGAGATGACGATTGCCGAGCCGGAGCCGCCCGCCGAGGGTGATGCCTGCAGCATCGCCAATGCCGCTCCCGAGGCGGAGGACGAGCCCAACGCTGAACAAAAGCCCGCAACCGCGCCGACTCCGTAATCCCCGACTTTCCTGTGCGCTCGCCGCCGCGCGACGCGAGCCCATTCTCCATCGCACCATTCTCCATCGCCCATGACCAGCCAGACCCCAGAGCCGGAACCGCCCCGCGTCACCACGGAGCCCCAGCGGCAGGCTCTTGACGCGATGTCGCAGGCACTCGTGGAGAAGCTCAACCTCATGGTTGAGGAGCAGCACCGACGCGTCGAAGAGTTCACGAGGCTCGAGCATTCGCTGTCGCAGAGGCCCATGGAGTTCCGCATGCCCGAGAACTCCGCGCCGCAGGCGACTGAACCGGTGCGAGAGAACCATTCCTCCGCGACGATCCCGCAGCCGAACAGCTTGAGCGACGGCGCGGCAGGAAACGCCGGTAGCCGCGCGGCCCGCGAGCAAGCCGCCCCGGCCCCTGCCTCGCGCGCGGGGTGCGGCGATCGCCCCCTGCCGCCGGTTCCGCCCATTCCTCCTGTTCCGCCGGTATCGCCCGCAGCCTCTTCCGCCCGAAACGCAGCCCCGGCTCGGCCATCTTCGGCCCAGCCGCGCACGAGCGGCGAGATGCCCGCGCACCACAGCCCGCCCCGATACAACGACGCGGCGCGCGGCAGCGCGCGCGAGCCGGGCACCCTTCAAGGCCTGCTCGAGCTGCTTGGCCTCGGCGGCAAAAACGATTCCGAAGCCGGAGAGTCGGAAGCCGGCAAGCCCGCGACATCGACATGGCGCCCGGCTCCTCAAACAAGCAACAGCGAAGGGACCAAGGGCTGCCTCTATTCGCTGCTCATCATCATCTTTCTCGTCATCGCGGCCCGCAGCTGCAGCTGAGGCTGCCGCCATTCTACCCCTTTCCACACGACAACATGACAAGACAAACACTACTCACTCTGGCCGCCGGGTGCTGCACGCTCAGCTTGCTCTCGGTATCCTGCGAGCAACAGGCTCAGGAAAAAGACCGTCAGGAGTCCTCCGCCGGGAAGAAAGCCGTTCCCATCAAGGTTTACCCCATCGTCACGCAGAAAGTCACGGACTGGGGAGAGTGGTTCGGCTACATCCGCGGTCGTGAGGATACGGACATCTACCCGCGCATCACGGGCTTCCTGCAGGAGCAGTGCTACAAGGACGGCCAGCGCGTGAAGGAGGGCGACGTGCTCTTCCGCATCGATCCGGAGATCTTCCAGGCCCAGTATGATCAGGCCCTCGCCAGCCTCGAGGCCGCCAAGGCGACGCGGCAGGCCGCGCAGACCAGCCTCGACAAGGCCAAGCTGGATCTCGAGCGCTATGAGAAGCTGATTGTCACCAACGCCGTCTCGGCCAAGGAGCTCGACGACGCGCGCCAGACCTTCCTGGCAGCCAAGGCCAATGTGGATGCCGCCGACGCGACCATCGAGCAGCAGGAGGCCGCCGTGCGCAAGGCCAAGATTGACCTCGATTACTGCGTGGTGCGCGCGCCCTACTCCGGCATCGTCGGTGAGGCGCTCGCCTTCAAGGGCGATCTCATCAGCTCCTCGACCAAGCTGGCCAACATGACGCTCATCGACCCGGTCTACGTGCGCTTCTCGCTCAACAGCTCGGAGCTCGTCGATGAGTTCCGCCGCTACGGCATTAAAAACACGGACAGCCATCAGGCCGTTCTGCCCGATTTCAGCATCGTGCTTGACAACGGCGAGACCTACCCCCTGAAGGGCAAGCTGCTCGCCATGGAGAGCAAGGTGGACGCCAACGGCCTCATCGACGTGCAGGGAGAGATTGCAAACCCGGACGGTCTGCTGCGGGCCGGCATGCCCGTGCGCGTGCGCGTTCCTCTCGACGAGAAGGAGGCCATGCTCGTGCCCGAGGTCGCCATCCGCACCGTCATGCGTCAGAGCTTCATTCTGGCCGTCGACAAGAGCGGCGTGCCCCACATGCTCCCCGTCACCTTGGACGGCACCTACACCATTGATATCACAGAGCCGGACGGCTACCGCTCCCAGCAAAAGATGGTGGCCATCCGCTCGCGCGGCAAGGCGCTCAGCCAGTACTTCAGCGAGATGGGCTATGAGAAGGCGAGCGAGGTGCCCGTCGTGGCCGATGCGGACAACAGCGTGCAGGCCGTCAACGTTTCGACGGCGAACAACCGCCTCGCCGAGGGAGAAAAGCCCGGCACCATCGTGACCACGCCGCTCTCCTTCCGCCCGACCGTGCCCCCGGCCATCAAGAAAGCCGTGGAGGAAGCCCGTGCCGCCCGGGCAGGCAAGGCCCAACCCAAGCCGGATCCCTCGACCATGAAACCGACGCTGCCGCCCTTCCCCGTGAAGGTGGCGACCATCGTGCAGCAGGATGTCGCCAAAGAGAGCGAGTGGTTCGGCAAGCTGCGCGGCGTCAATGAAAGCGTGCTGCGCGCGCAGGTCAGCGGCTTCCTGCTCGATCAGCACTTTGAAGACGGCGCGATCGTCAAGAAGGGCGACCTGCTCTACACCATTGATCCCGCCCCCTACGAGGCGGCGCTGGCCGAGGCGCGCGGCAACCTCTCCGCCGCCAAGGCCTCGGCCGAGCAAATCGCCGCGCAGGTAGAGATGTACTCGCTCGACCTCAAGCGCTACCGCGAACTCAACGCGACCTCCCCCGGCGCCATTGAGACGAAGATCATCACCGACACCACCGCCCAGCTGAGGGCCGAAGAGGCCAACCTCCTCAAGGCTCAGGCCAACATCAAGCTGATGGAAGCCACCGTTCGCCAAGCGGAAATCAACCTCGGCTACACGAAGATCTATGCACCCTTCGACGGGCGCGTGGGCATCCACGAAGTCTCGAAGGGCGACCTCGTCGACGCCACGGCGGGCACGCCGCTGGTGAACATCTCTTCGATTGATCCGATCCGCGTCGACATCACCGTGCCGGGCTCGGAGGCCCTCATCGGTCTCACGCGCTTCAATCAGGCGGCCATCCGCGCCAAGGGCAAGGATAAACCGCGCCTCACCTTCGACCTCGTACTGGAGGACGGCAGCGTGTACCCCGCAAAGGGTCACGTCGTAGCGACGGACAACGCCCTGAGCGAAAGCACGGGCACCCTCAAGGTCATCGGCCACGTCGATAACGTCGACGGCGGCCTGCGCTCAGGCATGGCCGTGCGCGTGCGCGCCGGGCTCGACACCATCGAGGGCGCCTACCTCGTGCCGGCACGAGCCCCGCTCTTCGACAAGGGAATCCATACCGTCATGCTGCTCGACGACCGCAACGCCCCCGTCATGTTGCCCGTGACGCTCGGGCCCCTCATCAACCTGAGCGTCACCGGAGCCGACGGCAAGAGCGTCGTGCAGCCCATGCAGGTCATCGACGTGGACCGCCGGATTGCTTCCGCCGTCCTCATGGCCGTCGAGGAGGTGCCGACACTTGAAGCACTCGTCTTCCGCGAGGAGGGAGTCAAGAGCTGGCAGGAGCTGCTGTTGCGCCGCAACGGCGTGAAAGACATGCGCGCCCTGGCTGAAAAGCTGGCCGGTGAAGCCCTGCCCGATGACGCCCCGGCCCAGGCCGGCGTGAAGGACTGGGAAGAGCTCGTTCTGCACAATGCCGCAGCCGCGGACTTCCGCGAACTGGCCCTGCATCGGGACCACGTCGTCGATGAGCTGGATCTGTACGCCCGCAAGAAGGGCTACAAGGACTACATGCAGCTCTCCATCGCCCGACTCGGCATCAAGGAGCCGGGCAAGGCCCGCGTCGTGGCGGAAGGCTCTCTGCTGGCGGCCATGTCAACGCTGACAGCGAACACGAAGGCCGGCGCCAACGTCAACACGCTCACCCCCATCGACTTCATCTATCAGGCTCCGCAGACGGTCGTTCCCTCCGTCACCGCCTCGGAGGAGGACACGGCTCAGTTGGGAGAGAGCGGCAGCCCCGAGACGGGCGCCTCCGCGCCCGCGGCACAGGACAAGTCGCAAGACAAGCCCGCGCCGACCGACGCTCAACACTGAGTTTCGCCGCCACCTTCTGCATCAACCCAGAACCCCAGATTTACCATGTCACCATTCTTCATCAAACACCCCATCATCGCCGGTGTCATCGCCATTGTCACCACCCTGCTGGGCATCATCTGCATGATGGGTCTGCCCATCTCGCAGTACCCCGATATCGCCCCCGTCACCATCCAGCTCAGCGCCAACTACCCCGGCGCCAACGCTCAGGAAGTGGCGGACTCCGTGGCCAACCCCGTCGAGCTTCAGCTCTCCGGCCTCGAGAATATGGACTACATGTGCTCCACCTCGTCGAACAACGGCGCGTGCAGCATCAACGTCATCTTCTCGCCGGGCACCGACGCCAACACGGACCAGCAGCTCACCAACATGCGCTACCAGCAGGCGACGGCCCAGCTGCCCAGCGAGGTGACGAGCATGGGCGTGACGATCAAGCAGTCCTCCGGCCTGCCCATCATGCTCTACGCGCTCGACTCGCCCGACAACTTCTTTGACACCATCGACCTGACGGGCTACGCCTACATCAACCTGGTGGACCCCATCAAGCGCACGGAAGGCGTGGGTGACGTCATGGTCTTCGGCGGCCGCTACGCCGTGCGCATTTGGCTGGACACGCGCAAAATGGCCCAAAAGGGCATCACCGTCTCACAAGTCTACTCTGCCGTCAGCAGCCAGAATACCATTAACCCGGGCGGCGCCGTGGGCGCCGAGCCCATGCCCGACGGTCAGGAGTTCACCTACACCATCCGTAACAAGGGCCGTCTCGGCTCCATCGACGAGTTCAAGGACATCATCGTCATGCGCAGCGGCACGCAGGCCGTCAAGCTCGGCGACATTGCCACCATCGAGCTGGGCTCACAATCCTACTCGCTCTCCGGCCGCATCAACGGCCGACCGGCCACCGCCATGGCCATTTACCAGAGCGCGGACGCCAACGCCATTGCCACGGCAGACCGACTCCGCGAACTCTTCAAGCAGAAAGAAGCCGTACTCCCCGAAGGCATGCGCGGCTTCGTCTCACTGGACACCACGACGACCGTTCGAGACTCCATCGATGAAATCAAGCAAACGCTCATTGAAGCGCTCGTGCTCGTTGCCATCGTCGTCTTCGTCTTCCTGCAGGGCTTCCGCTCCACCCTCATTCCGCTCATCGCCGTTCCCGTCTCTCTGGTGACGACTTTCTGCTTCTTCCCCATCCTGGGCTTCTCGCTCAACACCATCTGCCTTCTCGGCATGGTGCTGGCCATCGGCCTCGTGGTGGACGACGCCATCGTCGTGGTGGAAGCCGTCGAATCGCACATGGAGCGCGGCATGTCGCCAAGGCAGGCGACCTTCGCCGCCATGAAAGAGGTGAGCGGCCCGGTCATCGCCATTGCCCTCGTGCTGGCAGCCGTCTTCCTGCCCTCCGTGCTGCTGCCGGGCATCACCGGCACGCTCTTCCAGCAGTTCGCCGTCACGATTGCCGTCTCGATGCTCATCTCGGCCTTCAACGCCCTGACGCTCTCACCGGCACTCTGCGCGCTCATGCTCAAGCCCAAGGCCGAGCACGAATCGCTCTTCACCCCCTTCTATAAGCTCTTCAACCGCTGCTATGACTGGGTTTCTCATCAGTTTGCGGCAGCCTGCGGCTTCCTCTGCCGCCGCCTCTGGATCTCCATGCCGCTGCTGCTGGCTCTCATCCTCTGCATCATCCCCGCCTCGCAGAAAGTGCGCAGCGGCTTCCTCCCCAATGAAGACCAGAGCTTCCTCATCTGCGGCGTCATCATGAAGCCCGGCGTCTCCCTGCAACGCCTCAACGAGCAGACTCAGATCGTTGAAAAGACCCTCATGGCTGATCCGGCCACCGACGTCGTCACCTCCATCGTCGGTATGAACCTCGTCATCAGCGTGCAGACCACCAATGCCATCACCTACTTCGTCACCCTCAAGCCCTTCAAGGATCGTCCCGCCATGGAGAACGGCAAACTACCGACTGCTGACGACGTGCAGGCTCGCATGACCAAAGCCCTCTCGATGTGCGGCGTTGACGGCTACAGCTTCGTCGTCGGCCCGCCGGCCATCCCCGGCGTCGGCACAGGCAACGACATCGCCTTCATTCTGCAGGACACCGCAGGCCAAGGCGTGCAGACCCTCTATCAGGAGGTGAAGAAACTCGAAGCGGCCCTCCAGCAAGACCCGGCCATCGGCAACGCCTCGGACATGATGCTGCCGCAGGTGCCGCAGAAAGGCCTCACCATTGACAAAGACAAGTGCCTGGCTCAGGGCGTCGACTACTCGGCCGCCAACAGTCTGCTGCAGTGCTTCAACGGCTCTTCCTTCGTCAACTACTACACCGAGTTCGGCCAGCAGTGGCAGGTCTACCTTCAGGCAGACGGCCGCAGCCGCGTCAACACCGACCAGATCGCCAACTTCTACGTGGCGAACAGCAAGGGCGAATCCGTGCCTCTGAGCGCGCTCGTCACTATCAAGGACATCGCGGACACCGAGTTCGTCTACCACAACCAGGCCTACAACGCGGCTAAAATCAGCATCATGCCGGCCGAGGGCTACTCCAGCGCCCAGGCCATGGCCGCTGCCGAACGCATCTTCCGCGAGACCTGCGACCTCAACAAGTTCGACTTCGGCTATGCCGACATGAGCTTCCAGGAGAAAAAAGTGCAGGACGGCCTTGGCCTCGGCACCATCTTCACCCTCTCGGGCGTCTTCGCCTTCCTCATCATGGCGGCCCTGTACGAGAAGTGGACGCTGCCGCTCTCCATCTTCCTGACGGTTCCGATCGCCGTTCTCGGCGCCTTCCTGGGCCTCTGGAGGTACGACCTTGAACTCAACCTCTATGCGCAGATCGGCCTCGTCATGCTCGTCGGCCTCGCGGCCAAGAACGCCATTCTGATCGTGGAGTTCGCCGTGTTGCAGATGGAGCGCGGCATGGGCGTCGTCGAAGCCGCCGTGGAGGCCGCCCGCATGCGTCTGCGCCCGATTCTCATGACCTCCTTCGCCTTCATCCTCGGCTGCGTGCCGCTGCTGACGGCTGAGGGCTCGGGAGCTCTGGCGCGCAATGCCATCGGCGTGGTCGTCGTCATCGGCATGACAATTGCCACGGCGCTGGGCGTCTTCTTCATCCCCTGCTCCTTCGTCTTCATCATGAAGCTCTTCCGCACCAAGGTCATCAAGGCTCAGCACGGTGACGACCCCGATGAGGTCTACGCCTACGCTCAGCTGGCCGCCGAGGAGGCCAAGGGCGAAGCCATGATCGAAGCCCGCGAGGAGGGCGAAGCCGGCGAGGGCGCGGCCCCGGCGGCGAAAGCCTGAGCCGAGAAGGGCTGAATCAACCTCATCCTGACTCAACATCACTCACCGGCGCGGATGGCCTCCATCCGCGCCGGTTCTTTGTGCGCTCCTTGTCGGTTCCCTGTTCGGCCTCCCTCCCCGCCGCATTGTCGGCAGGCCTCCGCCCCGCCGTCCGCACTTCCCGCCCCGCCGCAGGGCAGCCTCGAGGGTGCGAAGCGGGGCTCTCTCGACGGGGAAGCGCGGCACGGCGGAGCCGGCGACTCAGCGATCAAAGGCCCCCCTTTTTTGCGCGCGAAGCCAAATGGGACTTGCTAATCACTGCGGATTCTGCTATCATCCCACGGCTTAACAAGGAATGAAAGCAATACTAGCACTAGAAGACGGAACGATATTCGAAGGCATCTCCTTCGGCGCCACGGGCACCGTGACCGGTGAGGCGTGCTTCAACACCTCCATGACCGGTTATCAGGAGGTGCTGACGGATCCCTCCTACCGCGGCCAGATTGTGACGATGACCTACCCGCTCATCGGCAATTACGGCGTCTGCGAAGAGGACAATGAGAGCGAGCACCCCCAGGTGCGCGGTTTCGCCATTGCAGAGCTGGCGCGCCTTCACTCCAACTGGCGTGCTCAGGAGTCTCTGGAGGACTGGATGAAGAGCTACGGCATCCCCGGCATCGAGGGAATCGACACGCGCAAGCTCACCAAGCTGCTGCGCACGGCGGGCGCTCAGCGCGCCTGCCTCACCACCGAGCTGAGCGCCGACGAGGCCGTCGAAAAGGCCCGCAGCTCCGCTCCGATGAGCGGCTCCGACTTCGTCACGGAAGTCTCGACGCCGACGACCTATCACTGGGAAGGCGAGTCGCGCGACTGGAAGCTGCCGAACAAGACGGCCGGCGACCTGAGCACCTACGCCGAGCTGCCGCCCGTGCAGTACAAGATCGTGGCCTACGACTTCGGCATCAAGCGCAACATTCTGCGCTGCCTGCGCCGCGACGGTTTCGACGTCACGGTCGTCAACGCCGCAACCTCGGCCGATGAAGTCCTCGCCATGAACCCCGACGGCATCTTCCTCTCCAATGGCCCGGGCGATCCCTCGGCCCTGCCTCACATCCACGCGCAACTCCGCCGCCTGCTCGGCAAGCTGCCGATCTTCGGCATCTGCCTCGGCCACCAGCTGCTCGCCCACGCCTTCGGCGGCAAGACCTTCAAGCTGAAGTTCGGCCACCGCGGCGGCAACCAGCCCGTCAAGGATCTGCGCACCGGCAAGGTCGCCATCACCTCGCAGAACCACGGCTTCGCGGTGGATCCCGACAGCCTGCCCGAGGACGTCGAGGTCACGCACATCAACCTCAATGACGGAACGGTCGAGGGCCTGCGCCACACGAAGATGCCCATCTTCTGCGTGCAGTATCACCCCGAGGCGGCACCCGGCCCGAAGGATGCCACCTACTTCTTCGGTGAGTTCATCGACCTCATCCGCGACTTCAAGGCCGGCAAGTACGCGCGCAACTGACAGAGCGAAGCCGGAACAACCAACGCAAACACATTTTCGACACCATGAACACACTCGTCATCGGCTCCCAGTGGGGAGATGAAGGCAAAGGCAAGGTGATTGACTTTCTGACCGTCACGGCAGACTACGTCGTGCGCAGCCAGGGCGGCAGCAATGCCGGCCACACAGTCATCGCCGACGGTAAAAAGTACGTTCTGCACCTCGTGCCCTCCGGCATCCTCTGGCCGGGCAAGGTCAACGTCATCGGCAACGGCGTCGTCATCAACCCGACCTCGCTCGTTGAGGAAATGACCTACCTGCGCGAGCTCGGCGTCTCCATCACGCCGGAGAACCTGCGCATTTCGGATCGCGCCCACGTCGTGCTGCCCATCCACAAGGAGATCGACGCCGCACAGGAGGAGGCCCTCGGCGACCAAAAGATCGGCACGACGAAGCAGGGCATCGGCCCGACCTACGCCGACAAAGCCCGCCGCATCGGCATCCGCATGGTGGATTTCATCGATCCCGACCGCCTCAAGCGCGTGCTGGAGGCCCGCATCAAGACGGCCAACGAAGAGCTCGTGCGCCTCGGCTGGCCGGCTGCTGATCCGAATGTGACGCTCAAGGCCGTCATGGAGGCGGCGGACGTGCTGCGCCCGCACATCTGCAACACCATTCCGGTGCTCAACGCCGCCGTCAAGGCCGGCAAAAACATCCTCTTCGAAGGGGCTCAGGGCGCGATGCTCGACATCGACTTCGGCACCTATCCTTTCGTCACCAGCTCGAACACCAGCGCCGGCGGCTGCTGCACCGGCAGCGGTGTGCCCCCGACCCGCATCAACCACGTCATCGGCGTCTGCAAGGCCTACACCACGCGCGTCGGTGCCGGGCCCTTCGTGACGGAGAACGACGAAGTGGCTGATTACCTGCACGGGCTCGGCCGCGAGTTCGGCGCCACGACGGGCCGCCCGCGCCGCTGCGGCTGGGCCGACGGCGTCGTGCTGCGCTACTCATCCATGTTCAACGGCTTTGATGAGATGGCCATGACCAACCTCGACGGCCTTGATCAGATGGACACCGTCAAGATCTGCACGGCCTACAAGCTGGGCGATGAGCTGCTGGACGTTCCGCCCGCCCTCGTCGAGGACTGGGAGCGCTGCGAGCCCGTCTACGAGGAGCTCCCCGGCTGGAAGCAGGACATCACGGGCTGCACCTCCTGGGAGCAGCTTCCGGAGAACTGCAAGGCCTACGTCAAGCGCTTCGGCGAAGTCATCGGCTGCCCCGTGGGCTCCGTTGGCGTGGGTCCCGACCGCGAGCAGACCATCACGGTGCCGCGCGACTGATTCGTTCCGGTGCCCGATCGGTGCCATATGACTGATCGACGCCGAGCGGCCTCGCTTCGACGGCGATAGCCCCGACAACCCCGTTTCACACCCCCCGGGAGCCCAGCCTCCCGGTTTTTTTTTCTCGGCTTCGAAAGGCGGCCGGGGAAAGCTCTCAGAGACTTGTTGACAGCCGAGCCGAAGCGCGTATAATGAAGCTTGCGATCGCGCAGCGGCATCACTTCATTCACCCACTCCCTTCCCCGCTTCTCCCCATGAAGACACGTTTCCTCTACGACCTCACCCTCAGCGGCAGCTCTCTGCTGCTCCTCCTGATGGCCCCTCCCTGTGCCGCATCTGACGACAGCGACAAGGAGCCCCAAGCCGCTGGCGACATGACCGAGCATCAGGGTCCTCGTGTCATCTCCACCCAAGAGGCCCTTGAAAGCGGCGACATCCCCGCGTGGCTGGTTGATGACACGCCGCCCCTGCAAGAGGCCGTGGAAGCCGGCGACATCATGCGGCTGAAGTCGCTACTGAAGCGGGTCTCCTCGCAAAACCCGACCACCGATGCCGGCTGCCCCCTGCTGCTTCTGGCCGCCGAGCGCGGGAAGATCGACGTCATCACCCTGCTGCTGGAGCACGGAGCCTCGCCGAACTATCCCGACCGCCTCAGCGGCATGACGCCCCTGCACGCCGCAGCGCTCTCCGGGCGCACGGATGCCCTGCTGCTGCTCCTGCAGCGCGGGGCGAAGCCCGATGCCGCAAGCCGCAGCGGGGATACTCCGATGCACGCCGCGGCGCGCGCCGGCGATGCCGCCGGCATTCAGGCTCTTCTCAACGCCGGCAGCTCAGTTGATGCCGCCAACGAGCTCGGCCTGACACCTCTGCACCTCGCCGCCGCCGAGAACAGAAGCGTCGCGGCCCTCACCCTCATATCCCGCGGCGCCCGCGTCAACGCCGAAGACCACCGAGGCAACACGCCGCTGCACCTCGCCGCCGCTGCCGGCAGCACGCAAACGCTCAGCGTGCTGCTGGAGAGCGGAGCCGAGCCCGATGAGCCCAACGCCGCCGGTCTCACCCCGCTTCACCTCGCGGCAGCCGCCGGAGATGATCAAGCTCTCACCACGCTGCTCAACCGCAAGGCTAACGTCGCGGCGCGCAGTCGCGAAGGGGCGACGCCGCTGCACCTCGCTGCGGGGAGTCAGAACGAGCGCTGCGTCGAGCTGCTGTTGCAGCGCGGCGCCGAAGTCAACGCGACCGGCACCCCCTCCCGCATGACGCCGCTGCACTGCGCTGCCACCGGCGGCAACGCAGCCACTGTGCGCCGGCTGGCCGAGAGTGGAGCCGACATCGCCGCGACCGATGCCGAGGGCTATACGCCTCTGCACTACGCCGCAGCCGCCGCGAACACGGAGACGCTGGCTACCCTGCTGGAGCTCGGGGCGGCTCCGGCGCCGCGCAGCCGCGGTGACATCACCCCCATGCACCTCGCCGCAGCCTCGGGAGATGATGAGGCCATCAACCTGCTGCTGGCCCGTGGCGCCGAGCCCAACGCCGCGGGACGCCACGGCGCGACCCCGCTGCACACGGCAGCAGCCAGCGGCGAAGATCGCGCCATGCGCAGCCTGCTCGCCGGCAAAGCCGGAGTTGAAGCCTACTGCTCAGGCGTGAGCATGCCCGAGCTCATCCCGTCGGAAGAGGGCGAGAGCCTCCTGCTGCTGCGCGATCTGGATGGGGAAACACCGCAGCTCAACGACAAGCGTCTCACCCCCCTGCACCTCGCCGCCCTCTACGACAACGAGAGCTGCCTGCGGCTGCTGCTGGAGCACGGCGCCAACGTAAACGCCGCCAGCGCGCACGGACTCACGGTCCTCCACGCCGCCGCCCTCAACGGCAACAGCAAGCTCGTCGCCCTGCTGCTGGAGCGCGGCGCGGATCCCCGAGCCCGCCTCTGCCGCCCCGGCAGTGCCCCCGGCCACGGCGAGACGCCGCTGGAGCTCGCGAAGCGGGACGGGCACGAGCAGTGCTGCCGCCTTCTCGAAGACGCCCTCCGGAAACAGGAGGCCGAAAGCGCCAAGCCACAAAGCCCCAAGCCCTAAACGGCAGCGAAATCGGAATCATCCGACTTCCCCGCCGCCGAGACCGGAGGCTCTCTTTCGCAGCCTTGCGGCACAGCCGCGCACGCCCCACGCCTCAGCGCAGCGTCGCCACGCAGCCAGAGCCACACCGACACCGTACCGACGCAACACCGCTCCCATCCATCATCTCGAACGATCCCTGAGGCGCCGGGCACACAGGCCTGAAGCGCAGAGCTCACCGGCCCGGGGGCAGCTGACTGCGTCGGCGCCACACGGGGCAGCGCGGGGCGGTCCGAGGCCGCCGGAGTCGGCGGCACGCGGAGGCGGGCTGATGAGCGCGGACGCTCTTTTTGTTTGCCAAGCAGGGCCGGTCAGGGTAAAATGGCGCGCGTGAGGCTCACATCGCTCCAGCTCTTCGCCGTCAAACTCGGCATCTTTTCGACCGTCCTCTTTTACCTCGCGATCGACCTCTGGGTCTGGCACGGCCCGGTCTGGAGCTACATCCACCGCGGGGCCGCCGAAAAAGACACGTCGAATCTCGTGGCCTCCGTCTACGGGGAGGATCTCAGCAAGGCGCAGCTCGCCCGCCTCAGCCGCGAGTCCGACTGGCAGCGCGGCTTGGAGGAGCCCGATCCGAAGCGCCGCGGCACACACCTCATGGATCTCATCCGCCGCACGATGCTGCGCATCACCACGCGCTACAATGACCGCAACCTTCCCCTCTGCCGCCAGGAGGCCGAGGCCGAGGTGGCGCGGCTCGCCTCGCGCGCCGGCAGCGACGAGGCCTTCGAGAGCCAGCTCCGCACGCAGGGCTATACGCGAGAAAGTTTTACCGACAAAGTGCAGTCTCAAATGCGCTCGCAAGCCCTGCTGGAGCGCGCGATTGAGCCCTACTGCGACGTCAGCGATGAGGCGGTGGACCTCCACTACGAACGCGTCTGCGAGAGCCTGCGCATCCCGGAACACCGTGCGCTGCGCCACCTCTTTCTCGAGCTCGACGGCCACGAACCAGCCGAGGTGAAGGCCCGGGCTGAGGCCCTGCTGGCCGAGCTGAAGGCCGGGGCGGACTTTGCCGAGCTGGCCCGCAGCCGCAGTGAAGACCAGCGCAGCGCCCCGAACGGCGGCGAGCTCGGCATGGTCTACAACGACGGCAACAGCCCGCTTGCCGAGCTGCCGCTCTTCGGCGAGCAGGCGATTCCGGCCGACACGCCCACCCTCGTCGAGAGCCGCTGGGGCTGGCACATTCTCGTGGCCGGCCCCCTCATTCCCTCGCGCATCCCCACGGCGGACGAGTGCCGCGAGAGCCTGCGCAGCGCCATCCGCAGCGCCCAGCGCGAGATTGCGGTGGACGCCTACTTCGACGCCGCGCTCGATGAAGCCCGACACAAAAAACGCATTCGCATCTATGCCCAGTGACACCATTACCGTTCATCCCGTAACCCGCGGGCTGCGAGGCAGCCTCACCGTCCCGGGGGATAAGAGCATCTCGCACCGCGTCGCCATCCTCGGCGCTCTGGCCGACGGCAGCATGGAGGTGCGCAACTTCCTGTGCAGCGAGGATTGCCTCAACACGCTGCGCGCCATGCAGCAGCTGGGCGCCGTCGTCACCCCTCACGAGCAGCCCGGCGACTTCACGCTCACCGGCACGGGCATGGCGCCCGTCGCCCCGCAGCACGACATCGACTGCGGCAACTCGGGCACGGGCATGCGCCTCATGGCCGGAGTGCTGGCGGCCCTGCCCTTTGCCAGCCGACTCACGGGCGATTCCTCGCTCTGCTCGCGCCCCATGAAGCGCATCATCGACCCGCTGAGCCTCATGGGCGCGCGCATCCGCGCCTGCGGGCAGAAGCCCGGCTGCGCCCCGCTGGAGATCGACGGCGGCGCGCTGCACCCCATTCACTATGATCTCCCCATGGCCAGCGCGCAGGTCAAGAGTGCCATTCTGCTCGCCGGGCTGCTCACGCCGGGGCGCACTTCCGTGCACCAGCCCGCCGTCACGCGCGACCACACCGAGCGCCTGCTCCAGCACTTCGGCATCCCCTGCGACGTTTCGGCCGACGGGCTCGACATCGCCGTCGAGGGCCCCGTGCGCATCCCCGCGCGCGACATCGCCATTCCGGCGGACATCTCGAGCGCGGCCTTCTGGATGGTGGCAGCCTCCGTCATCCCGGGCAGCGAGATCGTGCTGCACCGCGTCGGGCTGAACCCCACGCGCGATGCGATCATCGCGGTGCTCCGCCGCATGGGGGCCGACATCAGCATCAGCGCGCGCGAGGACGAGGGCGAGCCCTGCGGTGACGTCACCGTCCGCAGCAGCTCCCTGCACGGCACCGTCATCGCGCGCGAGGAGATTCCGAACCTCATCGACGAAATCCCCATTCTCGCCGTCGCGGCGGCCTTCGCGGAGGGTGAGACGCTGATCCGCAACGCGGCCGAGCTGCGCGTCAAGGAAAGCGACCGCATCGCCACAACGGCCGGCAACCTCCGCGCCATGGGTGTCGACGTGGAAGAGTTCGAAGACGGCATGAGCATCCGCGGGGGACGCCCGCTGCGCGGCTGCACCCTCGACAGCCACGGCGACCACCGCATCGCCATGAGCTTCCTGATCGCCGGCCTGCGAGCCGAAGGCGCCACCACCCTGCTCAACTGCCGCAACATCAACACCTCATACCCCACCTTCGAAGAGCACCTCAAACAGCTCATCGGCTGAGGCTCCCTCCGGCGGCGCCGAGCCGCTCCAACGCAGGAGCGGCGCCCTCGACCGCCGCGCGGCGTCGCCGTCGGCAAGCTGCGCGCTGCCTCCGGGGCAACCGCCGCGCTGCAATCCATCGCTCCGGCGCCCATTGCCACCCACGCCACCCGCAACGGCCTCACCGCAGCCCCCCGAGCCGGCTTCTCGGCTCTCCGCCTCCCTTTTTCTCTGCCCCTTTTCGCCGTCCTTTCCCCGCCCTTTCCCTGCACACCATGGCCCGCATCGCAGAAGAATGCGTCACCCGCATCAAAAACGCCTCCGACATCGTCGAAGTCGTCGGGCGCTACATTCAACTGCGACGCGCCGGCACAGCCTGGAAGGCCTGCTGCCCCTTCCACAGCGAAAAGACCCCCTCCTTCAGCGTCAACCCCGCGCGCCAGAGCTTTCACTGCTTCGGCTGCGGCGTCGGCGGCGATGCCGTCAAGTTCGTCATGATGTATGAGAACCTTGACTACCCGAACGCCCTGCGCCGCCTCGCCGACATCGCCGGCATCCACGTCATTGAAGAAGCGGAAGACCCGGAGCAAGCGCGCAGCCGTCGGCGCCGCTCGCGCATCGTGCGCCTCAACCAGCTCGCGGCGGATTACTACAACCTCCAGCTCTGCCGGACCCCCGAAGCCGCCCACGCCCGCGCCTACCTGAGCGGTCGCGGCTTCAACATCGCCATCGCCAAGGCCTGGAAGCTCGGCTGGGCCCCGCCCGACATCCGCCCTCTGGCCGAGCTGGCGCACAGCCGGGGCTTTGACCAGCGAGGGCTGAAGGAGGCCTACCTGCTCAGCGAGGGCAGCCGCGGCACCTACGCCGTCTTCCGCGACCGCCTCATGTTCCCCATCGAGAACCTGCGCGGAGAAATCGTCGGCTTCTCCGGCCGCGTTCTCGACGCTGACAGCGACCCGCGCAAATACGTCAACACCGCCGACACCGACGCCTTCCACAAGGGAGAACTGCTCTTCGGCCTCTCGCGCGCCACGCGCGCCATCAGCCAGGCCGGCATGACCGTCGTCATCTGCGAGGGCCAGCTCGACGTCATCGCCTGCCACGAAAAGGCGGAGATCCGCAACGCCGTCGCCGGCCTCGGCACGGCCTTCACCGACGAGCACGCCCTGCTGCTGCGCAAATACGCCGGCAAGGCCATCCTCTGCTACGACGGCGACGGCGCCGGCATCAAGGCCAGCGAAAAGACCTACCGCAAGCTCGCGCAGGCCGGCATCGAAGTCAACCAGGCCGAGCTGCCCGCCGGGGAAGACCCCGACTCCCTCGTGCGCACGCAGGGAGCCGAAGCCCTGCAACAGGCCATCGCCGATGCGAAGCCCTATCTGCAGGTGCGCCTCAGCGCCGAGCTGCGCAACCTCGGCAGCGACCCCTCCGCGCGCGCCGCCCTCGTCACCCGCATGGCCGATCTCGCCGCCGAAATCACCGACAGCGTCCGGCGCGACCTCGCCGTCGTCGATCTGGCCAGCCGACTCAACATCGGGCTGGAGGACATGCGCAGCACCGTCGCCGGACTCGTCCGAGCCCACAAAAAAGACCGACGCCGCAGCGCGGCTCCCGCGAGAAAGCCTGACGACGAAGCCCCGCTTGCCGACGAGGGCCCCGCCGGGCTCCCGGAGGACGACGAGCCCGTCATCCCCCTGCGCCTCCACCGCTCCGTGCGCAACCTCATCTGCATGGCCATCGGCAATCAGGAGGCCCAGCAAGCCCTCGTCGAGCGCATGGAAGAGCTGCGCGAGCCCATTCGCCACCTCGCCGGCGGCATCATTCTGCAACGACTCCTCGAAGAGCTTCCCCGCGCCACCGACGAGAAGGACTGGCAGCTCTTTCTGCAAAAACTCACCCGCGAGCAAGCCGCCGCCCTGCACGACATCAGCCCCGTCCCCCTCCGCTACAGCGACGTGGAAGCCGCCGTCAACCAGAGCTGTGCCGCCGCTGCGGCCGACACCGTGAAGGCCCGCATCGACGCCGGCATGAGCCGCCTGCAAAGCCGAGACCTCAGCAAGGAAGAGCGCCTGAGCCTCATGCAGCAGATCACCGAGCTGCGCAACCTGCTCAGCCAGTCCGAAGACTGAGGCGGATTGTCCCCCTTGACAGGAGCGTTCCCCTCGGCCGCGCTTCCCCGACTGCCCCCTTCAGATTTCGATCGGCGCATTCTCCGGCCGCCCGGAGGACGCGCTTCAAGGGCGCACTCCACGCGCCCCCTCTAAGCCTACCGCGCTGATTGTACCCGGCCATCCGCGCGGCATTTGGAGCTCTTGGTATCGGCAACACCCCGCAAAGAGCAGGAGGGCGTCCCCGAACGTCGGGAATGGCGCCCTTCCTGCATCGCCGAAGCGGGGCATGTCACAACAGAGGACTGGACAAGCCCCGCAAACTATGGCATATTGAGCGCACCTCATCTACCATGGATCAGCTCCTTTCCATCCTGCACACCATCGGCATCATTGTCCTGGTCATCCTGCTCTTCAACATCATGATCTTCGTGCACGAGCTCGGCCACTTTCTGGCCGGCAAGTGGCGCGGAGCCTACATCGACCGCTTTCAGATCTGGTTCGGCAAGCCCCTGATCTCCGTTCGCAAGTGGGGCGTCACCTGGGGGCTGGGCTGGATCCCCGCCGGCGGCTTCGTCTCCCTGCCGCAGATGGGCGACATGGAGTCCATCGAGGGCAGCGCCGATGTGCCGCGCGACCTCAAGCCCCTGAAACCGCTCGACAAAATCATCATCGCCGCCGCCGGCCCCCTCTTCTCCCTGCTGCTCGCCTATGTCTTTGCCGTGGTCGTCTGGGCGGCCGGCAAACCCACCGTCGACGGCGGAGACTCCACCATCGGCTACGTCCTGCCCGACTCACCCGCGGCCCAGGCCGGCCTGCTGCCCGGCGACCGCATCACCGCCATTGACGGGAAGCCCGTCAGCAAGTGGGTCGACGGCATGGAGGGCGTCAGCGGCCTCATCGCCCTCGGCGAACACAGCGACGTCACACTCACCATCGAGCGCCCGCAGGCCGACGGCAGCAGTCTCCCGCTCACCGTCACCAGCGGCTACACGCAGGAGGACAACGGATGGATGAAGCGCAGCGGCATGCGCAAAATCGGCATTCTGCCCTCGCAGCCCTCCATCGTCGGCCCCATCACCCCCGGATCTCCGGCCGAGAAGGCGGGGCTGCAACCCGGCCAGCACATCAACGCCGTTGACGGGCAGTCCGTCTACAGCCCCATCGCCATCATGCAGATGGCCTCGGCCGGCAAGCCCATGCAGCTCACCCTGAGCAGCCCCGACGGCAGCAGCTCCACCTGCAGCATCACCCCCGCCATCCCGGCAAACTGGGAGGGTCGGGAAGGAGCCCGCCCCATCATGGGCTTCACCTGGCTGAACCCCGTGGACGTCACGCTCGAGTACCCGAGCCCGCAGAGTCAGGTCAGCGACAGCCTCGAACTCATGTATGACACCGTCGTCAAGATCGCGGCACCTGACAGCAACGTCGGCGTCCAGCACCTCAGCGGCCCCGTCGGCATCGGCACCCTCCTCTACGACATGCTCACCCTGCCAGACGGCTCCGGCTGGCGCTGGGTCTTCTGGTTTGCCGTCGTGCTCAATGTCAACCTCGCCGTGCTCAACATGCTGCCCCTTCCCGTCGTCGACGGCGGGCACGTCGTCATGGGCGTGCTGGAGCTCATCCGGCGCAAACCTCTGCCTGAAAAACTCCTCGGCGTCGTGCAGGGCTCCTTCCTCATCCTGCTGCTCGGCTTCTTCATCTTCATCACCGTGCTGGACGTCAATGACGCCGCCTCAGGCGGCAAGGAGAGCACCCCCGAGCTGCCGCAGCCCGTCTTTGCCCCCTGAGGGCCGGGCCAAAGGCCTGAGGCCCCGAAGGTCGAGATCCTTGACACTCCCTCCTCCCGAACAAGCGCGAGCCGCCCCACTTGCGGCGATTCCGCAGCTTCGGCCTCCCCTGCGGAGTCTCCCCGGCTGAGTTCCCTCCGGGGCGCTTCCGTGCCGTGGCATGCCGTCCGGCGCCGGTCTGCAAACCGCCATCCCGCAGGCGCGTCTGCCGCGCCCCGATGCCCCCGGTCTAACAGCATGAGGGGCAAAAAATTATTTGCAGGATTCAACTTAACATGAATTTCAGGCTTGACGCGGCAGGGGGAAAGTGCTAACTTACGGAGTGTTGACGATGAAGACCATCATCCAGAAAATCGCGCTGGTCTTCCTGGCACTGAGTGGCGTCGCCCAGGCTGCGGAGGAGAAATTGACGACAGACGCACCCGTTCTCTGGGATATTCCCCTGCCCTTCTGGCCCGGCCACAGCCTGCCCGTCACGAACTCCATGCTCATGCTGCTGGCCGCCGTCATCCTCATCACCGTCGTGCTGCGTCTGGCCACGCGCAAGATGGAGCGCATCCCGCACGGCCTGCAAAACTTCGTCGAGTGGGTCTTTGAGACGCTCTACAACTTCGTCGAAGGCCTCACGGGCAAATACATCGCCCGCAAATACTTCTGGTATTTCGCTACCGTCTTCATCCTCATTCTCGTCAGCAACCTCATCGGCCTCATCCCGGGCGTGGGCGAGATCACCTATCAGGGCAAGCCCCTGATGCGCGGCGCGAATGCGGACATGAACACCACTGTCTTCCTCGGCTTCTTCTACGCCATCCTGTGGTTCATCTGGGTCATGAGGGAGCAGGGTCCGTGGCGCTTCATCACCCACACCTTCGGCCCCAAGGGCGGCCTCACCGGCGTGCTCAAGTACGCGCTGCTGCCCATCTTCTTCTTCGTCGGCATCATTGAGATCGTCTCCATCTGCATTCGCCCCGTTGCACTGGCGGCCCGACTCTTCGGCAACATCTTCGCCGGCGAGACCGTGCTGGAAGTCATGACGAACACCGGCGCACTCGGCTTCCTGACCACCCTCCCCTTCATGGCGCTTGAACTCCTCGTCGCCTTCGTGCAGGCTCTCGTCTTCCTCATGCTCACCGCCGTCTTCCTCAAGACGCAGATCGGCAGCGATGAGGACGAGGAGGAGGCCAAGCCCCAGCCCCCCCTTCCCCGCAGCTGATCATGAAGTAAAGCGTGAAGCTCGCGAGAAAGAACAACACAAAACAAACCCACATATCCATATGCTCACCACCATTGCAGACGCCCTGCGCGTATCTCCCGGTCTCGCCGTCATCGGTGCCGGCATCGGCATCGGCCTCATCGGCATGAAGGCTGCCGAATCCACCGGTCGCAATCCCTCCTCCTTCGGTAAGGTGCTGACCATCTCCATCCTTCTGGCCGCTCTGGTCGAAGGTGTGGCCTTCGCCTCCTTCTTCATGGGCGAGTAAAAGCCGCCAAGCCGCGCCCGGCGACCCGGGCGCGGCCCCGATCCCCTTCTCGGTTCGGCGCGCCGCGCCGCCGATTTTTCCGCCTCAAACAACCGCCATTGCATATGTACACCACCGTACTCGCCACCAGCGCTCAGGAACTCTTTGATCAATTCGGCCTGCACACCGAGGCCTTTCTGGCGCACCTCATCGCCTTCATCATCATCGCCTTCATCATCGGCGTCTTCGGCATCAAACCCGTCATGAAGCAGCTCGACGAGCGTCGACGACGCATCGAAGAAGGCGAGGCCATGCACGAGCGCAGCAGCCGCGAGCTCGCCGAAGTGCGCCAGAACAGCGAGCGCATTCTCGATGAGGCCCGCGACGCCGGGCAGGCGGAAATCGAGCGCGCCCGCGCCTCCGCGGCCCAGCTCCGCGAAGATCTCAGCGCCAAGGCCAGCGCCGAGGCCAAGACCATCATTGACAACGCCCACAGCCAGGCTGCTCGAGACACCGAGCGCGAGAAAGAGGCCCTGCGCGGCGAATTTGCGCGCCTCGTCGCCCTCACGGCCGAGCAAGTCACCGGCAAGATTCTCTCGGAAGCTGATCACCGGGCCATCAACGCCGACGCCATCAGCAAACTCTGATTGAGCCACGAGCCCCCGCCCATGAAAGTCACCAAAGAAAACCAAGCGCAGGCGCGCCGCCTCATCCGCCTCTGCATCGGCGCCGACGGCCTGCTGCAGGAAGACACCGTGCGGCTCGTCGCGAACACCATCGCCGACCGTCGCCCCCGCGGCTTCCTCGGCCTGTTGAGCGCCTTCACCGAGCTCGTGCGCCTCGAAAAGCAAAAGCACAGCGCCACCATCACCAGCGCCGTTCCCCTCAGCGCCGGCGAGCAGCAGGCCATCCGCGCGAAGCTCGACGCGCGCTGCGCCGGCCTCGACTACACATGGCAGGTTGACCCCGCTCTGATTGCCGGCATCACCGTGCGCGTCGCCGATGACGTGACGGACGCCTCCGTCCGCCGCCGCATCGAGCAACTCACCCACCACTGCTAACACCCCCTTCACAACATTCACCCATCCCAGGCATGAGCAACATCGTACAAGAACTGGAAGCACAAATCCGCAACATCTCCACCGCCGCCGCGCAGGAAAACGTCGGCACCATCAAGGCCGTCGGCGACGGCGTCGCCCGCATCGAAGGGCTGAGCAACGCCATGCTCAATGAAATGATCGAGTTTCCGGGCGGCGTCATGGGCCTTGCCATGAACCTCGAAGAGAACGAGGTCGGCACCGTCATCATCGGCAACGCCAGCAGCCTGCGCGAGGGAGACACCTGCAAGACCACGGGGCGCCTGCTCCAAGTCCCCGTCGGCCCGGGCCTGCTCGGCCGCGTGGTGGACACCTTGGGCAACCCGCTCGACGGCAAGGGACCCGTCGAAGCCGCGGATCACTATCCGGTTGAAAAAATCGCCTCGGGCATCATCACGCGCCAAGGCGTCAACCAGCCCATTCAGACCGGCATCCTGCCCATCGACGCCATGATTCCGATCGGCCGCGGGCAGCGCGAGCTCATCATCGGCGACCGCTCCACCGGCAAGACCGCGCTGGCACTCGACACCATCATCTCTCAGGCCAACCAGAACCGCGCCGCCGAAGAGCGCGGGGACAGCGACTACCGCCCCGTCTACAGCATCTACGTGGCCATCGGCCAGAAGCGCGCCAACATCTCGCGCCTCGTCGCCAAGCTCGAATCCTGCGGTGCGCTCGCCTACACCATCATCGTCGTCGCCTCGGCCTCCGACAGCGCCGCCATGCAGTACCTCGCCCCCTACGCCGGCTGCGCCATGGGCGAATACTTCATGGATCAGGGCAAGGACGCCCTCATCGTCTACGACGACCTCTCCAAGCACGCCGTCGCCTACCGCCAGGTTTCGCTCATCCTGCGCCGCCCCTCCGGCCGTGAAGCCTATCCGGGCGACGTCTTCTACCTGCACAGCCGCCTGCTCGAGCGCGCCGCCCGCATCAACAGCGAAGGCGGGCGAAAGGGCGGCTCGCTGACCGCCCTGCCCATCATCGAGACTCAGGCCGGCGACGTCTCCGCCTACATCCCGACCAACGTCATCTCCATCACCGACGGGCAGATCTTCCTCGACACCGACCTCTTCTACCAGGGCGTGCGACCGGCCATCAACGTCGGCATCTCCGTGAGCCGCGTCGGTTCGAGCGCGCAGACGAAGATCGTCAAGAAGCTCGCCGGCTCCGTCAAGCTCGACCTCGCCCAGTTCGAGGAGTTGCAGGCCTTCGCCCAGTTCGGCTCGGATCTCGACGCCAACACCAAGTCCAAGCTCGAGCGCGGCCGCCGCATCGTCGAGCTCTTCAAACAGGGCCAGTATGCCCCCAAGAGCCTCGGCATCGAAGTCGTCAACCTCTACGCCATCCAAAAGGGCTATCTGGACGACGTGCCCGTCGAGCGCATCTTCTCGCTGCGCAACGACATGGAGGAGGACGTGCAGACGAACCACCGCGACCTGCTGGCCCTCATTGAAGAGAAGCGCGAGCTCACCCCCGAGGTTGACGAAGCCCTCGCCTCTTACATGAAGCAGTTCAAGAGCCGCATCAAGAAATAAGGCCCCATCACCCGAGCTCACCCCATGTCCAACCTCCGAGACATCAAGCGGCGCATCCGCTCCGTGCGCAACACATCGCAGATCACCAAAGCGATGCAGATGGTCGCGAGCGCGAAAATGCGCCGGGCTCAGGAGCTCGCCCTCAAGGGGCGCGTCTACATCAGCGCCATCGCCAACGTCTTCAAGCACCTGCAGGACAGCATCGGCGACAGCGGCATTGAGCTGATGAAAGATAACCCCCACGGCAAAGAGCTCTGCATCGTCATCGCCACCGATCGCGGCCTCTGCGGCGCGCTCAACGCCAACCTCCTCAAGGAGATCCTCAACGCCTGCCCCGCCGACGCCGATTACATCACCATCGGCGCCAAGCTCAACAGCGCTCTGGCCCGCGCCGGCCGCCAGCTCAAGGCCTCCTTCACCCTCGGCGACAGCTTTGACGAGGCGGAGCTCAAGCCCATCATGGACTTCATCCGCAAGGGCTTCGTCTCCGGCGAATACAACAGCGTCAGCGCTGTCTACCAGAAGTTCATCAACGTCATGGTGCAGCGGCCGCAGATCGGCCACCTGCTGCCCATCGACCCGGCGGAACTCATCAGTCTGGCCGCCGCGGCCGACGACGGCGAGAGCGCCGCGGACAACGCCGCCAACTACCTGCTCGAGCCCGGCCCCGTCGCCCTGCTCAACAGCCTGCTGCCTCTCTACTTCACCAACATGCTCACGCAGATGGTGCTGGAGGGCAAGGCCTCCGAGCAGTCGGCCCGCATGGTTGCCATGAAGGCCGCCACCGAGAACGCCAAGTCGCTCATCGGCGAGCTGACCCTCGAGTACAACAAGGCCCGCCAGACCCAAATCACCAACGAACTCCTCGAAATCACCACCGCTATGAAGGCGATGGAATAACCCACCCCAGCAGCTTCAGCACAACAGCATATGAACACAGGTAAAATCGTGCAGATCATCGGCGCCGTCGTCGACGTCGACTTCTCGCAGGCCGAAATGCCCGCCCTCTACAACGCCCTCACCGTCGACTTTGACGTCAACGGCAAGCCCCAGCACCTCACCCTCGAAGTGGAGCAGCACCTCACGGACGGCTGGGCGCGCACCGTTGCCATGAGCTCCACCGACGGCCTGCGTCGCGGCATGACCGCCGTCGACACCGGCGCCCCCATCTCCGTTCCCGTCGGGCCGCAAGTGCTGGGCCGCATCTTCAACGTGCTCGGAGAAACCGTCGATGAAAAAGGCCAGCTCGAGGGTGTGAAGCGCTACCCCATCCACCGCGAAGCCCCCAGTCTCGAGGAGCAGGCGACCTCGTCGGAAGTGCTGGAGTCCGGCATCAAGGTCATCGACCTCATCTGCCCCTTCCTCAAGGGCGGCAAGGCCGGCTCCTTCGGCGGCGCCGGCGTGGGCAAGACCGTGCTCATCATGGAGCTCATCAACAACATCGCCAAGGCGCACTCCGGCCTCTCCGTCTTCGCCGGCGTCGGCGAGCGCACCCGCGAGGGCAACGACTTCTACAACGAAATGAGCGAATCGGGCGTCATCGACCAGAAAAACCCCGAGAACTCGAAGGTCGCCCTCGTCTACGGCCAGATGAACGAGCCGCCGGGAGCCCGTCTGCGCGTGGCCCTCTCTGCCCTCTCGATGGCCGAATACTTCCGCGATGAGGAAAACCGCGACGTGCTGCTCTTCGTCGACAACATCTTCCGCTTCTCGCAGGCCGGCTCCGAAGTCAGCGCCCTGCTCGGCCGCACGCCCTCCGCCGTCGGTTACCAGCCCAACCTCGCCGAGGAAATGGCCGGTCTGCAAGAGCGCATCACCTCCACCAAGAAAGGCTCCATCACCTCGATGCAGGCAGTCTACGTTCCGGCGGACGACCTGACCGACCCCGCCCCGGCCACCACCTTCAGCCACCTGGACTCCAAGGTCGTGCTCGAGCGCTCGCTGGCGGCGCAGGGCATCTACCCGGCCGTCGACCCGCTGGCCTCGAGCTCCAACGCCCTCAGCCCGGCCCTCGTCGGCGAAGAGCACTATCGTGTCGCCCGCGGCGTGCAGCAGACGCTCCAACGCTACAAGGACCTGCAGGACATGATCGCCATTCTCGGCATGGACGAGCTCTCGGATGCCGACAAGCTCACCGTGAGCCGCGCGCGCAAGATTCAGCGCTTCCTCTCGCAGCCCTTCGCCGTGGCGGAGGTCTTCACCGGCATCAAGGGCCAGTACGTCCCCGTGGCGGAGACGGTGCGCGGCTTCGGCGAGATTCTCGACGGCAAGTGGGATGACGTGCCCGAAGGCAATTTCTACATGAAAGGCAGCATCGACACCGTCGAGCGCTCCTGAGCCCCCTCCTGATACCCGGCCATGCACTTCAGCATCATCACGCCCATGCGCACCGCGCTGGAAGCAGAGGTCAGCAGCATCCGGCTGCCCGGCGCCGAAGGCGAACTCGAGATTCTGCCCGGGCACACGGACCTCATCTGCGCCGTCGCGAACGGGGAGCTCCTCTACCGCCCGGTCGGTGAGGCCGAGGGCAGCCTCTTCGTCGGCGGCGGCTTCCTGCAGGTGCATGCGGATCGCGTGCTGCTCGTCACCGACACCGCCCTTCAGGTGGAGGACATCAACACCGACAGCATCCAAGAGGCATTGGAGCGCGCCCAGAACGCCCTGCGCAACAGCGCCTCCGTCCTCAGCCGCGAAGAGCAGACCAAGCTCGCAGCCTCCATCGCCAAACAGCTCGCCCTGCTCGAATACAACCGCAAGCGCCGCCACAGCCACTGAGCGGTCACCGAGCGCCAGCGCCCGCCTCTCACTCGGCTCGACCCTCTCGCGCGAAAAACACACCGGCCCTGCCCCATCGCGGCAGCGCCGGTGTTTTGTTGTCGGCCCCGGAGCGACCATCGGTCTGCTCTCTCGGCACGGGCGGAATCCGGCCCCGGGCCGCCGGACGAGGAGACTCGGTGGCCCGGCATTGCGGCGACGGCGCGGCGGCTGCGGCACCCGTTTCCCCTGAAAAAACAGCGAATAGCCTTGCCAAAGCGGGCGGAAAGGCGTATAAAAGCCGCATGAACATCTCACTTTTCAAAGAGCTCTGTGAAGCCTTCGGCGCCCCCGGTTTTGAGTACGGCATCCGCGACATCCTCCTGCGTGAAATGACGCCGCTGGCCGACGAGATCAGCATCGACAACATGGGCAACGTCATCGCCCTCATCAAGGGCGAGTCGAACGCCAAGACCATCATGTGCGCCGCGCACATGGATGAAATCGGCTTCATCGTGCGCCACATCGACGACAACGGCTTCATCCGCATCCTGCCGCTGGGCGGCTTTGACGCCAAGACCCTGACCGCGCAGCGCGTCATCGTCCACGGGCGCCGCGACCTCTACGGCTGTATGGGCGTCAAGCCCATCCACGTCATGACCCCCGAGGAGCGCACCAAGATGCCCGCCGTGACCGACTACGTCGTCGACGTCGGCCTGCCGAAGGAGGAGGTTGAAAAGCTCGTGAGCGTGGGCGACTCCATCACGCGCTACAGCGATCTGCTCGAGATGGGCGACTGCGTCAACGTCAAGAGCATCGACAACCGCGGCGGCTGCTACCTGCTCATGCAGGCCGTGCGCGCCATCCGCGACGCCGGCGCCAAGCCCGCCTACGACCTCTACGCCGTCTTCACCGTGCAGGAGGAAGTCGGCCTGCGCGGCGCCCACGGCGCCACCATGAAGATTCAGCCGGACTTCTCCTTCGCGCTTGACACCACCATCGCCTACGATACCCCCGGCTCCTCCGCGCACGACAAGTGCACGGAACTCGGCAAAGGCGCCGCCATCAAGGTCTACGACGGCACCCTCGTCACCGATCCGCGCATGGTGCAGTTCATGAAGGCGCTGGCTGAGGAGAAGGGCATCACCCACCAGCTTGAGCTGCTGGCCGCCGGCGGCACCGATGCCGGCGCCATGCAGAAGTTCACCGCCGGCGGCTCCGTCACGGGCGCCATCTCCATCCCGACGCGCAACGTCCACCAGAGCATCGAGATGTGCCACAAGGGCGACGTCGACGCCTGCGTCGCGCTGCTCACCGCCTGCTTCACCGACCTGAACCGCTGGGACTGGAGCTGGCGCCAAGGCGAGCGCAGCCTCGCCTGACGCCTTCCGCGCCCCCGAGCTCCGCATTCGCGGCGGTCTGCCTGCACCGAGCGCGCCCGCGCGCTCGGCACAGCGGCAAGCCCTGAAACCATCTCTCCCCGCCTGCCTTCGGGCAGCGGGGAGTTTTTTTTTGCGCGCCCTTTCCCTATCACGCAGGGGCACACCCGCCGCGCCGGCTGTCGCCATCCTCCGGCGGAACACACACTCCCGCGACAAGCGCGCTCAGCGCGCGCCGCGACGCAGCGCGGCTGCCGGCCTGAGGCGGCGGAACATGACCGATTCGACACTTTACAAGACTTGCGTTCTGTGCTATCCTGCCGCTCTGACAAGAGAAGTGCATCACCCGACCATGAAGAATCTGCTTTCCATCGAAGAGTTGACAGGAGATGAAATCCGCATGCTGCTCGCCCTCGGGCATCGCCTCAAAGCCGAGCGCGGACACCACAGCGAGCAGCCGCTCGCCGGGCAGACCTGGGCGCTGATCTTCTCCAAGTCTTCGACGCGCACGCGCGTCTCCTTCGAGGTCGGCATCAGCGAGCTCGGCGGTCGCCCGATGTTCCTCTCCACCCGCGACATCCAGCTGGGCCGCGGCGAGCCCATCAAGGACACCGCCCGCGTGCTCGGGCGCATGATCCACGGCGCCGTCATCCGCACCTACGGGCAGGATGAAGTCGTGGAGTTCGCTCGCTACTCCGACCTGCCGACGATCAACGCCCTCACCGATCAGGAGCATCCCTGCCAGATCCTCGCCGACCTCCTCACGCTGGAGGAGAAGTACGGCGTCGGCTCCTGGAAGGACATGAAGATCAGCTTCCTCGGCGACGTTGACAACAACATGGGCCGCTCTTGGATGTGGGCGGCCAAGCGCCTCGGCTTCACACTCGCCCTCGCCGGCCCCGAGCGCGCCCTGCCCAAGTCTGAGACCCTAGCCGCCCTCGACTGCCCCAACATCATCTGCACCACCGACGCCGAGGAGGCCGTGCGCGACTGCACCGTCATCAACACCGACACGTGGATCTCCATGGGCCAGGAGGCCGAGAAGGGGACCAAGGAAAAAGCCTTCTTCCCCTACCAGGTCAACGCCGAGCTCCTGCGCGTCGCGGCTCCCGGCTACAGCGTCTTCCACTGCCTGCCGGCCTACCGCGGCTACGAGATCACCGATGAGGTGCTCGAGGCCAACGCCCCCGTCATCTTCACGGAGGCCGAGAACCGCCTGCATGCCCAGAAGGCCGTGCTCTACACCCTTGCCACGTCCAACTGCTGAGTTGACTCCGCCCATGAGCTACAACGAACGACTCGAAGAGTTGCTGGACGACATGTCCGTCTTTGACGACTGGACGGAGAAATACGAGTACATCATCGACCTCGGGCGCAAGCTCCCGCCGATGCCCGCGAAGTACCGCAAGAACGCCAACCTCATCAAGGGCTGCCAGAGCCGCGTCTGGGTCGGCACCGAGCTGGTGGACGGCAAGCTCATCGTGCATGCCGACAGCGACTCGCTGATCACCAAGGGGCTCATCGCGCTCTTCATCCGCCTGCTCTCGGGGCTCACGCCCCGAGAGATCGCCGATGCGGATCTCAGCCGCCTCGATGAAAGCGGCCTCAAGGAGCACCTCGCCTCGACCCGCGCCAACGCCCTCACCACGATGGAGGACACCATCCGCAAGGCCGCCGTCGCCCTCCTGCCGTCCTGAATCACCCCGCGACACCGCCCCACCCGCCCGAGCATCTTCCCTCCCCCGACCCTCCCCACGCCATGAACCCCATCCGGCAGATGATCGCCGAGCGCGAGATGAACCTCCCCGCCGGCACGAACGCCTACCGCATCAGCGACGGCACCACCTGGCCGGGGATTTTCATCGACGCGCTGGCGGATCGCCTGCTGGTCTCGGTGCGCGACACCGAGGTGCCGCGCGAGCTGCGCAACCAACTGGCGGAGCTCAAGCGGCCCGTCTACCTCAAGCGGCTGGATCGCGACGTCAAGCTGCCGCCCCAGCGCCTGAGCGGCCCCGTCGTGGCGCCGCGCTTCATCATCGCCGAGAACGGCGTGCGCTACCTCATAGACATGGAGGCCGGCTATTCGCAGGGCATCTTTCTCGACCAGCGCGACAACCGCGCCCGCGTCAGGAGCCGCTGCCGCGAGGGCATGACGCTGCTCAACACCTTCGCCTACACCGGAGCCTTCTCCGTCTGCGCCGCCCTCGCCGGCGCCCAGACGACCACGCTGGACCTCTCGCCCTCCTGCCTCAACTGGTGCAAGGAGAACATGGTGCTCAACGGCATTGACCCCGATGACCACTACTTCTGCAAGGGCGACACGATGCACTGGCTCGATCGCTTCACCCGCCAGGGGCGGCGCTTCGACGCCATCGTGCTTGATCCCCCCACCTTCTCGCGCGACGAGAAGGGCCACGTCTGGCGCGCCGAGAAGGACTACGGCCGCCTCGTGGAAAGCGCCCTCAAGTGCCTCAACCCCGGCGGCTGGCTGCTCTGCACCACCAACTGCCGCAAACTCAGCCACGGCGCCTTCTACGCCCAAGTCTCCGGCGCAGCCCCCGGCGCCCGCCTCACGGAGGGTGCCATGAGCTTTGACTTCGACGGAGAGCCCTATCTGAAGATTATCTGGGTCGACTGTTGAGCGGCCACGACCCGCCGCAGACTTCTCTCCCCGCCCCCTCCCCGCACCGGCGACCCCCGCAAGGCTCGCCGAGCCCGGCGGCGCGCGCGGCCCCGCCTCAAGCAGCCTTCCGCCTGCGAGCTCCCGTTGGGGAACCGCGCCATCCCAGCGCTGAGTCTCTCGGAGTCCGAATCGCGCGCCGAACATGACGCCGCGCATGAGAAAGCCCCCGCGAAGAGGGCGCTGGCCGCGCCTCCGGCCCTGCGGAGGGTAGCGGAGCTCTGAAGGACTGAATTGGACCTTGACATGGTGAAGAGCTCGGATTAGTCTGTAACAGTCATTTGGCACGGCACTCAGCTTCAGAACTCTTCAGACACTCCTCAGCATGAAACGCAAGCATCTTCTGGCACTCGCTCTCACCTTCTCCTGTTGGACTCCCAACGTCAGCTCGGCCGCGGACGCGCCGTCCCCCGCACCCAAGGAGGAAGTGGCGGATGAAGTCGTGGCAGACGACGCATCAGATGAAGACGTGCCCTGGTGTGAAGACGAAACCATCGTGGAAGAGTTTAAGAGATTGATTTGCGAGAGCGGGGGAACACCCCTGCACGTCGCAGCTCTGAACAACGATACGGCGGCGATACGGAAGCTCGTGAGCGAAGGCGCGAATATCGACGCGCAGACGGGCGAGGCGGGGAGTATAGGCTCGCTTCCGGGCGGCAGACTGACGCCCTTGCACGTGGCGGCGGCGATGCAGCGCGACGACGCGGCGTTGCTTCTGCTCGAGCTGGGCGCAGACCCGACCATCGTCAGCGGGTACCGCGATACGGCTCTGCATCTGGCGGTGAGCAACGGAGATTTTCGGCTCGCCGAAGCCCTCGTCCGCGCGCAAGGCGTTGATATCAACGCCTTGCAAGGAATCGGCATGACGCCCCTTGCCTTGGCGAGCTTGGCCCCCGACAGTACCAAGTTCATGCGCCTGCTGCTGGACGCCGGCGCTGATCCCAATGCCGCGGGTGACGACGGTATAACACCCCTCTATGTGGCGGCGCAACGCGACCAGGCCGATGTCATCAAGTTGCTGCTGGACGCCGGCGCCAAGCCCGCTCTCAGTCGGAAGCTCAGGCTTCAGTCCGACATGTCGACCGAGCTGCTGCGGCTCTTGATTGAGGCCGGTGTCGATCCCAAGATTCGGGATGAGGAGGGCAACACGCTGCTGCACGGCCTCGAAGAAGCCCAGTCCGTTCCCCTGCTCCTCGAGGAGGGGCTCAATCCCGAGGACGTCAACGACAATGGCGAAACGCCTCTCCACAACGTGGCCAACGCTGACGTCTGCCGTCTGCTGCTGGAGGCCGAAGCCGATCCCAAGGCCAGCGACAAGGAAGGGCGCACGCCGCTGCATCTCGCCGGCGACGCCGATATCTGCCGCCTGCTGCTGGAGGCCGGAGCCGATCCCAGGGCCCGCGACAAGAAGTGGCGCACGCCGCTGCATCTCGCAGCCGACGCCGATGTCTGCCGTCTGCTGCTGAAGGCCGGAGCTGATCCCAAGGCCCGCGACGGAGAAGGAAGAACGCCGCTGCACCTCGCCGGCGACGCTGAGACCTGCCGTCTGCTGCTGGAGGCCGGAGCTGATCCCAAAGCCCGCGACAAGAAAGGACGTACGCCGCTGCACTACGCCCACAATGCCGACGTCTGCCGCCTGCTGTTGGAGGCCGGGGCCGACCCCAACGCCCGGGACGTCCACAGGAGTACACCGCTGCATGAAACATCGGACGCCGAGGCCTGCCGTCTGCTACTGAAGGCCGGGGCCGCTCCCATGGCCCGCGACCAATACGAGCGCACACCGCTGCACCGCGCAGCCGCCGACTATGCTCCCAACGGTGAGCTCTGCCGCCTGCTGCTGGAAGCCGGAACCGATCCCGACGCTCGAGACGAGCATGGCAACACGCCCCTGCACGGCGTGAACAACGCCAAAGCCTGCCGCCTGCTGCTGAAGGCCGGGGCCGATCCCAACGCCCTGGATGATGAGGGACATACGCCCCTGCAGCTGATCAGACGTGACGAGGTGCGTCAGGTGCTGCTTGACGCCGGAGCTCACCCCACGGATCCTCTGCCCGACGGGGGCTGCGATCTCGAAGAGGACTGAGAAGACGAATGTGAGGAGGAAGGGGCGAAGTTCGGCGGAGCCTGACACGGCGCGGGAGCTGTCAACGGCCGGCGCGCCGCTGAGGTGATGCCGCGAAGCTTGACAGAGACAAGGGGTCTTCAGGCTCAAGAGGTCTTCACCCGGCGCGCACCCACTTTCCCGACTCGCTCGAGCCCCCTTGCCCCCCTTCTCCCTCCCGCCCTGCGTGGTCGAGAGACTCGTCGAAGGCCCCTGCGTCCTCTGCGGTCGACACCCCGCACCCGCGGAAGCGACGCCGCGGCCCCTGTCGCGCAGTCTCCACAGCAGCCACGACCGCTCTTCCCTACGAAGCTCCGCGCGCTGCCCGGCGGTGACTGCGTGCGATGAAGGAGGGTCTCCCCGAGGCGGTGGGCAGGTCATGCACAGCTCTCCTCCGGCTGCCCCGACAGGGCTTGTCGGGGCCTCTGACAGTGTCCTGTGATAGCCCGAGCGGCACCTCAAGATTTTGTGGTTCGGCCACCGTCAGCCTCTGTGAATAACTGAAACTCTATCTCAAGGAGGGAATTTCGCCGACCCTGCGAGGCATGCGGCTAACAGGGCTCTTCACGCCGTTATTTTAGAATTATTCCTATTTTGTAAATAACGCACATGCCACAAGATATAGTGGCTTCAAAATCAGGCTCGCACGACATCTTGAATCGGCAGGCGAAAAAAGATTCGCATCATGATAAAAAATCAGCTTGTCAGGAAAGCGCGCACGTGCTAAGATGGGTTCACATGCATGCGGCAACGCCCCCATGCCGCGACCTCGGCACCCGAGGTCGCCATCACCACGCAACGAGCCTAACATCCTCTCACCCGATATGATCCAAATCATCAAGCGCAATGGCAAAAGGGAACGCTTTGAGCCCTACAAGGTTCAGCAGGCCATCGAAAAGGCCTATCACGCCTCCCGGGAGGAGTACAATCCCCTCGTCTACGCCAACGTGCTTGACGCCCTGAAGGAGGAGGAGTACCTGCCCGTGGAGAAAGTGCAGGACACGATTGAGCGCGAGCTCATGAAGGCGGGAGCCTACGAGACGGCGCGCAACTTCATCAAGTACCGCTTCCTGCACAAGCTGCAGCGCGAGCAGATCGCCGGCGTCTACGAGGGCAACACCTGGGTGGACTGCAAGCAGACGATCGAGGAGTACATCGGCAACACCGACTGGCGCATCAAGGCCAACTCGAACACCACCTACTCGAACGCCGGCCTCGTCAACAACACCGCCGGTAAGGTCATCGCGAACTACTGGCTCGACCAAGTCTACTCGCCCGAGGAGGGTGCCGCCCACCGCAACGGCGACTACCACATCCACGATCTGGACTGCCTGACGGGCTACTGCGCCGGCTGGAGCCTGCGCAACCTGCTCAACGAGGGCTTCAACGGTGTGCGCAGCCGCGTCAACAGCCGCCCGCCGAAGCACTTCCGCGAGGCTCTCGGGCAGATGGCCAACTTCCTCGGCATTCTGCAGAGCGAATGGGCCGGCGCTCAGGCCTTCAGCTCCTTTGACACCTACCTCGCGCCCTACCTCTTCAAGGATCAGCTCCCCTACGTCGAGGTCAAGAAGGCGCTGCGCAGCTTCGTCTACAACCTCAACGTTCCCTCGCGCTGGGGGCAGTCTCCCTTCACGAACGTCACCATCGACTGGACGGTGCCGCGCGACCTGCGCGAGCAGCCTCCCTTCTCCGGCGGCGCCCACATCTTTGAGCACGTGCACGACGAGCAGCTCGAGGCCCTGGCGCGCGAGCGCGGCTGTGATAAGCTCACCGCGATGACCTACAAGCACTTCCAGCCCGAGATGAACGTCATTCAGAGAGCTTTTTACGAGGTGCTCACCGAGGGCGACAGCACGGGTCAGCCCTTCACCTTCCCGATTCCGACGGTCAACATCACGGAGGACTTCGACTGGGAGGGCGAGAACGTGCCCCTGCTCTTCGAGAACGCCGCCAAGATCGGATCCTCCTACTTCCAGAACTTCATCGGCTCGCAGTACAAGTACGACGAAAACGGCAACAAGGTGATCGACGAAGAGGCCTACAAGCCGGATGCGGTTCGCTCGATGTGCTGCCGCCTTCAGCTGGATCTTCGCGAGCTGCTCAAGCGCGGCGGCGGTCTCTTCGGCTCGGCGGAGATGACGGGCTCGATCGGCGTGGTGACCATCAACATGGCGCGCCTCGGCTACCTCTACAAGGGCAACAAGAACCTCCTCTACGCCAAGCTCGGCGAGCTCATGGATCTCGCGAAGAGCACGCTGGAGAAGAAGCGCGTCTTCATCACCGAGCTCTACGAGCGCGGCCTCTTCCCCTACACGAAGCGCTACCTGCCGCACCTGCGCAACCACTTCTCCACCATCGGCCTCAACGGCGTCAACGAGATGCTGCGCAACTTCTCCAATGACACGATGAATACGGCTACGCCCGAGGGCATTGCCTTCGCCGAGGAGGTGCTGCACTTCATGCGCGAGCGCATTCGCGGCTATCAGGAGGAGACGGGCAACCTCTACAACCTCGAGGCCACCCCGGCCGAGGGTACGACGCACCGCTTCGCCCGCGAGGACCTCAAGCGCTTCCCCGACATCATTCAGGCCGGCTCTCCGGGCCACCGCTACTACACCAACAGCTCGCAGCTGCCCGTCAACTACACGCACGACCTCTTCAAGGCGCTGCGCATGCAGGACAAGCTGCAGTGCTGCTACACGGGCGGCACGGTCTTCCACATGTACATGAGCGAGGCCATCTCCTCGCCGGAGGCTTGCCGCGACATCGTGCGCAAGGTGCTGACGAACTTCAAGATGCCCTACATCACTGTCACGCCGCTCTTCTCGGTCTGCGAGAAACACGGCTACCTCAAGGGACGCCACGACTACTGCCCGCTCTGCGACGAGGAGCTCATCGCCCGCGTGCGCTCCGAAGAGCAGCCCGAGCTGCCTCTCTTCGGCTGAGCCGCCGGCCGGCATGCGCCGCACCCCGACCCGACCATTCAAACCAATTAGATTCAAACCACAACACCAACAACCATGAAAGACATCAAACCGGTCATCAAATCCGACGAAGAAATCCTCAAGGAGCACGCTGAAGAGCGCACCCGCTGCACGGTCTACACCCGCGTCATGGGCTACCACCGCCCGGTGGAAACCTTCAACGCCGGCAAGCAGGGCGAGTTCGAAGAGCGCGCCCACTTCGATGAGCCCGGGCACTGCTGCGCCTGCGACTCCATCCTCAAGTAAATGAGACAACCCGCCGACATCACGCCGCTCACGTATCTGGATTATCCCCGGAAGGCGGCCTGCATTCTGTGGTTCAGCGGCTGCAATCTGCGCTGCCCCTATTGCTACAACCCGGATCTGGCCACCGCGCGCCGCGACAGCAGTCAGGACGTTCTCGCCTTTCTGCGCGAGCGGCAGGGTTTCCTCGATGCGGTCGTGCTCTCCGGCGGGGAATCGACCCTCAACCCGGATATCCGGGAGCTTTGTCGCGAGATCAAGGCTCTCGGATATGCCGTTAAGGTCGACACCAACGGCAGCAACCCCGACGTCCTCGCCGGGCTTCTGCGCGATGGCCTGCTCGACTACGTGGCCATCGACAACAAGATGCCCTCGGCCCGCAGCTGGAAGGTTCCGGGCGGGGATCGCCTCTTTGATCGCTTCAGCCTGAGCCTCGGCCACCTGCTCGCCTCGGGCATTGACTTTGAGGTGCGCACCACCGTGCACCCCGATCTGCTGGATGAGGGCGACATCCTGCAAATGATCCGCGAGGCCCGCGACTTGGGCTACCGCGGCACCTACTACCTGCAATTTTTCTTTGACACGGGCAACACCCTCGGCCATCTGCCGCCCCCCTCCCGCCGCTACGACCGCGGCCTGCTCGATGAGCACAGCGCGCTGCCCATCGGCTACCGCAACTTCCCGGAGGATCGATACAAATAAGGCCCCCCCGGTTCATCGCACCGGGTTGCACTTCATCGCGAGCACGGGTCAGCGTGCACGAGGAGTCGGTTATCGAGCTTCGTGCTCTTTTCCTCCTCAAGGACAGCCTTTTCGGTTGACCTTCGGCGCGCGACCGGATACACTGGAGATCCCGACAGCACCTCGCCGCAGTGGGACCTGGATCTGCCGCGAGTAAATTGGGCACATGCGCCGTGTTACCTGTCGGTAGGCCCCGGTTCCTGATCGGGGCGTTTTTTGTGTCCACCCACGGCGGCGAGGAGGAACGCACCGCGCGGCATGAGGAACGAGGGACACAGCGTGCCGCATCTCCCACAGCTTCACCCGCGCGCTGCATTCATCCCCACACGCCTCGGCGGTCAAACGCGGCGACCGCGCTCGCGCTTTATTGGAGAGGCTCGGGCGGGGAGGTCCGAGGAGGGGGAGGCGTCTACGGCTGGGGGCCCTGTGGCGCCGGCGAAGGCTGCGCCGCAGACGAGCCCTGCTGCGGTGATGGCGGGGGCACGGCGGCGCGGGGGTACGCCCCCGGCTCTGCTGCTGCGGCCTCAGCCAAGCGTCGGCGATGCTCCATGCGCTCGCGCACGCGCAGCTCGAGCCCGTTGGAGGTCGGGCGGTAATACACGCGACCCTCAGGCAGGTACGCCTGCGGCACGAAGTGCTCCTCGCCGAAATCGTGCGCGTACTTGTACTGCGTCGCCTCTTCCGACACCCCGCGCAGGCGGGCGAGCTTCTTGCGCGTCGGCGTGGCCAGATGATCCGGCACGGCCAGAGTCTTGCCCTCGCGCACGTCGCGCAGGGCTTCATTGATTCCCATGTATGCGGCGTTGCTCTTCGGCGCCGTCGCCACGTAGACCGCCGCGTGAGCCAGCGGGATCCGCGCCTCGGGCATGCCCACCATCTCCGCGGCGCGCGCGGCATCCATCGCCACGCGGAGGGCATTCGAATCCGCCAGGCCCACATCCTCGCTGGCGCAGATGACGATGCGCCGGGCGATGAAGCGGATATCCTCTCCGGCATTCAGCATGAAGGCCAGCCAATAGAGCGCCGCATCGGGGTCGCTGCCGCGCATCGACTTGATGAAGGCCGAAATCGTATCGTAGTGCCCGTCGCCCGCGCGATCGTAGCGAATGGCCTTTTTCTGGATGCTCTCCTCGGCCACCGCCAGCGTCACGTGCACCACGCCGGCCTCGGAGGGCGGCGTCGAGAGCGCGGCCACTTCGAGCGCCGTCAGGGCCTTGCGCACGTCGCCGTCCGCCTTGAGGGCGAGGTGAGCCAGCGCCTCTTCATCGACCTGCAGGCGCATGGCCCCCAGCCCGCGCTTCTCATCGGCGATGGCGCGGCGCAGCAGGGCCGCCACGGCTTCGTCGGGCACGGGCTCGAGGGGGAAAATCTGCGAGCGCGAGAGCATGGCAGAGTTGATGGCGAAGTAGGGGTTCTCCGTCGTCGCGCCGATGAAGCGCACCGTGCCCTTCTCGAGATGCGGCAGCAGCACGTCCTGCTGCGCCTTGTTGAAGCGGTGCAGCTCGTCGACAAAGAGGATGGTGCGCTGCCCGTGCAGGCTCATCCTCGAGCGCGCCTCCGCAATCTTCTCGCGGATCTCGCTCACGTTGCTCTCCACGCCGTTCAGGGTGACGAAGTAGGAGCTTGTCTGGCGCGCGATCACGTAGGCCAGCGTCGTCTTGCCCACGCCGGGAGGGCCGTAAAAGATGAGGGAGGAGAAGCGATCCGTCTCGATGGCGCGGCGCAGCAGCTTACCGGGCGCGAGCAGGTGCAGCTGCCCGGCGACTTCATCGAGCGTCTCCGGGCGCATGCGAGCCGCCAGCGGCATCGGCGGCAGGGAGGAGGACGCAGCCGCCGACACCGGGCGAGCGGAGGAGGCCGCACCATCCGAATGCGGCGCGAAGAGATCCATTTGATCCATAAAAGAGCCTTGCGAAAACGGACGTCAGAGACGATACATGGCGCCGCTGAGCTGGTCGCGGATCACGGGGTAGCGTGCGCGCAGCGGTTCAAGCGTCTTTTCGAAGTGGGCGATGCGCAGGCGGGGTTCGTTGTAGAGCTGGCGATAGGCCGTCACGCGCATCAACAGAAAATCCTCTAGGGCCCCGGCAAGGGAGGCGGCAAAGAGCGGGGAGAACTCGCGCATGTCCTCCGACACCTCGCGGCGGAGGCGGCGCGAGGCCACCCACTGCCCCAGCGTGGCAAGGAGCCAGGCGAGGAAGGCTCCTCCCATGCAGGCTGAGGCCACGGCCATTTGGCCGAAATAACCGAACACGCCCGCTACCAGCAGCAACACGCAGATCAAGCGCAGGCAGTGCATCATCCACGGGATGCAGCGGTTGAAATGCGCGCGGAAGCGCCGGCGCATGCGAGCCTCGCTGAAGGGGCGATACAAGCGACGCACCAAGCGGCTGCGCACCTTCTGCAGCTCCAGCATCAGCTTCTGCGCCGGGAATTCCCCCATCTCATAATCCATCGCCGCCAGCATGCGGGGCCTCACGCTGCGCCAATGGGCCTCGCAGGAGGCCACGAAGGACTCGTCGGACTCCGTCAGGTGCCGCCAGATGTCCTGCACCAAAGCGCGGTAGCTCGAGAGCTCCGTCGCGCGGGCAAATTGGTCGAGACGCAAAATCGTCACCGGGGAGTACAGGAAGCCGAAGGAGAAGCGCAGGCGGCGCAGCAGGCGCGGCAAGCCGTCATCGAAGGCGCGCGCGAAGCGATCCCTCCACTGGGGGATGTCCGCCAGCTGGTGGGAGCGGAAGTTGGAGATCTCCGTCTCAATGCTGTTGAGGAAATCCGCATTGCTCGACATCACGCGCGCGCGGTTGTCGAGCACGTCGCAGACGGACTTGTTGAGATCCGCCGCCGCGTGCCCCGTCTCGCGAATCAGGCGCCGCACCCCCGCAGGGCCGTCGAGTGCCTCTTGGACGTTCTCAGCGAAGGCTTCGCGGCTTTCGGACTCATTCGGACTGACGATCAGCGCCACGGGATGGCCGTGCAGACGCTCGTGGCAGAGCTTGCGGATGCTGCCCTTGATGCGCAGCAGCTCCTCGCGCCCCACCTGATCCATGAAGGTAATCGCTAGGATGACCGCCCCGACGGAATCCTCGGCCTTTTGCAGCAGGGGCCAGCAGGGGGACTCGTCCATCCGGCGGCAATCCAGCGCCGCAATCAGCACGTCCGTGCGCTCGAAGAGCTCCTCGATGCGCGCGGCGCAGTCCGGATCAGCACAGTCGGCCGTGTCGACCACCTCGATACCCTCCAGCTCTTCCTTTGGCAGGAAGCGGGAATCGGACACATCGCCGTCCGAGCAGGCGAAGCGCCAGCGAACGCAGGAGCGCGCCATCGGAGCACGCAGCGGAAGCTCGGAGCCCAGCAACCCGGCCACGAGGCTCGATTTGCCGCTCCCGGGGGCGCCGATCACGATCACGCGGCGCTCGAGCCACATCGCGCGCTCGGCGCGCAGGACGTCCCGAGCCAGATCGGTGAAGCGCGTTGCCTCCACAGACTGCCAGAACTCCAGCACGCGGTGAGCCCAATAGCTCACCAACCCCATTCTGGCTGTGTAACTGCGTTTGATCATGCCCGAATTATTATAAGGGAGCGCGCGGAATTGTCCACCGTATTTTTATGCAGCCTGCATATATTTCCCAGCCCCGGCGCCTCGAACACCCCGCAGCGCATCGGAGGCCCGCAGGACGAGCGATGCCTTCATGAGGAAAGGCCTGAAGGGGTGAGGCTTTTGAATCATCAGGAAGCGCGGTGATCTCCTCGCGCGTCCCACTCAGGTGATCAGATGTAAAATCTCATGATTTTTTCAACACGAATCTTGACCGATGGCGAAAAATATGCTCTCATAGCCTCGCGCACCTGTGGCCGGGGCACCCCCGGAAATAATAGCGGTCCCCACTTCTGGGAGGTGCGCATTTTTTATACCCTCAGGCTTTATACCCCCCCGAACTCGTCTGCAAGCTCCCCGGACATGGAGGGTCTCTGCTGAAACACGCCGAATCATCTCAACCCTCATCCCTTCGGACTCCTCATGAAACCACTTCTGCTCCTGACCGCTCTGGCCTCGGTCTCTTGGCCGCTCAGCGCCGATATCTGCCTGCCGCAGGACAAACAGCCCGCCCCGCTTCCTCCCTCGGTGCTGCCCACTCCGATTCTCGACCCCAACGCCGCTTTGTCGAAGAGCCCGGAGATGCAGGGGCAACTCAGCCACGCCGAGCAGGTCGCCGCCGAACTCAGCTCCATGGCCGCCATCCTCTCTCAGGTTCAAAACAAAGAGTCGGCGGATGCCGCAGCCGAGCAACTGGCGCCCAGCCTGTCGAGGCTGCGCTGGTTGTCCATCAAGGGCGATGAGAGCACCGGAGGTGCGCTGACAACAACGCTGCTGACCATACTGCGACAAGAGGGACAGCAGGCGTTCAGCGAGCTCATGAGCCAAGTGACGCGACTCGCGTTTCAGGACTTTTACGGCTCCGAGGCTCTCTGAGCCGTGCTGCATGAACTGGACTGAGGAAAGCGCACCGGCAGATGCCGCCCTGTCGCAGGGCGCCGATGAAGCCCCGAATGTTCGTTTGTGGCGATTTCTCCATGCCGCATTTCGTCTTTGACTTCAGGGCGCTTCTGCTGTACAATCTCACCCGCATGAGCGCAGCTTTCGTACCCGAGGATTACTTCCGCAGGCACCGCGTCGATGAAATTTTCGGCTCGGGGGATGTCTGTGAAGTGGATCTGGGCTGCGGCGACGGCGGCTTCCTGCTGGCGATGGCGCAGCACTACCCGCAGCGCCGCTTCCTCGGCGTCGAACGCCTGCTCGGCCGCGTGCGCAAGGTGTGCCGCGATGCGCAGAAGCTCGGGCTCGAGCAGGTGAAGGTGCTGCGCGTGGAGAGCCGCTACTTTCTCGAGTGGTTCATCGAACCGGGCTCCATCAGCCGCCTGCACTACCTCTTCCCCGACCCCTGGCCGAAGGAGAAACACCACAAAAATCGCTTGGTGCAGGATGATTTCATCCCCGTGCTGCACCGAGCCCTCGCCCCGGGCGGCGAGTTTTTGTTCCGCACCGACCACGAGGGCTACTACGAGTGGGTCTGCGAGAAGATGGAGGCGTCACCGCTCATGGAGCGCGTCGACTGGGACGAAGATTTTTACCCGAAGACGGATTTTCAGCGCGAGTGGGAGGCCATCGGCCGCTCGGTCTACTCGGCGAAGTTTCGGCGCTGTGATCTTTCCTGAAGCCTATGTCCTTTGAACTCCTTCACACGGACCCGAGCGGCGCCCGCCGCGGCGTGCTGCACCTGCCGCACGGGGATGTGCAGACGCCGATTTTCATGCCCGTGGGCACGCAGGGAACGGTCAAGACGCTGCACCCCGAAGATCTGGAGGCGCTCGGCGCCCAGATCATTCTCGGCAACACCTATCATCTCTGCCTGCGCCCCGGCGATGAGGCCATCCGCGACATGGGCGGGCTGCACCGCTTCACGGGCTGGAATCGCCCGATGCTGACGGATTCCGGCGGCTTTCAGGTCTGGAGCCTCGCGCGCCTTCGCAAGATCACCGAGGAGGGTGTGCGCTTCTGCAACCACATCGACGGCGCCTACATGATGCTCAGCCCCGAGAAGAGCATGGAGATTCAGGCGAATCTCGGCAGCGATATCGCGATGCTCTTCGACGAATGCCCGCCTTACCCCTGCGAGCGCCGCTATGCGGAGAAATCGCTCGGGCTGACGCTGCGCTGGGCGCGGCGCTGCAAGGCTTGGGTCGAGGAGCATCAGCCCCGCTCCGGCAGCGGCTTGCAGCAGCACTTCGGCATCGTGCAGGGCTCCGTCTATGCCGATCTGCGGCGGCGCTGCGCCGAAGAGCTCGTGGACATGGGCTTCGACGGCTACGCCATCGGCGGCGTCTCCGTCGGCGAGCCCGAGGAAGAGATGCTGCGCGCCATCGAGCACAGCACCCCTTGGCTGCCGCAGGACAAGGCGCGCTACGCGATGGGACTCGGCACACCCATTCAACTTCTGGAGATGATCGAGCGCGGCGTCGACATGTTCGACTGCGTGATGCCGACGCGCTTGGCGCGCCACGGCGTTGCCCTCACGCCCGACGGCCCCATCCACATTCGCAACGAGCGATGGAAGCGCGACGAGAAGCCGCTGGATCCGGAGGGACATCCGCACGTCACGCGCTTCAGCCGCGCGGCGCTGCGCCACTTCTTCCGCGCGGGCGAGATGCTGGCCCTGCGCGTCCTCTCCTTCCAGAATCTCCACTTTTACCTTCGTCTCATGGCACAAGCGAGAAGCGCCATTGAGGCTGATCAATTCGCTGCCTTCAAGCGCAGCTTCATCTCGCGATACCAAGCAAACGACATACCATGAACACCGCCATCATCCTCGCCCAGGCCGCAACCGCGCCCGGCACCACGCCCGCTCCCGCGGCCACCCCCACCGCCACCACCCCGGCCCCTGCGGCTACCCCCGCCCCCGCGACGGCTCCGGCTGCGGCCACTCCCGCCACCACGGACCAGGTGCAGACGGGTACCCTTCAGCCCGCCGCCAGCGCCGCCCCCGCCGACGAGCCTCGGCAGGAAGGCAGCCTCTTCGACATGCTGCTGCCCCTCATTCTGCTCGCCGTCATCTTCTACTTCCTCATCATTCGCCCGTCTCGCAAGCAGCAGAAGGAGATGCAGGAGCGCCAGAACAGCCTCAAGGAGGGCGACAAGGTGATCACCGCCGGCGGTCTTTACGGCATCATCCGCACCGTGAAGCAGGATTCCGTGCTCCTTGAGGTGGCCACCAACGTCGTGATCAAGGTCGACAAGCGTTCCATCGCGGCCAATGTCTCCAAGAGCGGCACGCCTGAGAACCAAAAGTGAGGCCTGACGGCTCGCCCGCCATTCTTTAACGAACCCCGCGCGCTGCGCGGGGTTCTTTTTGATATGAGGTTCACTCTCGGTCTCTCGGCCCTGCTGATACTCGCAGCGCTTCTGGCACCCCTGCCCCTGAAGCGCAGCGAATCTGCGCCCTCCAATGGCCGGGGAGAGAGTTGCGAGCCAGCACGCCCGGTTCCTGAAATCGGAGCCGCCCTCGCCGCCGCAGACGATACCCTCTGCCGACTCCTCGCTCCGACGGAGCTCAACCGCGAACAGATCGCCTGCTGCATGATCATTCGCAAGCTGTTGCTCGACCGCTATGACCTCAATCGCAACGACAGACTGGAGGCGGATGAAATCCGCGCCATCAGGCGCGACGCTCAGCGGCTCGTCAAGCGCCGGGTTGAGGCCCTCCTGCTCAGCTTGGATCGCGACGGAAACGGTCGGCTGAGCCGGGCAGAACGGCGACAGGCGGACGACCGTTGCACCTGCAGCCGACGCATCCCTGCCGCCGCGACGCCCATCGACAGGAGCGCTGCCCCGGACCGAGCGGCGGAAAGAAGCCGGCCCGGCGACATCGACCGCATGGCGACTACCCGAGGGAGCTCGCCAACACCCGGTACCCCCGGCCCGGCCGAGCAGGACTTCGACAGCTTTCCGTCGAGCCTGCCGATTGCGTTGATTGCCCATCACCTCATCATGGAGACCTATGACCGCAACGACAACCAGCGCCTCGACGCCGAAGAAAGCAAGCGCCTCAAGGCGGATGGCGAGTGGCTCTGCGCCGCGCGAGAAAAGGAGCTCTTTGACTTCTGCGACAGCGACGGCGACGGCCGGCTCTCGGAGCAGGAATGGCGCAACGCCCTGCTCTCCTGCGATCAACTCCGCAAAATGGCACCGCGCGGCGCCAATCCCCTCGACCATATCATCAGCACCTTCTACGACGCCGACATCATCCGCAACCTGCCGCACGGAATCCCCGAAGCCCCGGAAAGCCACGCCCCCTCATCGCCCGACACCGAGGCAGACAGCGACGAGAGCTCAAATGACGGCGGCAACCACACGCCCCCCGACAGCAACACCGCGACCGATAACGCGCCGCGCGGAACCAACGCAGGAGAAACCCTCCTGCAATACCTCCTCTCCGAAAGCTGCGCCTAACCTGCCCTCGCCTACCCTGTAGCCCCTGCGCCCTCCCTCTTCCCATGAAAGACGTCTACACACTCGAAGACCTCCTGAACAACGGCACCGACACCGGCGACGGAGACCCCAGACCCATCGCCCTCGCCGTCATCGGCAACCCCATTGCCCACTCCCTCTCCCCCCAGATGCACCAAGCCGTCCTCGACGCCGAAGAGCGCCCCCTGCGCTACGTACGCCTGCTCTCCGGCCTCGGAGAAGGAGACTTTGGTCGCCTGCTGCAACAACTCATGAAGCAGCAATTCATCGGCGCCAACGTCACCGTCCCCTTCAAAAAACAGGCCTGCCTCGCCTGTGAAGAGCTCGACGAACTCGCCCGCCTCAGCGGCTCCGTCAACACCCTCGTGCGCCGCAGAGACCGCTGGCTCGGCTGCAACACCGACGGCCCAGGCTTCTCCCGCGCCGTCGCCGAATTCACCGGACGCCCCCTCGCCGAACAGAGAGTCCTCATCCTCGGCGCCTGCGGCGGCGCCGGCTCCGCCCTCGCCTGCCAGTGCGCCCTGGAGCACTGCCCCGGCCTCACCCTCGTCAACCGCCCCAAGCCCGAACTCCCCGCCCTGCGAGAACAACTCCTCAGCGCCGGCGGAGCACAAGCCCACTGCTGCTGCTTCAGCGACGACGAATTGCCCAAGCGCCTTGAAGAAGCCGACCTCATCGTCAACGCCACCAGCCTCGGCCTGCGCGACGGAGACCCCCTGCCCCTCAACCCCGACCTCCTGCACCCCGGGCAAAGCCTCTGCGACATCGTCCCGCACGACACCCCCCTGAGGCAGGCTGCCGCCGCGCGAGGCTGCCGCACCGCCGACGGACTCGGCATGCTGCTGTGGCAAGGCGCACTCGCCTACCAACACTGGTTTGGCAACCTACCCGATATAAAGATCATGCGCCACGCCATCAATGCAAAAGCGTGAACGCACCTCTATAATCCTGCTGGGAATTTCTCCCTGAAAACGCAAAAAATTGCAACATTACTGACACACAGAACACAACAGAACCCGTTTTTTTGCTTGATACCCTGCCATTCTTGTGGTAATTAAACCACGGGTGCACAAAATCCCCCACAGCAGCATGAGAGCTAAAAACATTTCACGCTACACGTACAAGCGGACCTCCTTCCAAGGATGGAGGTTGTCCATTACCCGAGCCGGCTACCAGTTCACCAAATACTTCTCAGACCGGCAGCACAGCAACTGCCGAGAAGCCTTCCGGGCCGCCGTCGACGTCCGCAACCGCATCTTCGGCGATCTGAAAGTCCCGGGAGCCGACCCCGAAGAAATCTTTGCCCGCTACCGTGCCGAGCTCTGCTGAGCCGGCGGCAAGCGAACAGCGCGCAGCCTCCCATGCAAGCCGTCTGTCTGCACCGCATCAACCGGCATCAGGCGACTCCGAGCTCAGGGGGGCGCGCAACCCCATTGCAACCCACATCCATCTGGAATAAAGCCTCGGGACCCCATCGGCCCCGAGGCTGAAATTTAAACACCGCAGAGGCAAAGCACCCTGCCACCCTACCGACAGCGAACGAAACCGACAGCGAACGCAGCCCCTCACTTGCTCCCCTGCCCCTTGCCGGCGGAACTCGCCCCCGGGGCCTTCGGCTGAGGCTTCGGATCCAGCGCCTCCGCGCAAGCCCGCATCGCCCCCTCCCAAGGCGACCCCTTCGCCAGCTCCAGAGCGTGCGCCATCGTCGCGCGAGCCGTCGCCGGCTGCCCCATCGCCGCAAACGCAAGCGCCCGGCGGTGCATACAGCGCAGGCGATCACCCAAGCCCGAATACTGGCGAGCCGCGAAATCAAACATCGACTCCGCCAGCTCCTCATTCTTCACCATCAGGCAAGCCGCCCCGTACATCTCAGCCATCACCGCAGCCTGAGACGGCTGAGCCATCTGAGGAATCAAGCGGCGCAGCAAGGCCAAATCACCCCGCGCACGCTCATTGAGCCTCTGCCACACACTAAACGCATCATCCCCCGCCGCCAAGCGCATCACCTCCGGCTTGCAGGGGCGGTAAAGCGGATCCCCCAAAATCACCCACTGCCACGAAAGCGTCGGCTGCGCCATCATCGCCGCCTCCGCCAAACAATACCCCTTCAGCAAGCGATCATAAAGCACATCGTGGCGGATATTGCCACCCAAAAAAGGCTCAGCCACATTGCCGAACGTCACCGCCGCCCCACGGCGCAGCAAAGCCGCAACCCAGCGACGCTTATCGCGTAAACTCGTCGCACTGAACGAATGCAAATGACAGGCCACCGCCCCCGGCGCAAAACGGAAATCACCCGCACCCTCCGCAAAAGGCCCATCCGCAAACTCCGTATACCAGCCGAAATAAAACGCCACCCCCTGCATCAGCGGATAACCCTTCGCCAAACGAGACGGAGAACCCTCCCAGAACAGCGGAACATAGCGCTCAAAAGCCTCCTTTGCCACCCCCTCAAACCACGCATCACCCTCCTTGTACGGCCCGCCCGAATCCACCAGCGTCCACCCGCGCAGGCCCGACTTCTCCACCCGAGCAGGATCCTCAATCATGCGCATCACACACTCGCGATCAGGCCCATCAATCCGGCACACCGCCAGCACCGGCTGCGAAAACTCATCCAGCGGCATCTCCTTGCCCGCATAGGGATTCGCCAGCATCCCCGCACGCTTATAATTATAGCCAAGCACCGCCAACTCCGAATCCAGCGACGCCCCACTGTTATCCGGCCGCATCTCCTTCTCCCCCGCCTCGCGGCGAATCCGCAGCGGAAAATCCGGCATCAGCACCAGCGCATAAACACGCCGACCACGACCTCCGCGCAACGTCGCCGGGCGCCAGCCCCCCAGCTCCGCATACGACAGCAAAGGCCCTGCCACCAAGCGCTGATACTCCTCCCATGACAACTCCGACCCCTTGGGCAAACCCGGCAGCGACACCAACTGCGAAGACGGCACACCGCGCACCCGGCAGTAAAGCTCCGCCGCCTCGCGGCTCAGCGCCGAATCCGCATTGCACACCACCACCACCTGCGACGCATCCAGCGCGCAAGCCACCGCCCCCCACGACAGCAGCACCAGCAACAACACACGCAACATCATCAGCAAACCTCCTCACCCAGAGCAGAAAACCGGCAGAACGCGCCCGCCCAATCCGCCGCAGCGGCAGAGCAGCCACACCAGCCGTCGTGACCCCGACAGCGGAGCAGGCGCAGCAGAGCAAACCCGACAACACTCAGCGACGGCGGAACAAACCGCTAAACCCGCCCAAACCCTTCTGAATCCGCGGCCCGCGCCCCTGAGACCCGGCGCGCGACGCCAACTCCTCCAGAGCCGACATATCAGGCAACTTACTCATATCCGGCTTGCCGTCAGCCCCCATCATCGAAGACAAATCAGGCATCCCCGCCGCAGCACCCGGCTTGCCGCCCTTCAGCATCCCCTTCATCAAACCACCCATCGCCCCCTTGCCACTCATCATCGACTTCATCTCGCGGAAATTCTTGATAAAGCGATTCACCTCAATCTCCGACACACCCGCACCGCGAGCAATGCGGCGGCGGCGCGACGGAATCAGCAACTTATCATTCGCCCGCTCCGCCTTCGTCATCGACAGCACAATCGCCTCCATCCGCTTCATCCGCTTCGGATCCAGCGCCTGATCCGGCAGCATCCGGCTAATCTTTCCAAACCCCGGCAGCAACTTCAGCAAACCCTCCAGCGGACCCAAACTCTTCATCATCCGCATCTGATTGAGGAAATCATTAAAATTGAACTCCCCGCTCATCATGCGATTCATCGAACGCATCGCCGACTGCTCATCAATCTTCTCCGCAGCCTTCTCCACCAGCCCCACAATATCACCCATCCCCAGAATGCGATCCGCCATCCGCTGAGGCACAAAAGGCCCGAACATATCCAACTTCTCGCCCTCACCAATAAACTTAATCGGCTTGCCCGTCACCGCGCGCATCGAAAGCGCCGCACCGCCGCGAGCATCACCATCCAGCTTCGTGAGCACAATACCCGTCAGACCCACCGCCTCATCAAACGTCTGCGCCACGCGCACCGCCTGCTGACCCGTCGCCGCATCCGCCACCAGAAGCGCCTCCTGAGGCTTCAGGAACTTCGCCAACTTGCGCAGCTCCGCCACCAGCGGCTCATCCACCTCCTGGCGACCCGCCGTATCAAAAATCATCACATCGTGATCCTGCCCCTCCGCCCAGCGGAGAGCATCCTTCGCCACGCGAATCACATCCCGCTCCTGCGCGGAAGGCGTATACACCGGCACCTCAATCTGCGCCGCCAGCGTCGCCAACTGATCAATAGCCGCCGGACGAATCAAATCGCAGGCCACCAGCAGCGGGCGGTGGCCCTCCTTCTTCAAGCGGCGCGCCAACTTCGCGCAAGTCGTCGTCTTACCCGCACCATTGAGACCCACCACCAGAATCCGGGCCGGAGGCTCCAAATTCAACCCGGCAGCCTCACCACCGAGCAAATCGGCCAACTCATCGCGGAAAATCTTCACAATCTGCTCACCCGGCTTCACCGTCTTGAGCACCTTCTCACCCATCGCCTGCTCCTTCACATGAGCAATAAACTCTCGAGCCACGCCATACTCCACATCCGCGTCGAGCAGCGCCATTCGAATATCACGCATCGCATCCTTGATATTCGACTCAGAAATCTTGCTCAGACCGCGCAACTTACGGAAAGCATCATCGAGCTTATCAGACAAGAGGGAAAACATAGGCCTACACTACTCGAAATCGCGCTTACTGTCAAGACTTCCCCGCGCCATCGGGGGGCAAAAGCACCATGGCGGGTCGCTGCATGCGCCAGCACAAACATACGGGTAGCACCATGCGCCAGCACAAAAAACACCTGCGCGAAGCGCAGCACGCGCGCGATAGCGCGCAAAAGCCTGCAAGCTCAGCTTGCCGCGGGTAGGGGTCCGGGGATAGGGGCGCGCAGCCCCTGCCCCCGGGGACCGCGAGCAAAGCGAGCGGCGCGGCAGGAGCGCGCCACCAGCGCGCCGTGCAACACATCGCCCCACGCGCCAGCGCACACGGGCGGGTCGCCCCGTGCGCCAGCACAACCAGCACGCGCGCGCAGCGCGCAAAAGCCTGCAAGCTCAGCTTGCCGCGGGTAGGGGTCCGGGGATAGGGGCGCGTAGCCCCTGCCCCCGGGGACCGCGAGCAAAGCGAGCGGCGCGGCAGGAGCTCGCCACCAGCGCGCCGTGCAACACATCGTCCCCCGCGCCAGCGCACACGGCAGCTCGCCCCATGCACCAGCCACCGCGCGACAGCGCACCAAAACCAACCACCCCGCACCCCGGCCCAAAACCACCGCCCCCTGAAAACAAAAAAAGCGAAGGGGCACCGAAGCGCCCCCTCGCACAAAGTCATGCAGCTAAAGCTGAAGAAGAACTTAGGCGATGGAATCGCCCAGCTTCTTCATAGCCTCGGCAGCGCGGTTGGAGTAACCCCATTCGTTGTCGTACCAGCCGCACACCTTGACCATGTTGCCACCGACCACATAAGTGAAGCCGGAGTCGAAGATGCAGGAGTGGGGGTTGGAGACAATGTCCTGAAGCACGAGAGCCTCCTCGGAGTACTCAAGGATACCCTTAAGCGGACCCTCAGCGGCCTCCTTCATAGCGGCGTTAACCTCCTCGACCGTGACATCCTTCTTGAGGAGAGCCACGAAATCCGTCAGAGAACCCGTCGGAGTGGGAACGCGGAAGGAAGCACCGTTGAGCAGACCCTTGAGCTGGGGAATCACCTCACCGATAGCCTTAGCGGCACCCGTCGTGGTCGGGATGATGTTGATAGCGGCGGAGCGCATGCGGCGCGGATCCTTGTGCGGAAGGTCAAGAATGCGCTGGTCATTCGTGTAGGAGTGAATGGTGCTCATCATGCCCTTCTCGATACCGAACTTGTCGTTGAGAACCTTCACCATCGGGCTGAGGCAGTTCGTGGTGCAGGAAGCATTGGAGACAATGTTGTGCTTGGCCGGATCGTACTCCTGATCGTTGATGCCGATGCAGAAAGTAAGATCGGGGTTCTTGGCGGGAGCAGAGATGAGAACCTTCTTGGCACCGGCCTTGATGTGGCCCTCAGCCTTGGCGCGGTCCGTGAAGAGACCCGTGGACTCGAGAACAACGTCAACACCGAGCTCAGCCCAGGGCAGCTGATCCGGGCCCAGCATACCGCCGAGAATCTTGATGGCGTGGCCGTTGACAATCAGATTGTCACCGTCGATCTCAACCGTGCCCTTGAACTTGCCCTGCGTGGAGTCGTACTTAAGCAGGTGAGCAGTCGTCTCGATGGGGGTAAGGTCGTGGATGGCAACAACCTTCTCAAGCTCGGTCTGGGACATGGCGCGGAGCACGTTGCGACCAATGCGACCGAAACCGTTAATAGCGTATTTAGCCATAGTTATCAGGATGTATTCTTGTTTCTTTAGTCGCCAAGCCACCCGGCCCAGCGAGCCACCCCGATTGTAATGCCGGCTTGCGATTCCGTCAACAAAAATTTTGCAACGAAGGCGGAAAAAACACAGCCTGAGCCCTACCCCGCGCATCAGCGCGCCACCGAGCGCGCCTCGCCCCAAAGCCGCACAAGCTCAGCCGCAGCCGCACAGGGATCCGCCCGACCGCAAACCGCACTGACCACCGCGAAACCATCCGCCCCCGCCGCCGCCACAGCAGCCAGCTGCGGCGCCTTGATCCCCCCAATCGCAATCGCCGGGCAGCACCGGTGCGCCAGCGCCCGAGCCAGACCCTCAAGCCCCATCGCCGGAGCCGCATCCGCCTTCGTCGGCGTCGCAAACACCGGACCCACCCCCACATAGTCAACCAGCCCGGGATCCACCGCGAGCATCTCCTCCACACTGCTCACCGAAAGCCCCAGCAAGCAATCAGGCCCAATCAAGCCGCGAGCAACATCCGCCGGCAAATCCTCCTGCCCCACATGCAGCCCGTCGGCCCCAATCGCCGCACAAACATCCGCGTGATCATTCACAATCAGCGGCACCCCCAGAGGCGCCAGCACCTCCATCAGCGCGCGACCGCAGCTGATGAGGCGCCCCTTCTTCCACTGCGGCGCACGCAACTGAACACAATCCACCCCGCCCGCCACCGCGAGGCGGGCCGTCTCCACCATCCCGGCCTCACCCCCGCAAAGATCGGGATCCAGCACCAGACAACAACGAAAATCACAGCGAGCCATAGTGCAACAAATCAATGAAAAAAAACACCAGCAGAACAAAGGTCAGGCAACAGGCGCACCCGCATCCTCACACCGACTCAGCGCATCCAAATACGCCGACTTCAGACCGCCCGTCCCCCGAGCATACCCCGCCGCCTCAGCCGCCGCTGCCTTCGCCATGCAGCAAGCCGCCGCCACCGCCTCAGCGCGCTGCCCAGGCGCCGCAGCCCCCACAAAAGCCGCAACCAGCGCCGAAAGCGAACAGCCCGTACCCACAACGCGCGTCATCAGCGGGCAGCCCCCGCTCACCGACCACTCCCGCACCCCATCCGTGATAATATCCACCGCCCCGGTCACGCAAACAACAGCGCCGCACTGACGAGCCAGAGCCTGAGCCGCCTCGCGCGCACACTCACTCCCCTCCGTACTGTCCACCCCGCGCCCGCCGCTGCCGAAGCCGGCCAGCGCGAGAACCTCGGAAGCATTGCCGCGAATCACCGTCGGCCCCAGCTCCAGCAAATCGCGCAGACGCGCATCGCGCCAGCTCAACAGACCCGCCGCCACCGGATCCAGCACCCAAGGGCGGCCGTGCTCCAGCGCAGCCCCGACCGCAAGGCGCATCGCCTCAAACTGCCCCGCGCGCAACGTTCCCACATTGATCAGAAGAGCCGAAGCCATCGCCGCAAACTCCGCAGCCTCCTCCGGCGCCACAATCATCGCGGGAGAAGCCCCCGCAGCGAGCAGCACATTGGCCGTAATCTCCTGCACCACATCATTCGTCATGCAGTGCACCAGCGGATTGCAGGCACGCAGCGTGCGCACATGCGCGCGCCATTCAGCATCGGAAAGGATAAGATCATTCATAACAAATCAAAAAAAAGCGAACGGAGAGCAAGAGAAACAACCTCAGCCGAACTCAATCAGCCACGCGCCGACGAAGGCGCCGGGGCATCAGCCGGCGCAGGCGCAGCCCCCTGAGCATCAGGACCGGCAGAGGCCGCAGGCGCGGCACCCGCAGCAGGCACCACTGCGCCCCCATCCTGCGACGCCGCCGGAGCCGCGACCCGCTCAGAGGGAATCATCCCGTGCAGACGGATTCGGAAAACGAGCACGGACTCCGGCCCGATCAGAGCCGGCGCCTGCTCCCCATAGGCGAGCGACGCCGGAAGCGCAACCTCCCACAGAGACCCGGCAGGCATGAGCTTGAGCACCTCGCTCAGCCCGGGAATCATCCCCTCATCCAAGGAGAGAGCCACCGGGGACGCCTCATCCACCCGCTCAATGACGCGACCGTCAACCAAGCGAAGCTCATAGCTCACCAAGCAGGTAGGAGAGCTGCCGAGAACCGCCGAATCATAGGCCTCACCGCTGCCCTGCTCCAGAGCGCGGCACTGAATACCGCTGGGCATCGTCACCACCCCCTTGCGCCGAGCATTCTCACTCATCCAGCGCTCCCCCTCGCTCTTGTTTTTCGCCGCAGCCGCACGCCAACGCGCATCAATCCACCAGCTCATTGCAATCGCATAGCTTTGCTGCTCCGCCTCGCTCTCCGGCAGAGACCCACCCTCAAGCCCCGCTCGCAGCCCCGCGAGCAGCGACTCGGCTCGAAGGTCCGCAGGGCAGGCCTGAGGAAGCCCCGAATAATGAAGCATCCACATGTTGAGCCCGAGGCTGTAGGCGGCATCCGCCGCAGCCTGCTCCGGCGCGTCGCGGAGCGCATCCGCCCGGCGCAGAACGCGCTCATAAAAATCCTTCTCCTCGGCGGTAGCCTTCGAGAGATCCGGCAGCCCGCAGCCCTTGCTGCGAACCCAGGCAACCTGCGCCGCATTCGCCTCCAGCGGGCTCCAGCGCCCCGCCCAGTCAATGCCGGTGCTGTCGCGGAGCGCATCCTCGAGACCGCGCAGCAGGGACGCCGTATCAACGTACTCGTAGCGCAGGCCGGGGAAGGTGCGGGCGAGAGCCGAGCCGATCTGGTAGCCGGACATGCGGGCAAAGTAGTTCGCAACCTGCTCGTCGCTGAGCTTCTTCGCATCCCGCACGCGCTCCTCAAAAACGAGCTGCGCGTCCTCGCGGCCGCCCTTGCCCTCCGGCTTCGTTCCGCTGTCCGGCCACATGTCAGTGAAGATGCTCAACACCATCAGAATGAGCATGATGGCGGCGATGAAGGTGATGACTTTGCGATTCATGGTGAAAGTGAACGGTGGTGATGAGGCTCAGATCGGGAGGCCGACGACGAAGCGAACGCCGCCGTGGACGTTTCGGAAGAGCTCGGCGATCGCGCAGCGGAGAGGCTGACCGAAGACACTCCGAAAAGACTCCCGGGCAGAGCTGCGCAGGGTAACACGCCCACACCCCCCAGCGCAAGCTCAAAGTCTGACAGCCCCGCGCCGCATCGAGATAACGGCCACATTCGCGGATGCCCCCCTCTCCCCCCCCGCAGCGATATCTCGCGGCAGGCTCAGAGCTCACACCCCGCGGGGGAAGCCCCCTCTCGCGCAAAGGGGGGCTGCCCTCCCCATGCAACGCCCCTCACCATGCCGCTTGCACAAAGCTTGGGGCGGCCATATCGCGGCGCATGGAAGGCCGCGTCAGCAGAGCGACATGAGCCAAGCACCGAGATCGGCGAAGGTGCTGCCGATGCGGCGCGCGCAGTAGAGGAAATCGCGCCAGTAGCCCTCCGGCGTGATGAGACTGCACCAGGAGAGCACGAGAATGAGCAGCCCGAGATTGAGCAGGAAGATAATGAGAGAGGAGAAAATGACCCCATTCTCGAGCATGTCGGGCTGCTCGCGCGGAATCACCCAGAGCGTCCAGTAGATGTGGAAGCACCACCAGAAGCCGAAGCCCGTGTAGAGAAAGATCTGCGATTCGACCCCGGGGTAAGCGAACTGCAACACCCAGAAGATGAGCAGCCAGAGCAACATCCAGATGGGGACGAAGTAGGGAGAGAGCGCGATGAAGAGGTTGGCTTTGTCCGTCTCGACGTAGCCGCCGTCGAGGCCGACGCGGAAGCGCTTGACCTTGCCGAGGCAGATGATCGTGGCGATGGCGTGGGTGAGCTCGTGCCCGGCGACGTAGAGGTAGAGCAGGATGGTGCGCAGCTCGCTCCGCAGCATGCAGACGAGCAGGACGAAGGCACCCAGCAGGGTGTGCCAGACGGGCACGGAGAGCCAGAAGGAGGCCAGCTCCATGACGGGGCGCGCGTGGTAGATCTGCATCATCAGGGCAAAGACCATGATGACGGAGAGAGGCAGCAGAACGAACAGGGCAACGGTGATGCGCAGCGCCCTCGCGCGCCATCGCAGGGGCTCGGACCACTCGCCGTCCGCATCCAGCGTGGCGGCAGCCGGCACGGGCGTCTCATCCAGATAGGTGGCACGCATCTGCACGCGCTTCAAGACCGAGGGCCCGGTCGGCAGGTGTTCATCCTCCGCTCGGGTGGTCCGGGGAGCGACGCGCCAGTCGCCGTGCTCGCAGGCGCCCTCGTCCCCGGAGTAGAGACTGCCGCAGGAGCCATCGGTGCGGCGTCGCGGAGCGGCAGGCAGTGTTCTCGGAGAGACGATGCCTTTGAGCTCAGGGTGGTGGGGAATGCGGCGCTTCATGGGGAATCGGGCGGAGGTCGGAGCGCGCGACGGGCGGAGGCTCTGCGGCGCAAGTTTATGCGAGCGGCCGGCGCGGAACCGTCGAGCGGCGGCGGGTCAGTCGTTTTGTGCGGGGCGAATATCCTGAATGGACATGGCGAGCGAGGTGCGCCCCTTCCATGTGTTGCGGTCGATGGTGAAGACGATGTCCCAGGGCGGGTCGGGCAGCTTGAGGCGCCCGGCGTTGAAATACATCGCGTCGCATTCGCAGTTGCCTTGGCGCAGGCAGAGGCGCAGGTGGTTGCCGTGAAGGTGGCGCGGGGCCTCGGTGAGGCGCACGTTGCGGCTCATGAGGTTCGGCTGGGGATTCGAGTTGCCGAAGGGTTCGAGGAGCTCGTAGGCGTCGAGCAGGTCGAGCGTCAGGTCGGCAAAGTTGACTTCGGCATCGATGTGCAGGACGGGTTTGAGCTGATCCTCCGAAGTGGTCTCCTCCACAAAGCGGTTGAAGGCGCGGCGGAAGCCGTCGATCTGATCCTCGCGAATGACGATGCCGGCGGCCATGTCATGCCCGCCGCCGGAGACGAGCTCGCTGTGGCAGCGGTGGATGGCCTTGACCAGCGAGACGCCCGGGATGGAGCGTCCGGAGCCCTTGCCGAGGCCGTTTTCGTCCAGCGAAATGATGAAGGCAGGCTTGTGGAAGCGCCGCATGAGCAGAGAGGCGACGATGCCGACGACGCCGGGGTGCCAGCTGCGGGAGCCGAGCACGATGACGTGGTCCTGCTTCATCGCGGGGTTCTGCTCCAGCATGGCCATGGCTTCGGCGCGGATGCGCTCTTCCTCAAGCTGGCGCGCTTTGTTGTGCTGCTCCAGATGATGGGCAAGCTGGCGCGCGCGCTCGGGATCATCCGTCATGAGCAGCTCCAGCGCATCGCCGGGGGAGTCCATGCGCCCGGCGGCGTTGAGGCGGGGGCCGATGCGGAAGGAAATGTGGCTCGCGCTCGGGCGGCGGTTGAGCCCGGTGGCCTGATTGAGGGCCTGCAGACCGATGTTGCCGCCGCGGCTCATGAGTTTGAGCCCGTGGCGCGTCAGCAGGCGATTTTCGGCAACGAGCGGCACAATGTCGGCAACGGTTGCAATCGCAACGATGTCCAAATAGTGTCGCAGATCAAAGTCCGGCAGGCGCCTGCGCTTGAGGAGAGCATGGGCGAGTTTGAAGACGACGCCGGCACTGCACAGGTAGGTGAGCGGGCTGCGCGGCTCCAATTTGGCGTTGACGACGGCGACGGCGGGGGGGCGCCCCAGCGGGCTCGGCTCATGGTGATCGAGCACGATGACGTCGATGCCGGCCTGCTGCAGGTCGCGAACTTCGTTGACGGAGGAGGTGCCGCAGTCAACCGTGATCAGCAGATCGGGTTTCTCCCCGCAGAGGGCTATGGCGTGCTCGATGCCGTCGGGGCTCAAGCCGTAGCCCTCTTTGGTGCGCACGGGGATGAAGCAGTCCGTGCAGAGACCGAAGGCCGTGAGCACGGCGTGCAGCAAGGTCACGGCGCTCACGCCATCCACATCATAATCGCCGTAGATGCATACATGCTCGCCGTGATCCACTGCCCGGAAGATGCGAGCCACGGCGGCATCCATCTCCCTGAGCTCAAAAGGGTCTCCCAGATCGGCAAGCTTGGGTTTGAGGAAGTGCTCCGCATTCTCCCGACCGGATATGCCCCTCTGGGCGAGGAGCTTCCTCACGAGCAGCGGCAACTGCCGGTTGAGCTCTTCGCCGAAGTCAACAGATCCGTCCGTTGGGGCAAGCTCCCAACTGAACTTCGTACTCATGGCTCAACTCTACCACTGCTCTTTCTGCCCGTCAAGGTGGAAATGCAGCCGCACGCCGCAGCCGAACAGCGCGCATTGCTTCAAAATAAAACGCACCGAAGGCGACCTCGGGA